>JGI24022J15233_10004422_pt1 | contig 14516 bp, 5 predicted proteins | sample Ectturendosymbi2_FD_15233 | JGI IMG/M metagenome (IMG submission 15233) | reverse complement strand
GCGACAATCTTCCAAGTTGTTGTCTGAACTTGCTTTTGAGGTCTTACTTTGTTTGTATTTCAGAGTCACAAGACGTTTCATGTTGAGGATGCAACGCAAACGCAACACCTATATCCGTCCAGAGCAAATTTTGGTTGCAGATGTAAAATGACATAACCAGAGTTGTTGAAGCCGATATTTTAAGGCGAACAAAAATGATAACACCATAGGTGTAGCCAGTGGGGCCTAGGGCCCATGCCCCCCAATTTTTTTCAATATCTAGTCATTTTGTCTTTCGAGAGGTGATATTCTAAACAAAATACCGTTGCTAGCCTAAAATAAAAAATTTTGCCCCACCCAATTTTTTGACCTCCGTCAAATTTCTGGACTGGCTACGCAACTGGACAACGCAATGGTAGTAAAAATGTTATTTCTTGCTTGCCTAGGCCTAATTTCAGCCACCATTGCTTCCACGTCAAGTTTATTACATTCTTAGTAATAGCTTTCAGTGGGGCTCAAAAATATGTTTCAATAATTGTGAAAAGAGAATAATGTAATCATCACAACTTATTTTGCATTACATGTTTGATGGAAGGTTATGTTAACTTGTAAATGACAAAATATTTTTTCCATTGCATAGCCTGATTATCTTTTGTGTAACGAGGTTTTTTAAGTCTTATTGCAATACATCACACATCTGTTAATAATATATGTACTGACGTATATGTATTTTTTACATTTAGATTTATACCTTTTTTGCCAGTTTCCTAAAACATCTTATTATTGAAGTCGAAGTTGTGAAGCCCAAACAAATGCTTCTTTGTTAGAGAACAACACCTTCGTGACCTTGCTTTATTAACAACGAAAATTTCTAATGCTTGTTCAGAAAGTCACTGATATACATTTTAAGACAATGGCCTTTGTTTAACACAACAAAAGGTATTTTGAGCTCATTCTGTTAGCTCAAAGCAGATTTTTAGTCATTCAGTAGTTTAACTACTGTTTAGAAAACGTTAGCAAACTCTTACAATGAAGTTTACGTGAGCTAAGTTTTTTGTATTTCAGGTTTTGCTGTCAGTTGTTGCACTGTATATGCTTCATGTAGTTTTCTTAGTTATAAAATAACTAGAAGCAAGTGCTATTTAAAGTAGTATCGTATGGCTGGAATCTTGGTTTGAAAGCTTTTTAATTAGGTTTACCTCAGAGCTGAAATGGAGGGCTTAAATTTATGTCAAGGGTGAAGATTTATCATTGATAGATATTTGTTTTTGTTGCTACTGTTACTTGTTGAAAGTGTACTCCAGAACTAACTTGTGGCCGAAGCTGTAGCAATGTTTTTTGCATTCATGACGTAATTAAAAAAGGCAAAGATCACGAGGGAAGTGATGAAATTTCATTAGATGTTTAAAACTACGAAACTAAAAAAGCACAGATGGTGAACTGTTATAAATTATAATCCAGTTATAGATCTATGTCAGAATCAGAGGGTAATGAGATGTGGACTGTGAAGATACAAAAGAAGTAGATAAAACAAACTTTTAATTTGCTTTGGAATTGCTTGGCCAATCTCCTTTGAAACATTACTGCAGTGCAAACCACACAGTGTAACAAAAGATTGTGGAGAAAGTTTGATACACATGCAAAAGATCTTTGTAATATCTTTTCAGTGTGTGCCATAACAGATACCATGGCATGGAAATATACTACTTTAAACAACACTTGTTTCCAGTTCTTTTTCCAATGAGGCAATCTTCCATTTTTATATTAACTAAGAAAAGATGTGAAGCATATATTGCAACAACTGACAGCAAAACTTGAAATACAAAAAATGTAGCTGACATATATTTCATTGTTAAGTTTGCTAATGTTTTCTAAACAGTAGCTAATAAACTGCTGCAGCACTTTGATTTGAATCTGAATGTGCTTTAATGAAAAACAATAGCTTTGATAATGTTCTGCCTATAAATATATGCAAAAAACTTTGCAACTAGTATAGTATGTTGGCTACTGCATATACAGATGTCATCACATTACCAAGCTGTGTGATTAAGAAATCTATCTCATCACTGACAAATGCAAATTAGTGGAGAGTGAAAAAACCCAATAGCAAAAAACATAGTTTGCTTCCACCTAAAATAAAAAAGTTTGAAAAACCTGTGTTAAGTTTCAAGTGTTTTGAATAATTGACTATTCATATTTTATCAAAAAAAAATTTTTGAAAGGCCATTTCAGACAGGCTTTTAGACATTTTTATATGGCTACTAAATTTTGACTGTATATTTTGTGACTATATTTTTTCTGATAATATTACACTAAAAATAACATATTTGAAAATCAGCACGCCCTCAAATGATGGAATTGACCTTTTGATCACATTTCTAGCATAAGGAGATCAAAAGAAACAAATTTTATTTCATGGAACATTCTGTGCCACCTAGTGGTGACCAAAACTTTGAACACCTGTATCTCAGAAACTGGCGGACCAAATTCAAACAGTTCTTTTATTCAAGCAGATAAATTAGATCTTCTGGCAATTTTTTATTATTATTAACCGACGTTTCGCCACCTATTCAAGTGGGCTTCCTCAGGGCAATGTTTTTTAACAATGTATAACATGCAACTTACTAATAGCAACAAACAATGAGCGGTATGACGTACAAAGACAAAATACGCATAACTGACCATCGATCATGTTATAGGAATGGAAGCCCACTTGAATAGATGGGCGAAACGTCAGCTAATAATAATAAAAAATTGCCCAAAGATCTAATTTATCTGCTTGATTAGAAACCTGGTGGCAAACGCTACAAAATATCAACATGATGAGTAGCAAGAAGAACACCATTTCTTTTATTTTTCGTAGATTTTTGCAGAGAATAACATATCTAACAACATTAAAATCTTGGAATGTGGGTTACACTGATTTGCTTGAATTATAATAATAGAATGCTCAAATTACGAATTAGCATATCTTCCTTGACTCATGACCTAAAACCCTAAACCTAATCAAAACCCCTAACCCAAAATGTAAAGCTATGTTTGATTTTTGAAGCTTTTTAAAAAGGTACATACAAAGTGCATCAAAAGCGTCATCTCTTCTGACAAAGCCAAAGCAACAACGGTGAGAGCCGAACCTGTGACCTCGCACATATTGACTGGAATGGACACTTCCCAATCAACTAGGTTTACCGTACTGCTAGTGTCACGAGCTCAGCATTATATGTGGACAAAGCTGGATATGGTTCAAACAGCAAATAGGTTCTGCAGAGCAATGATAAAATAGACACTACCGTGATGATTTCATCATGTCTTAACCAGAATTCTTTTTGAAGACATATACAGTCAGACCTTGTTTATCTGAACTCCAAAAAACTGGAATCCCTGCTATCTGACACAAAACTGATAGGAACAGATTTCTCCCAATGTATTTCGCCCCTTTAATCCGAACACTTTGCTGTCTGAATCTGACATGGAAATTTAGGAATAGATATGTCAAATCTAATAGAAAAAAACTGCTAAACCGGATTATGCCAACTGTTGTTTAGTTGTTTATTAAATAACAATGAAAGTGTGAAAGTCAATTTTCTGCGCACAATTAATGTAACAGTGGCAGAACTGGCAGGATGCGGTTTGTACAGTTCTTTTTCACATTTAATCTAGTTATGAATGCATACTAGCTCACATATATTGATTGGATCTGCTAATAAACATAAAAATGTTCCACATGCAGTCTACATATTTTCTTAAGTTGACATTTCATCTAAGTCTACAGTTTTCTTCTGTCGCCCTTTGAGCATCTGCTTTGGCGAGTTCTACTGTACTATACATTTGCTCTGGAAAGAATTTCTCTCTTATGCTTTCGATTCCGATTATCTGGATATCTTGCTGAACCAAACCACTCAACAGAAGGGTTAGGGTTAGGCTGACATTATTTGATGAAACAATGTAGTCTGGATAAACGAGGTCTGACTGTATAAGTAATTGTACATGAGACCTTAACACATTTGGCCTTGGCTAGTCAGGCTAAAATCAATCTGCTGGTTATCAGGCGATCGACTACACTTGCCTTAAATTGTTGCAAAATCCACAGACACATTAAAGGCCACCACCATGTTGCAACATTTGTGACCATGACCATTGTGTGAAGTCATCGGCAACATCAAATGCAGTCACTGATCGTTGTGAGCATGTCAAAGGCAGCTGAAATCAGAGCAGTCATATCAATCAATTTTGTGATTATCACGGTTAAAACATTGATCCACAATCCACATCACCCATTGTTTTCAGTTTCTTCACTTCACTATACGTGTAGGATCCATATGGCATGGAAATGGGAATGAAAGTGTTAAAAGGGAATGAAAGCCTTGAACTGTGCTAAATCTGTTTGAACATTTACTGTTTATATTTTTTCCTGTTTTCTGTGAAGAGGCATTAACAGTTTCGGCTTTAGTTCATTTTTCAGAAATGGATACAGGTAGTGTTGCTTTTGTAATAATAGGTGGTGGAATAGCCGGTGTATCATGTGCTGAAACTTTGGTTTCGTCAAATCCTGACATCACTGTAACTATTATATCAGCTTCATCATTGATAAAAGCTGTGCGAAATGTGCGTGAACTTGGGAGAACACTTGTGTCATTTGATATTGATGAGATGTCCATAAGTGATTATGTGTCTTCTAATTCAAGAATTAAAGTTGTGAATTCTGTGGTTTTAAGGATTGACCACCTGAATCAAACAGTTGTGACTGATAAAGGAGATAACATTCCTTACAATAAACTATGTATGTGCACTGGTGCTTCTTGTAAAACTATTTTTCCAGAAAATGAACATGTTATTGGGCTTCGTGACACCACATCTGCAACAGAATTGGACATGAAATTAGCTCAAGCTCAAAGAATTATTGTGGTTGGCAATGGCGGCATAGCTACTGAATTGGTTTTTCAAGCTCAAAACTGTGATGTTGTATGGGTTATTAAGGACAAATCAATCGGTCATGTATTTTTTGATCCTGGAGCAGCTGAGTTCTTACTGCCTATCATGTATGCCAAACATAAGACATCAGGCTCAGAGGTAGAAAGTCCTACAAAACGTATGACCTATAAGATTAATAAAGCTAAAACTTTTGAAGAAACTAGAAAAGTATTTGGTGGAGCACTGGGACCAGATTGGCACCAAAACCTGAGCCTAAAGGGCTCTGCACATGGAACCAATACAATTTCAGTGGAATATCAATGTCAAGTAAAACAGTTACTTAATAATGATGTCAATATATCTGATAGGAAAGCAGATGGATCATCCTGGCCTGTTTATGCAGAGCTTACTAATGGTAGGTTATTAGGCTGTGACTTTATTGTGAGTGCAACAGGTGTTTGTCCCAACTCTGGGTTATTTGATAACTTGCCTTGCACTTTTGGACATGATAGAGGCGTTCACATTGATCAGAACATGAGAGTGTTGGGTGTAAAGAATGTGTATGCTGCTGGGGATGTTTGTTGCACCAGCAGCTGGCCCTCGTCAGATCACTGGCATCAGATGAGACTTTGGACCCAAGCTAAGCAAATGGGATCATTTGCTGCACAATGTATGCTTTCACATTGCGAGCAGGAGAAAAAGGGTGAAGAGCAGCATTTAATTCCTGACATTTGCTTTGATATATTCGCACATGTCACTAACTTCTTTGGTAAAAAGGTTATTTTACTTGGTCGCTACAATGCTCAAGGTATTGAAGATACTGAAAATCTTGAATTTTTGTTGAGATCCACCACAGGTGAAGAATATATTAAAGTAGTAATGTTACATGGACGAATGCAAGGTGCTGTGCTTATTGGAGAAACAGATCTTGAAGAAACTTTTGAAAACCTTATTCTAAATGGAACTGATTTATCTACGTTGGGTGAAGATCTACTCAACCCATGTATTGATATTGCTGACTACTTTGATTAGCAATGTTGTCACAGGTATATGTATGTGACATGCCAAATTGTTTATCAAAGTCTTTTCGGTATTTAAAAATATTATTTACACTGATGCACTTCAGTTTTTGTTGTATCTTGTTTTATTTTCTGTAGTTAAATATTCACACACAAAAATTAATAAATCCAAAGAATGCACACATAAAAATTAATAATCTAAAAGTGTTGTTTCATTTTAATGTAAGCTGAGTGCTTGGAATGGGTTGTTTTATTAAGATTTTGAGTGCTATAAACTAATTGCATTGTTAGAAGAGCAGCAGTGCTTGACTAGAATGTTATCCTGATGTTTAATTTTCAGCATAATTTTGCTGTTGTAAATGTACTGTGATGTGAAAGTGTAAATTTTACTGATGCTGCTCATTGAGAATGGAAGGATATATGACATGAAACTTTCCTTATAGCTGTTGATCATCAATGTCTTGGTATGTATTGTTGATTTTGTTTTGACTGTGCATTCTTCATTGACTACTGTTTGTTGTTGAATATGTTTATCTCTCTTTGTATGAAAATGACAAAATGCCTTTACAGCATTTTCCTTACATTTTTCTTTCAGTTATTGATTTTAGTAAACTTTAACAGTTTAGTTTCCAAGACAACCAGTTTCCAAGATAAAAGCAGTGAATGGCTATTGCTAGTTGATGCGGAAAATGCATTTAACAAACTCATTTTAATGTTGTATGATTGATTGGTTTGCTGCACCAAACTTAGAGAAACATTGCTATCATACCATTTAACTACCATAATAATACTGTATTCTTCATTTCCTTAGAATTGTCAGGACAAATCTGTGGTTTGACAGGTGCGTGATTCAGTTTAAGTGCCTTTTGCAACTTCATGTGACTGTCAAATGTAAAGCTTTTTTCATTCAGTTTCTTTGCAAGTCCTACCAAGTGTGTCAGTGTGGATATAAGAGCTGTCACAAAAAACTCAATATCTTCCACAAACTTGAGCTTTAGTAAAAAAAATCTGAAAACCAGTTTACATGGTGCTTGTACAGTCTTAGGTTTCATGCTATTACAGCATGCTTCTGACAATCTGCAAAATCGTGACATGTGTAGTCATGATATGATAAGAATAATTAGATGTGATGCAGTGAAACCATAATAAAACTCATAGAACCTGGTATAAGACATAAGTGAAACTCTCCCACATCCTTTTCATAGGGGTGCAAAATTTTCTGTGGTTGTTGGTAGCGTGCAGAAATTTTCAATAGCATGCACATATAAGCTTTGCCATACAGCGTTCACATGCATCTAATATAAAATGTATTTAAAAAAATAAAAAAACGTTTGCACACTCCAAGTTTTTGGTTGCACGAGTGGGTTGATTACATTTTTGCACCCCTGCTTTATCATCATCGCTTCCAAAGCATGATAGCGTTACATTGCAGAATTGTTTAAAGATGACACCGTGGACATTGTACGGTGCTGCCTGCTAGAAAATCAGTTACCTCAAAATAAGGCAGTTTATGTAGACAGCAAATTAGAGTTATGGGTTTTCTCTGGTATTGATTTTGTTTAGTGTTGCGTATGACCACTCCATCTAAATCATCTCTCTTGTATATGAAAACATTTCCCATTGTGTATCGTATTCCAAATTCCTTTTCATAAGCTACTTTATTACTGTAATTTCAAAAAATAAGTTTGGATTCAAGGTGACTTGGTCTTGAATAAAGGTTTGTGGTTCATACACCTACCGGTATATCTTTTTTGGAGGCTCTTTTGTTGATCGAAATCTAATTTTACTGTGTCCTCAACACTGCTTTTGCAAGCAAATCAGTGTGAGGCATTTGTTTGCAGAAGGATTTTGTTTTTTATGACAGTGAATATTGTTTCTGATACATTGATCTAGTTGGGCATTATTGTTGAGTCACACTTCTTTTAACAACAAAAGTTCAATGACTATGTTGCTTTTACATTTTTCCTAAATAGTTTGTGGTGATAGCTGCCAGGTGGGTTTTGTCCAACTACAATGTTGATAAACTTTCCACGTTTGCCTGGAGATTGAGGCTGAATGAACAACTGAACCAGATTGTTTCTTGACTGGTTTTTCCATTTTTTTGCCATTGCTGTTCTGGGGCCAAAATTCATCATGTACTTCTTAACCCTACTTTACCCTTATCATTCTGTATGTACTGGGTTCATTGAACTATCTTCATCACTTTTAGGTTTTGTTATTCCTTGATATGTTGATGTTTGTAGGTAGTCACATAATGATATGCTTGGAGGAGTAATATCGAAAGTTTTTGTATTCACCCCAAGGTTGTCTATTGGTTTCTTGTTTATTTTCATTTGCATTCACTTTTTGTACTCATTTCGGCATTGTCACCAATGGTCTTCGGCACCAATCTCTGCTTGTTTGTGCTGGGAGCCACGCGGCTTTTTTCGTAGTAAATGCTGCATTAATGGCGAGCCAATGACAGCACCGCGCATAAACCGTTTCTTTGCACCCACCCATGAGCACGAGGCTGGACAGGCCGCAAATACCATTTTCAAGTTCGGTATGACCTGGTCAAGGATCTAACCCAGCTTACCAGCTTTGGTAGCATATGTTCAACCAGCTGTACCACTTAGCCAGTTTGTTTTCCTGTATGGGGAACATTTTTCAAGTCGTTTGTCAAACCTAATAAAGCCCGCTATGGTTATGTTGGTTACAACTATTGCGTTCATTCCATTTTGTTAAAAGCAGATGCAATTCTTTACCGAAGTTTGTCTATTTTCAATCAGGTTCCATTCAAGGTCATGGTAAGATCGTCTATATGCGAGCGAGGTGCTTCATATGTTTTTGGTTGTTGGGGGGCAAAAAACAGCACCTGTTAAGTGCACATTTATAAAACCATACCTAAAAAAGTTCATCACCATCTCCAAATGCAGGCGCGGTCCTTCAGTGGCGACGAACCTTGTACAAACCGACATTTTCTTTGCCTAACTGTTTTGGCATGACAATTTTGAAGTTTTAAACCGACTGGTTCGTTAACTTTCGCCCGTCGAAGCTGACAATTGCCACCATTTCGAATTTGCCAGGTTTAAACTTTTTGTCTAAGGTTTACTGTTGTTCAATAGTGAAGTCTATCTGGTATTCCAAATCCCACATTTTTCCAGCAGTAATCTACTGATGATTTTGTTTATGAAAGGCTTGCAGATTATTCAAGTTGTAAGCAGCTTTGTCAGGACGTTGCGGAACTTTTAAACGATCGAAATACAGAAGTCAGAGATGGAGGCAATGTTACTCACGTAAGTTTTTGTGTTGCATTTATGTTTCTTCCGCAGTTTCATTTTTGTTGATTTATTAATTTTGGATATTGCCTTTAGTATTTTTCAACGCTGCTATCTTGCATGTCATTTGAGACGTTTCATCGACGCTTGCGCTTGTGCAATACATTTAAATTAAATATGCTTTTTACTCATTGTCTTGCTAGATCAACTTTTGACTTCAATTCATTCATCTGCTTTATTAATGTTTATATACTGTGCATGTTACATGCTTTTGCTCTGAAAGCATGTCGTTTTCGTGAAGTAATGCAAAGTTTTCGTTCTTCTTTATTGTTATCGATTTTTCAACCTTTCCCTTGTGATTTTGTTAAACCTCTTTTATTTCAATATCTCATAGTTCAACACGTTGATCAACAAAGATTTACTGAACCTGAAAGCAATGACAGAAAAGTTGAAGCTTGACCTCATCAAATCTGCCAAATCGCGTTCAGCGTAAGTTTATCATTTTCACGGTATCCATGATGATTGAATGTCGTCTTAGATTGCTCTCAGTATCTTCTTCAAAAGTGAACACTTAGTATCTTCTTCAAAAGTGAACATGCTCCTTCATAGGTAGCAATCTTTGTCCTGCGGCTACGTGTTCATGGTCTTCATCGCTGCATGTCTTTTTATATAGGCTCACAATAAGTTGTGCACACCTAATCATGTTTTGATAGAGAGCATAAAGTTACCTGGGTTCGTTTCCCAGACAATGTCATGCTTCTCGCATGGATTTACATTGGTGGTCAATGTTAAGAGAAGCGTTGCAGACGTTGAAGCAGGCACACGATAATTTCATGGTCAAAGAATCGCGACAACACTCACTGTTAACTTGCGACTGCATTTTCTGGCACTGTAAAATCAAGTCACACCGTTGCATACAACGTCATGTCACCGTGACATTGTGTCAACTGGATCCAACTGGCATAAACAGCAATTATGACCGGAGTCGAACATNAATCGTATTTTTTNAAAACAAATCTTTGCTGTCATATGTTCTTGATGGCTAAAGTCATATTGACAAATGTCTTCTTTACAGTTTGATCATGTGTATGTCTTTTGCGGAATTAAAAACATTATTCTGAATTTGTTTGTTTTGAGTGTTTGCGGGCGCCTGTTATAACACATCGTTTTCTGATCGGCTTAGAAGTCCCATGTCGCCGAACCAAATAATTTTAAATTAATCAAATTCGATCTTCCGTTCATTTGTTAACGTGGCGGAGATTATCACAAAGAAGTTGCCAACAAAAATTACAGTTCAATCCAGTGTTTTCCAGCCGTTTTTATTACGTTGTTTAAATGGTTTTCTGATAAAAATCACATAAGCCCTTAACGTCGTTAGCATTGGCTACATTGTCTTGGTTTTACGCTATTTACGCAGCAAACACGCATTATTTTGAAGTAACAATTTATTCCTAAATGCACATTAGTGAACACACTTGCTGTTTAATACAACAAATCAGTTTCATTAATAAATCAGGTTTTAATATATTCCTCAATTTTATTTCGACACTTTGACTATGAACAATTAGTTTAGTTTTTTAAAGACATTTTTAACTCATTGCTTTTGTTCAGTTGCGAAATAAGCTTGCCTGATTGTAATTAACTTTGTTGATCATACTGGTGTGGCACAACAAGCTTAAAGATTTTCTGTGCTATTTAGAGCAGAGAAAATCGACGGAGAGGTCGAGATGTTATGACGACGTACTTTTCCGCTTGTTTTGTACGAGAACACGTGATTTTATGACTCAAGGATGTGGGAATTAAATAATGATACCGCTAATGACGACCTCTTTCGGTTGATTGTTAGTGCGTGTTGAAACCACAGTTGAATTAGTAAGTACTTCCCCAACATGGAGTATATTTCAAATCAGTGCCGCACACTCTAACTGGTCTGAAATGAAAATTCCTGTTGCAACGCCCTTAAAGTTAATCATTTGTATTTGTTGTCGGTTGTCTAAACTTTTTCGCACTTTTTATTTTAATTTTTGCAGAAAAATGCATTTGGCAGTTTAACCGAAACTCCTGGTTTGGTTGAGCTCACTGGAAAATTCGAGATTTCACCTTGGTTTTAATATATCCCTTTAATGTGCACTGCACCAACTGCAACACACTCTAGTGACAGTGACAGGTGAATCCAAGGTGTCTGTATCAATACCACCATCAGTATGGTTACATTGATGCTAAACGCTTGTTAATACATGGTTCAAGAACTGGCGAATAGTCTGCAACCTCGACTGCAACATGTTTTTTTTCCTCTCAAGATCTTTGAAGCGTTTCAAATCGCAGTCACCGTTATTTGGAAGTCAGAGTGGCACATCCGACCGACGGTCGCAAAATATCTGCTGCTGTACCATCCACAACTCTATTAAGCCAGTCTTCACTACGGTTTGGAACATCTCAGGGTTCCTTCCGAGTATGGAAAGTATTTTCCTGGAAAAGTCAGGAAAAAAAATTTTGGTCTGTTTTTTGAAAAGGAAAATAATATTCCAGACTTGATCTTTTGACATGCATTTTCATAATATTTTATTCAAGATTGATAATTTTGCTTTCATCGTGTTAACTTTAGTGTTATAGTGCCTGTAGTTAACATGGGTGAGTCACTCGAAAAAGGTTAAGTCTGGAAAAAGCCCGGAAAGTTTATCTTCAAAATCGCGTGGGAACCCTGACATCTAGTCTTTGCTCTGACAGAGCTACTTGCAACAGACTTACGTCATGTCTGAATAGGGCCTAGGTCCTAGGGGTCGGCAGCCTGCGACTCTTTAGCTCCTCTAAAGTGGCTCTCTGGATTTGACAAAACTTGGAATTTGATTATGCATTTTTTGTTTATTGTTAGAATTAAGTTGATTGTAATTTAACCTATGCTGCTATATTAGGTCGCACGAAATGTAAAACGGCATCAACTTTTTGTGGCTCCTCACCGAGCATATCTGCTGGAAGATAAAGCAGAATGGCTCTTTTGCCCACCACTGGTTAGGACTTAATTTATCTTCGAGTACTGCCAGTAATCCATTGTTTGGAAACCCTGAAATTTAGTTTCGACCCCTTGCGCTTATTGCAAGCATTTGGTTTTCAGTCCAAGTCTGTAGCACGATCACTCGTCTTGGATGCACTTTATTCGGGCCACATGTATTGCTTCCGATACATTAGGTTGGGATTTGTAATTTTGTTTATTAGCGTGAAAAGGTACATTCTGCTTTTGTATTTAATATTCATATTTAACATTTACTGCACATTTGGCCGGTGAGACTAGGTGCCCGTTAAGGTAACGTAGTGCCTGGTGCTTCGCTTTCTTTTGAGGTATTTTATGGAATTTTGCATTTTTCACACTTTGCCAGTTTTGAATAGCTTGGAGACCGCGTTCTTGTCCACATTCCGTGGACTCAAAACAAGAATAGAATTTCTGGATCGGTCGCAAACGCTAGCCTCAAGCCTCTTTTGAATACGAGTCCGGCGGTTTCATACTGTGCACTCAATTCGAAGTCACCAATCTCACTTCATAAAGGGCATTTGTTTTAAGGCAACATGACCTGCTCGTTTCTAGCGTGGGCTGTTATTGTCGAAGTATATCTCGACAACCTCCAAACACCGCAGTATCTTGTTTTTCAGTGGCGTTCACCAAACGTGGGGCACCGGAGCCGTAACATTGTTTTTACTGGCGCGTTACCAGATCTGTAGTCTTCCCCAGGTGGAAAATTAAAAATCTACGTTTAATTAGTATCTCTGGGTCTAAATTGACACAGAACTCATGGAGAGATCGAGCGTCGCCAGAACCTGCTGGACACCCTCACAACTCGTGTACGAATACTCAACGATGCTGCAGAATCACGCGCTGGTGTGCGTAGCGTTCATCAATCGGAAAGGTGAGCGTCTGATTTGTGAAGAGTGATGCGATTGTTCAGATGCCTCCCGCTAACGGTTTGCTTTCGGTTGGTCATGAAACGTCTTGACTTGTCGCAAATTTTGAACAGACTACTGTTTATGAAAAACAGCATGCATGGAAATGGACCGTTTCCTCGTTTTTGTCCTGCTACGCTTGGTTTTGATTTTCGCTTAACCTGCGATGCTGCCAATGCCTTGTCGCCATCGCAGCATCCATTGTGAAAGTATCTGCGTGGCCCATGGCGCAGAGAAAGCTGAGATTGGTGCCCACAGACACTCCACACGGAATACGAACCGAGCATGATGAAACTTCTTATGTTTTGACAAGTCCGTTTTACTCAACATTTCCTTATCAACATATACTCATTGCAACGGATTAATGGCGATGCTATGGACTTGGCAATTGTCCAAAAGTATTTTGTAGCTGATGAGACGCTGCCTGATAGCTCCAGGTAACATTTTATCCATAACGCACCTTATAGTGCTTATGGGTGTCTTGTCGCTCCTTTTTGCCGAAAGCTTCATAAGAGTTGCAGTGGTGTCAACATTGTTTTGAAGGGCAGCTTTAAACGTGGCTAAGTGGTACAGTTGATTGAAAATGCGCCACCAAAGCCAGTAGGATAATGGGCTCGATTCCCGGTCGGGTCATACCGAACACTTGTAAAACGGTACTTGCGGCCCCTGTCCAGCCTCGTGCTCGGCGATAATTAAATGTGTGGGGGCAAGGAAACAGTTTACGCGCGGTGCTGCCATTGACTCGTCATTAATGCAGCGTGGCCGCCGGCGGAAGTGAGTGGAGATGAGCGCCCGCAGACCACTCGTGACACTCCGAAAGCAGTACAAAAATGAGTATGAACGAAACTGAGCTCGAGAAACGCTATTTGCGACAGAATCCTTTCGAAAAACACCGCAAATGTTTTTGTGTGACAGCGAGTTGCTTTTGGCGACAAATGTAACCTTCGGCAACGCTTTTCAGATTTTCAACACAAACAGAAAGATTTTGGCAGTAACTAAATTTACTGGTTACGACTTTTTTACGCAGAATCTGTTTGTCTCACCTTCTACCGCTCCTTACGTCTCACTTAACAAATCCCACTCGCCGCCTGGATAAAATAGAATGGTTGCCTGAAGGTAATACCCTCGTTGAAATACCCTATCCCCAGTGCAATACATCTGAACAAGTGTTACTGCGTGATTCAGTTAAAAACGCGTGGGTTCCAAAGTCATCTCAAGAAAACAAAAGCGGGCGGAGCAGAGGCAAAAATAAATTTTCGATAAACTCGGTGCTTCATTTCATTTTCGTTTTTGCTTGCATAACACTTTGTGCCCTGTAGACACAATTCTTGAGTAGACTGAAAGCAAAGTTTCAGATGCTTGTGAAAAAATTGTTGTTTTTTGGGTTGTTTCATGACGAATATTTAAAATATTTCAG
>JGI24022J15233_10004419_pt1 | contig 14519 bp, 6 predicted proteins | sample Ectturendosymbi2_FD_15233 | JGI IMG/M metagenome (IMG submission 15233) | reverse complement strand
AGTGATGAATCGCAAAGTAAAGCACAATTTAACCTGCAAAGCTTAGGAGTAAATAAGACTGGTTGCTGTACTGAAAACATAGATTTTTTTCCACATGAAAATTTCAAGAAAAGTACACATTTGTTTACATTGATTTGTATATCCTCCTGATAATGAACTGATATGCAAAACACTGCTTGTTCGCTATCAATTAGTTACAACTTTCATGTTTTGCTACTGCTTGTGAACGTAATGTTTCCTAATGAACTTTTCCAGTAATCTAGTAAACTTTGCTATTAAACCTAATCTTTTCTAATAAAAATTCCTACTTTGCAATGGCCGTGCATTTCACGCTTAAATCTGCAATGGTGTCATATCTTAGTCATACTCCCTGCTGAAAATAACAGCTACAAAAGCTTTGGATATTATAATATACGAGTTATACCTACTGATTATAGTTCAGTTCTTTTCAGATTGTTACACTACTACAGACCCAGTTTGAACATTGTGACTAGAAAGCAAGATGTTGTGGTAGTTAACGTTTTTCTTACTTCTACAACAGTGATTCTCAATCATTTCGCTGAGGGGAGCTAAATCCGGACCTACAATTTTGTTAAAGAGCCGCCCTAAAAAAATTTTACCACAAGTCAATTGACACGTTTTGTTTTATTGCACTAACGAAGTCTGTTACACAAAATATCAAGAGGTGTTGCTGAAAGACTAAGAGCCACACAAGAGATGCTTGGGAGCTGCATGCAGCTCTCAAACAGTGTTTGAGAACCATCGTTCAACAAGTAACACCTCAACTGTCAGCTAAGATGTCACAGCCGTAGCGATTATTAACCCAAAGAAACATCAAGGTCTTGCAGATTCATTGTTGCAATTTGGTGTCGTAACTCGTAACAATCGCGTTTAAAGTGCGATAAAGAGCACTTTTTTATGTGAAGTAAGTCTATTTGTCAAAACCGTTAGTATCTAGGAAAGGACCAGTGTTGCCACCGCTGTTTTTTTTCACTAGATCAAGTGTTTTTCTGTTTTATCTGCTGTTTTTTTTTCACTAGATCAAGTGTTTTTCTGTTTTATCTGGGTTTTGGGGTTTGGATTGAAAATCTGGGGTTTTTTGACTCCGGTCAAATTTTATAAAAGCATGTTGTATTGCTGTATTTTCCATTCAAGAATGCAGTAGTTTCACAGGCGTAATGTGCAGAGTCGGTAGCCAGTACAGTTGAGCAGGGCAAAGCTTAACCAAATTGTTTGAAATCTAATGTTCTACAGATTAAGCACTGACTAGGCATAGGTCAGCACTCTGATCTATCGCTGATGTCTCCAGGGCTGCTTGTGCATGATTTTGGAATGCATTTTTTGTTATGAATGAAGATGCTGTGTTTGAGAATCTGTTCATTGTTTTACAGGTGCGTTGCGATAAGTATGAATGTAAGGATTTGAATGTTAGATTAGTAGTCAAATATTGCAATGAATGCAATGATTAGGGTGAAGAGAAAACTGTAAGATCTTGAATGTATCATGTACATGTTTCATTTGTGCATATAAGTGAAAGTAAAAGAAAACAGACACTCACACACATTATCAGCACTACAAATGCGTTTTGAGTTTGACATAACGCAAACATGATTTTGGTACAGTCAGACCTGGTTTGTCCGAACTCTGATTAACCGGAATCCCCACTATCTAACACAAAACTGCTAGGAATGGTTTTCTCCCAATGCATTTCATACTTTTAAACGTTTTTTAGAAAAGATGTAATTAATTTTTCATATGTTACTTGATACGTTTGGTTTGCTGATAGCTTGCTTGTAAATTGTCATTATGTTTAAAAATAGACTTGAACTTGTCAAAATTTTGATGCAAATTATGCATATTCCCTTAATTTTCAAGTGCAAGTACCGCTAGCGCACATTTCAAGTTTGGATTTGACTTTTTTTAAAATTATATGTCTGTTTTCTTTTTTTGTTTTTTTTCAAGGTAAATTCTTTTCTTTTTTCTTCATAACAGAGTGGCAACACTGGAAGGGACCCGGAACCAGAGTTACTTCTCAAATAGCCATAGCTCCGTCTCCGGTCCTAATTGGAACTGAGCTCCGGCTCCTTCTGATTTTTAATTTGAATTCCTGCTCTTTCTGGTTTTTAATTTGAGCTCCGGATTCAGGCAAAATGCCCAGCTCCGGCCCCGCAGCCTTGTGCAACATTAACTTTATTATGAAAGGTTGGGCCAACTTCGCCACCAGATGTGGTGGGCCTTGCCAATTTTGCCAGGTCTACCTAAACAACACGTAATAACGTTGAGGCCCTTGCTGTGAAATTCGAATTTCCCTTGCTACTTTAGAGCTGGGTTGTGAAAGCACTGAACATTCAACGCAAAGATTCTTAAATAGTAGCCAGTGACCCCAGGCAAAACGTTAAACTAACACAATGTGAGCATAATATGCTGTTTCTGTCACCAGGCATAGTCTACTGTCTGCAAATTTTGTTCCACTGGCGTGATATAACAACGCAATATTTATTGTTGACGTTTCGTGAGTGCAAGCAAATTCTCTTCCTCAGAAGATAGGCAAGAAACAAAATTAAAGCGTACACACACACTGCATTTCTGAAAATTTTCAGAGTGGTACACGAACAAAAGGATAAACAAACTGCCTTAGAAATACCAACATTTCAAACGATCTTCCAAGTTTTGACAATTCCAGCATATTTGTGGTTAAAAATCAATCGTTTACGAAATTTTCTAACAGATGGCCTGTCTCAAGATAAATCTTGTGAGGAGATAATTATCCAGTAGGACAAAGAATAATTCAAATAAAGCTTCCTAAACATAATTCTTTGAAACTTTCTGGTTTCTGCAAATGTGAAAATTGCTATGCAATGCTTTGAAATTTTCGGTGAGAGGCAAATTGTCACAAATGCCCCACCCTGGTTGCGCGCCTGGGCATGATACGCAGTAGCACTGAAAAGATTTATAGCTGTTGCAAAGAGCGGAAATGTGCAAGAAACATATTTATCGTATTTTTAAAGTCAAGCAACTTGAAAAAGACGTCAAATCGCGCGGTAAACCACACCTNTTATAAAATGCATGAAAACTGATGTGTTCTTCTATAAGAGTGATATGCACGTGCGACCAATGCGATACAGCATTTTGTGTACTCNAACTGACAGCTCTGATAAAACCCAATTGATGTATTAGCGTGATTAGTCTTGCTTTTGAAACACTTNCATAAACAAGATTGGAAAAATGTATTTATAAAACTTTNCTNTTGCATCGTCACGATGACTTGATTGATTTCACACTAAACTGTCCCCTCCCACATTTTACAACAAAATTGCGCCCATGTGGATATGATTAAGCTCAGTCAATAAGAGACGGATTTCAACAAGTGGGTTAACTGAGTTGAACTAACAAAGTAAACTTTTCAAAATTTTGCTTGTAGTCATTGAAAAGCGTACTTTTCCAACTTTTGCAAGGTCTAGCTAGTGTGGATGTAAGAGATATTTACTTCTTTTCATCCGAAAGGTGTTCAGGCATAACCAAATGCTTCTCAGCGGTGTTCCGAATGCCCGGACTTCAGTGCTCTGTCTATACACTGGACAGTTTAGATTAAAGTTCAGCGCTTTTTCAATGCCCGACAAATACGGTCAGGAATTGGAAAAATATCTGATTCATGCAACACTGATGTGGAGTTGAGTGAATGTCAGTCTTCACTCTTCAGCCATTGTTGAAAATGACGTCATTTGGCCGGATAGCGCACCTGCGAGAAGAAACCGCCGTCCTGTCTGCGGTGCGTGCGCTCGTTCAATTCCATTGCCTAATTGCAGCAATGGTGCAGGCGATTGTTGGGCTGCAATGATGAAGCTGACGGAAACGTTACTGAAACGTGAACTTTAACTGAATTGCTGTTAGCTTTGGTTTTCCTGTTCTTTTAACTCTTATGCTGACTGATTGAAGAGACAAATAATAATTATCAAGCGACTTTCGTCAATTTTACGGCGAAGCAGACTTGATTAAACTTTCCTGCATCCATCCACTATCCAGATGTTATAGCATAGTGAGTCTATGCATAAAAGGTTTAACTGTAGTATCTTCCTCAGTTTGTGCTTGCCAGCCTGCTGCCTTGGAAATACAGAGTATTTAGACTGTCGATTACACGATGGCAGCACCACCAACAGCCACAATCAAGAAATCTGCGGTAAGTTTACTACAGTAAAGTAATTTAAATAAAGCAACAAACAATATTTGACATAGGCATAGTCGACAGTCTAAAACTATGTGTTGTATTTAATTGCAATTACAGTATGGCAACATCAGTGGTAATTTCAGCGTGTCATATTTGTTGCAGTGTTCTGAGTGAGTGTCTGTACAATAGGCTATGTAACTTACATAGCCTTTTCTTTGTAAGGCTATACATTTGTGTGTGTTCTCAAACTATGTGACATGATCTATATAACAGAAGTTACTGTAGAAAAAGGCAGTGGCTACAGGTTAACCTGTGGACGTTAATATTTGAAACCTTATTCATCCGCCACCTGTAACATGAGAGTAAAGCACAGCGAGAGTGTAGTAGGCTTGGTAGAAATGTACCATGGGTGAAACCTAAACTCTAACCCTAGCCCTATAAGTTATAACCTAAACTTTTAAACCTTAAACCTAACCCGTAAACCCAAAGTGATAAACCTTAAACATAAGGCAGTGGCTATAGAACTGCCTATAGATCTTTAAATTTGAAACCTTATTTGACCATCTCTTGCAAGTAACATGACAGTAATGCATGACAAGAATGCAGTAGGCTTGGTAAAAGCATAGTAAACATCAAAGGTAAACCTAATCCTAACCTCAAACCTAACCATAGCCGTAACCCTAACACTAACCAGTACTAACCTAATGCTGACTCCTAAACCTAACCCCTAAACTGAAAGTTTGAAAAGTTTTGAAAAAAGTGAAGAAAATCTGGTCACATGAAATGAATCGAAACATGCAACTAGCCATTATTATGAAAACATAAGTCGCCAAGGTGAAAGGTGAACCGAAAACCATTAGCACAGCAGACGTGAAACGCATCCGCTGTGCTACTAGGACGATGATGCTTGAGTGACAAACTGACCACTTTATTTGAACTGTGTCATGCAAGGTGGTGCGGCTGAATAAGTTTTGAAATGAAAAGATCCATGGGTGGTTCCATAGCCACTTCCTAAATGTAAACCTAACATTTAAACCTAAACTTTCAAACCTAAAACCCTTAAAGCCTGAACCAGGGGGCACAAACCTTTTTGAAACTAAGAGCTACTTCTTGGTACAGATTCACGCGAAGGGCTACCAGTTTGATACAAGCTTCTGAAACAGAAATTTGCCCACTTTGCCTTCAATTAAGTTATATCAGGAAAACTTAAAGATATTCATCAATCTGAAGACACTGATCATGTTTATGCTATTGTTTAGCATAAAATGGAGTTTAAATTAAATGGATCTACTTCACGTGATGCGGTTCAAATAAAACGCTGAGTTTCTCACTCAAGCACACTGAAACAATGTACCAGTAACCAATGTTCCCTCTAAGTTTTTGTAGTCTGTGTGCGCAGAAATTTTGGTGTGTGCGCACTTTNTTTGATACATCATAATGTGTCTGTGCACAGTAAATTTATGCGTGTGCGCCGTCTCTGAAAGCTGTGTGCACACGCGCACAGCTTNGAGGAAACANTGCCAGTAAGTTNTAANTTTGGTCATTATCATCAAGAGCATTACATAGTGGCTAGTGGGAGAAAAATAAAGATTTGTAAAAAGCATCAGACTTTGAAGTTAGCAGATACAAAAGTTAGATGAAGATGCACATTTTTCTAATCAAAGCATGAAATGTCTTGACAAAACAAACAGTTAACTTGGTATGGGCAAACACTTCCAGTATATTCTCCTATGCACAAGCGCAATGCCCTGTATAGCAGATAATGGTGTTGTTGAGATCGGAGAACAGGTATGATTGTAACAAGAGCCATATAATGGAAAGTGAAAAACCAACTTTACATTACAAATAAGCAATGAAATTAAAGTTGGATCAGAAGCATAGACCCAAAATCAAATGACAGACAAAACAACAGCACAGAAATCAGGAATTATAAAAAGGAAAACACAACAAAAGTGACAAACTGCAATGTTATACACAAGGTGAACAACATATGTAACAAAAACACAATTATGTTAAATTTTATATATAACAATCATTTACATAACACAGATTATGGTAGGCAACTAACAGGTGAAGAGTTTTGTACAGATGAACAGGTGAGACATGCACATAGGTGAGAGAAGTGACAATAGAGGATATGTGGCAGAGAGCAATGCAGCAACCACAACGTTACAGAACAAATAGCAAAGGCATAAAAAAATTCCTTGGCATGTAATGCAGAATACCATGGGCATTGTCATAGGTAATGCAAAGGTATATTAACACTACACTGTATACCTCTCTTACAATTGGCATACATACATACATTGCATGCAATAGGCTCAAAAACAGAACGATTTTAACTGTAGTCAAGCACTGAATGAAGGTGCCTCTAAGCTTATTTGCTGCACAATAAAGTGATCTTCTCATTTGTCTCTGGTATGTCATTGCCATATTAGCACAGCATGAAGTAAGTAATACATCTAGTCTCAAGATATTTGAATTGTCGAGTAAGCTTAACACAATACACCCATCAGAGAAATATTTGCCGTTACAGGTATCTATACCTGTAGGTTTTCTCTTTATGAAAAAGTATGAGCAAAAACTACACCAGCAGTCTTGTTACAATGAAAAACAATTCTGTGTTCAGGAGCATAATCACAACTAATATTCTGAAGGCACTGATGACCATAAATGCTTGGATGAAGCACACATAAGCAAACAATAGGTATTCTCAGCCATAGTTCCCACAGTACATTCAGCTCTAATGAGCCCAGCTAACCTGTGAGTTTATGAAAATATACAGCAAACACAAAGGACTTAAAACTTTCTTGTAAGTCTTAACAAGCGCTGATTACAGTGAAAGTGCCTATAAAATGGGTACCCCAATTTACTGGCATGTTCAGATTCCTATGCAAGCTTACCTATATTTTTGCTCAGTTATGCACATAATGTACATTGTACTTAAAACTTTTGTTACTGCACCACATGGATCTAAATTATTGGTTAAGGTCACCAAAATTCCACATCATGTAGATCAACCTTTTTGGGCTGCAAGCTTGATCTGGGTGCTGGCCATTAATTTTTTCCTTGCAAGTACATAGATCTACATATATATGTAGAGTATAAAGAGAAAAAACTAGATAATTATAAGAACAAGATGTATTTTTCATGATTGTGGCTGAATTTTTACAGTTGTGTGCACTCCCAACTGCCTAATAAGCAGCACATTATGGGCAAACCAGCAATGAGCAAGAACCTAATAAAAGTGCTGACTGGTTTTGATGATAGCAGAGTAATCCTGTCAAACATTATAGATACATATAAAAACACTCAAAACACTGTGCCTTTGCATAATAANANGACAACCTGTTTGAATAAAAATACATAAACATTGGTATTGTGTTGTGGATTTGAGTTGTTANTGATAGCAATAAATGGTGAAATGCGGGATAGAATGTAATGTTCAAGTAATTTAGATATAACTGTTGTACAAGTAAAGTATGTTATTACCAGCATCACTTGTGTCACTTGTTGCGATCGGAAAAGCCTGAGTGGCATGAGCGCTAAGCTTTGTACTGTACAGCAAGCAACAATAGAGTTCATGCGCTGCAATCACTCTAGTATTGCCTGTTTGTGCCACTTATATATATTGTTTTTTTTCGTGCACATCCCATTTGTGGTGAATCACACATTCAACGCAACACCACCGGAGAGGTTGCAACAACATCCCCTCCTTTTTACAACTGACCGCACCGATCGCACGTTCTTTGTGTGAAGGCTGAACTCCGCACGACCTTCACATCCTGGTCACAGCACCACTTTGTTGTGATCGGAAAAGCCCGAGCGCCATGAGCACAAAGCTTTGCACTGTGGCAGCAAGCAACAATAGAGTTCATGCGCCGCAATCATTCTATTATTGCCTGTTCGCACCATGTATATATATTGTTGTTCTTCGCGCACATCCCGTTCGTGGTGAATCACACATTCAACGCAACGCCACTGGAGAGGTTGCAACACACTCTTATGTTTTCAAATAGGTACAGTAGCAGCATTCGTCATGCATTGTTGTTGAATTTTGTTACGCAATATTAGAAAAGACTGAGATGTAAACATACACTGCATAGGTAATGTTCTCAGCAAAAGAAGTTTGTAAATTAGAAATTCAAGCTTTTTACTGTTACACACAAGGCTATTAATCTCTTTAAACTTTTCATTGTTTTTTAAGTTTTGCTATATGTAAAATGTATAAAAATTGCTATAGCTTTTGAATTTAATGATATTTCAAAGCTTTTTTTCCACATTGTTGCAACACCTACACCACCCACACTGTAGAGCATAGCATTCATCTTGCCTTTTCTGATATTTCATAAATATATAACTTTCTTCTTTAAAAAGTTGCCTTGCAAGGCAATTGCAAGGGAGTGTGTCTTATGCTTTTCTTTGGTGTAACAATAGGCTCTCAGAGCATAATTGAACTCTCTCTTCCTTTAACATTTTCTAATAGGCCATTTTGTCTTAATTTTCACAGTGCAATGTTTTTTACTCACAACACAACATGGTTCCACCAAAGGACATGAAAGTTAGGTGTTGTAATTCCAAGATGTATCTTTGCTTGCTAGCATGAACTTTGTGGTACAGTAGTTAGTTTAATTGAGTTGGGCATCATTGTTGAAAATGCTTTTATGGAAGTGGTGATTCCCATCCTGAGGCCCAGCTACAGTTTTAAGCAACAGACATTTCTTGTTGGTGATGGTATACTTCTGTAGACATTTATTGTCAAATTGGTTTATCCAGTGGCTGCATCATACTCATCCTTTAGTTTTTGCACTACGTTACTTGATTTGCAACACTGACTTTTTTTGCATAGGACAGTTTGTTCACCAGATACCAGAAAGTTACACATCAGCAACAAAGAGTTTTACACATCAACAACACTAGAATATCAACAAATTGTCATCTATACTTCATTCCGCTTCAGTAGCTTAACATCGTCTCTTGATTGAATTTGTATGTAGACATGTTGATTGCATCATGTGTGAAACTAACAGTGTAAAGTAGATTTATGAAGTTCTTTCCAGCTTATCATAACAACATGATGTTTTCTTCATAAGGAAAATACGCAAAATGTTGTTCGCACTTTTTCCTGGACCTTCTTATTCGGTAGTAATTTTATATTTCTAAAATCCATATCTTAGTTTTGTGCAAACCTTAGATGGCAGTTAAGTTTCTTTTATCATCCTTTCTATTGTTTCTTTTAGAAAGAAATTTTGGTTGAGCAAGGGCTTCTTAAAGGTGATGGAAAAACACTTGATCCCCAGCAGGAAGCTGAAAAAATTGAGTGGCAAAGCAATGTGGAAGAGGAAGCAATGAAATGGGAAAGAATAGAACAAATAAAACAGCCTGGTAATTTCGTTTGGCTTAATTTGTCTCTATGCATATCCAACATTATTTATTGTCTGTCAGATGTGCAGTAGAAGCATTTATACGTATGCCCATCAGACATACTGAATAGTGTACACAATGCGTTTTTATATGCAGTGATAAGATCAAAACTTGAGTGAAGTAATGTCTTGAAATATGTGTTTTATTTTTCTAGTCTAGTACGTGCCGCTAACTAACAATTTACTCTAGAGAGAGTTTTGTTGGCAGTGATATTTTGTTTTTAATACCTTTCAGTTAAAATCAATAAAGCCTTTTGTCACCTGGAACCTGATAAGAAGTAACCTCTATGATTTTACCAAAAGCACATTGTACTGTCATCATAATCCTCTGCTCTTGGCTTGCGTGTTGTTTTACAATTTATTGAAGATTTTGTTGGAGCAAGTTGCGTATGGATGCTCAACAGTTCTAGTTGAACGGCAGTAATTTTTTATATAAGTGAGCTCTTATGATGTTATTTTGACCCGACAGTTATCAACAGTTTTTTCTCCATGTTTTTTTGTACAGCAGAATTTCTCCCATGCGTCACTTCATGGGACCAGACTAAAAGCGTCGCGTCAGGCACTCTGTCATTATAGCCGAACTATAAACTGTTCGTAAAATGGCGTTTTATTTCAATGCTACAGTGTGGCAAGGGTTAATAGTGTTCTTTGTGTAGGATTGCCGCATACTTTATCGTGTTTTTGCGCATACTCTGATAAGAAAACGACTTTATTTTTCGGTAAACGTAATTCTTGGGATATCAAAATTGCCACTTTCGTACCATTTTCTCTATTGAACGAAACAACCACGTCATACTTTTTCCATAACCGGATATTTGAACGAAACAACCATGTCATACTTTTTCCATAACCGGATATTTGAACGAAACAACCATGTCATACTTTTTCCATAAACGGATATTTGAACGAAACAACCTTGTCATACTTTTTCCATAAATGGATACCGTTCTTTTGTTTGATAATTTACGCCCTATCGGTCAAACTGATTACAGTCGCAACAATCCTAATACAGTAAAGTAAAACTCAAGACATCGATTTGCCTCGGTTGTTGCTGATGACCCAAACCTTGATGCCACTGTTATGTCACACCTGTCACTGCCAGTAATGTGGTTGAGTCGTATTTTTCGAGTAATAAACCTTTCGATTCGGAGCCATCTAAAAATTTTTCGAGTCAGAATCGATTCATGACGTGATCCGAGTCATCTGTGGACTGGAAAAGTTAATTTTGAAGTCGTTGCATTTCTACGATGGTGTATGTATGGAGTTAACAAGCCGTTGCTTTTTTTCAGTAGTTGAAATCGTGCGAGTCACGGAGGACATATCGTACAGCGAAGCTCTGCAGCATTTCCAGACGCAGGTGTTCGATCCTGCTTCGATCAACCCGACCATTCCACGAGGCAAGTTCTCGCAATTGATGCGTCTCTTGTTCGGTCCCAGGCGATTACTGAAGTCGTTGCACGAGGAAAGGAACCTGCTGTTTCACATCGCTCAAGGTGCGTTTGTTTCCATAGCAAACAGTTGTCTTGGACTCGTTGATCATGTTCCTCTTCAAAGCGATTTAGGCGTTTGACCAAATTAAGGTAGTGACAACGTTTGTTTGATTTCTGATGGAGGTTTGCTGTATTTCTAAAGATGTGCAATGGCGGCAAAGTCCGACTGGTTTCATGGTCAGAATTGCAATTTTGGTGTCGAAGTTCCAAATATATTCCTGTATATTACTAACCACTCATTCCCTAGACCAGGGGTTCCGAACCTAAGGTACATCTACCCACAGGGGTGCATTTAAGGTTGGCAATAGAAGGGAAAAATATATTTACATATTATTTATTTCCAAATATTTATACATAGATCAGTGTATGTTATCTTCAAAAATCATTATATGCTTATTATTAAATGTGTTAACTTCGAGACATAAAACGGGGTCTACCTTTTTAGTTCTAGAAGTATAAAGGTTCTATTAAAAGTTCAGTGGATTTGGTATTTTATTCAGCCTTTGTGTCATGAGAAATATCAGGGGTACATGCTCATCTGTCGAAATGCTGAAGAAGTACACGGTCAGAGAAAGGTTGGGAACCCCTGTGCTAGAGGGCATAGTCAAGACTTTTGTGACCTCAATCATCAGCATGGGCGTCGGAAGGATTTATCCAGGGGAGAGGGCAATAGTGTTTTTTTTCCACGGAGTATTCAGGATGATTTTTCACGAGGGCCAACTGTGGTGANATTACATTTTGCCAACTCTGAACTTGAGTGAGAAAAAAAATTTCTAGTAAAACGTTAATAGCAAAATATAAACATTCAAAATCCAGGGGGAAGGCTCCTTCCTCCCCTTTCTGACGCCCATGCTCGTCAGTGGAGCACAGAAGTAATAGCCTGTGCTACGGCCACCGACCGAAAGTAGTGCTTCAGTTGCTGCCACGCGTGGTGCCCTTCTGCAATTACCTGCGTCGGCGAAGCATCAACATATTTGAAGATGAACCATGTTCTGAGCATCATTNTCGACGCAGGAGGTCATGCGAATATCGTGGACGGTTATCTGCATAACTAATAATAAGAGTACAAAAATACATCGCAAAATATGACTTAAACCCTGATGAAATAATGCACAGAATCATTTGAACCNGCGCATTAGCATCGGTCTTTGTCTGCTGCGTAACGTTTCAGTCGGCGTTTCCGCTTCGCTGCACGCCGCGTCGTGCGCTCTCGCTCCTGATTTAAACCGTGGTTATTTTCGAAGTTGCCCTGAACGATGAAGAGGAAGTGCACGCCCGAGTTCTGCAGACGATCTACAAGCGCCTGACCGGGTCGAAGCGCGGTTGCCCGCGATACGGAGCTCACTGGGAAGTTGTCGGGTTTCAAGGTTTGCTGAGTTGCTGCGGCTGTTCGTCTGACCAGAGACTAGGACACCTTATCCAGTCATAAAGTTCAGCACCGCGCACGTAGCCAAAAAAGCTTTTTGATGCCAGCGCGCGGCTTTCCTCCATGCGTTGCATTTTCGTTCACCTCCGTCTTAAACTTACGGTGTCAGCGAAAAGCGAGTCTGCCCGTCGCAACGACAAGTGCTGAGCAGGGACCGAGACCTGATTGGCTAATTTTTTAGACCTGATTGGCTAAGATGAGCATGGCGAGTTCTGATTGGCTAATCGTTTCTTTGCGAAGGAAGCGATCCCGGCACCGACCTTCGCGGCGCCGGCTTCTTGGCCCTGATGCACCTGCTTCATTTCGTCGGCGACAGCGCGCCGGTGCGCGAGGCGATCTACCGGCTTTCGACCCACCCCAAGCAGAACTTCCCCTTCTGTCTGGTTTCGATCAATATTACGCGCATCGTGCTGCAGGCGCTGCGAGAAGAAAAGCTCGCGAGGTGGGCGTCTGCTTGTTGGTTTGTTTTTCTTTCATGTACTTGTGTCTTGCTTGCTATTGCGAGGCATGCTTAAGTCTAGTGCGTTACGTGTGGGAGTGAAGACGTTATACAACACATTATCATTTAAAGCAGCGGATGAATTCTGCAAATAGGTGCAGGTGGGCGCGAGCGGTCTCGAAGGAAATGCAGAAGTCTTGAGTTGCTGGTGGAGCAGCAAGCACCGCGCTTGTCGAAGAAGTCGCGGTAATAAAAAGCTAGAAAGCAGTGGCTAAGATATACACTTGTGACGGCGTGCAGCATTTGACCCAACTTCCAATTGTGGACGAACTCGTGCAGCGCTGTTTGAGAGGAGGCGGAAAAAGCACGGAAGCGCTTTGTTCTTCTGTGTGCGTTTAATGGTTCTTACGTAATAAGGAGCCGACGAAAAGCTCACACGAACTGGTGATCAGCGTTTCGCATTTTTGAATGCTATGAAAACAAAACCAAAAACGGAGAAAAACGCGTTCAGTAAAATACGCTGTTTTTTGTTTTCTTACGAAAACTCGTTTCATCTGCAAGTTACTTCTGACGAGAGGTTTGTTTGTTTTTGTTATTTTATATTCAACATTATTTGTCACTCGAAGCATCTGCAACAAGCGAAAGCAAGTGGTTGCCGTTAGCAACGAGTTCTACGCCGCCACCTTCCTCCACTTCTTTCAAATCTGGAAGAATCAACAGAAGACAATGAAGGATTCCGGAAACGTCATGAAAGGTACGACGTCGCTGGTGACGCGTCGATTCTAAATATAAGTTCGGAGACGACGTCTGTCACACGCGGTTACCCGGATGTTTGTGTTACTGTGTTGCCGGAATCGCATTGTCACAACGCAAGGATCGCAAACGTGACTTGGCAATCGAGCGTTTCTTGCTGTTACTTGTGATCATTCTGATCTGACGAGACCGGCGGTTCTTTTTAACTTTATGGATAATACGTATTTTTCCTTTTATTTACACTTAACTTGTTCTTGATGGGTTGCTTACGAAAAACGCTGGATTTCATTAAAAAGCTTTGCAAGTCACCACTTCGTCTGAAAGTAGAAGTACTGCCCACTGTGCCCAGTCGTGTATCACTCAGTATCGTGTTTGAGTGTTGGACGCGGTGGTTCCCTTCAATCAAGTTTTCGTTCTGCTCAATCTCAACTTTTGCCACAGGCATTGCGAGATATCTTCGTGTACGTTCGTGTCGCGCCGGTATACACTACAGCCTCACTGCTCTCAATGTTTTTCGCAGGCTGCAATTCCTAGACAAAAAAGCACAAAAGGAATGTTATGCAATGAAGCAAACTGTTTTAAACTTTTTGAAATGCTTTGCACTTTTGGCCGGGATAGCTATAGTCAATTGCATAAACACATAAATACTGGTACGAAATTCCCAACGCGTCAACCAGTTTTGCACCCAGAGCCGAGGATATGAGACAAAGTACGTGGGGAATGCGCTGAATCACTTCCAGCGCCTGGCATGTAAAACTTTAATTAGGTCGGCAGTGCAAAATTCAACAATTATCTGAGAACCAGAAGTACCCTCTCTCGCGCA
>JGI24022J15233_10004416_pt1 | contig 14521 bp, 8 predicted proteins | sample Ectturendosymbi2_FD_15233 | JGI IMG/M metagenome (IMG submission 15233) | reverse complement strand
CGCTGACGTGTGTTATCACTGGAGGGGCATCCCCAAGACCGAAGCGAAGGACACAGTGCGTAGGTTCAGAGCGGCCGCGCTCAGTTACTGCGCACACGCTGATGGTGTAACATCGCTGCGAGAGAGAACACGCACATGGAAATGCAGTAATGCTGTAATTAAAGAACTAATTGAACTTGTACTGTGTGCGCATTAACTGAGCGCGGAAGCCAGTTCTGTCAACCAATGAAAGACATTTCACCTCTGTGTGGTAGATGTGTTCTACAACAGCCTTGCTCTTGCTGCCATTGACAACGGTTGCCAGGGAACCATCAACAAGCACGTGGTACTCTTCAACAATGTCGTCCTCGCTGAGCTGCGGAGCGACCCAACCTGATAAAAAGAGCAAACTTCGTTTACGTTGCAATCAAACTTGAAAAACGACAAAAAAACATCACAACCGCAGCAAACGGCGGTTGAACAAATAGTCTACACAGACTCACCTATGATAAGACTATGTGAAAGTTTTTTGTCCACGCGTAATTTGCGAGGGTAGGGCAAAATGCTGGTCTGAGAAGAGCTTTCATCGCTTGATCCCGTGTATAGTTCATGGGATTCCACGAAGCTGCTGTCTACGCTGCTCGTTCCGGTCAAGCTGGCTGCTACGCCGGAAGTGACGTCGTAGCTTGTCGGTCTGATGAATACAAAAAGGAAAACCACATCTTCAACTTTCATCAGGGAGAGTTGCATTCAGCACTTGTTGCTAAATACCAGCTCACCTGAAAATAATGCTGGAGCCTTCTGGCAAGGCGGGACGCTGGCTGACAGGTCTTAACAGTCCGGGACTATTATCGGGCCGAGGTCCTGGTGCCGGCGCTGGCATCAAACGTTTCGTGTGCGGAACGTCGTGCACAGCTTCCAAGTAATTCGAGGGTACCAGGCCACGATGACCATCCATCAGTTCGCCTATAAATACGCGAAATGCATTTTGAGCTTTTTTTACACGGTGCACAAGCGCAAATAAACTCTTCCAATTTTACTCTATAACAAAAAAGAAAAAGACAATTTGGTTGCATTCGTTACGTTCGTCTACTCCGCATTTCAGCAAAAAATGTACTCGGTAAAGATGAATTTCAGCCTTATCGAAAGGACGACACGCGTAAGGACGACAACAATCAATCATACCAAAATTTTAAACTGCTTCTTAGCTTTCTAACATTTTTACTTTGTCGAAAAGCCTGTTTTGTTGTTTCACATCTGCACCCACAATGATACCCCTCTGTTACCTGCGTGTTTAATTCTTTCGAAAATCTTTAAAAATACCACGAGGTCCGACTTTTCTTTGCATTACTGTATCACTAAAAAAAAACAAAAACTTTAAAAAGTGCCATTCTACCCACACCAAAATGCAAAAAATCTTCCAGGTAATGTTCCATCCCATTCATGAAAAAAGTAATATATGCGTGTGGTCGTCCTATTGATTTTACACAAAATAGGCTGAGTTGTCACAAGCGACTCGTAAATTTATTTTGAACGGTGAAACTTTACTTTTTGTAGGTAAAAAAATACATACATTTGCACCTATGACGGGGGAAGGCAAGTCAGAAAGGTCTGAAGGCATCACGGAACCAAAGTTGATGATTTCAACTAGGGTTGGGCATTTTGGGATATCGGATCTTTCGATTCCGAATCGTAAAAATTTGAATCGAAAATGTCAATTTGTTTCAAATATTTGAGACCGAAATAATTATGACCACCAACAAACGGAGATGGTTGCTGGGCTTGCTCTGAGTTATTTGTCCATTTTATCAACATCCGCAACTGCAGAACGCAGTGTTTTTACGATCACGCTAGACAGGAGAAAGTTTGGAAATGCTGAACAATCTGCGTGTCAATAAAAACAACAAGTTATCAACTTATCATTTCAGTGATCAAATGATCAAGTAGTGTGATGTGATTTCATTGAATAAATACATAAAAGCACATTAGAGCTTCATGTTTTGAAAATCTGGAAAACTTGCAGAATAGATTTGAAAATTCAATTTTAAGTATTGTAGAACTATTCTAGCACACCTAAATATTCTGGAATACTCATTCCTATTCCTAATTCCAACCATATCAATGGCTACAGGCTGCAGCTTCTAAACACCTAAGGTGCGTTGCAATGACACAAAGTCATTATCTTGTGCGGCAGGCGAGATTGACAACAGCACTTTATGACGTTCTCATCGATCCGGTATCGATCTGATGAATTACGAAACACGATAAGCCACCGTATCTAACAAAAGCAGAGGTTTTCCACCTAGGAGGCTGCTGACTGAGCTCTCTCGTGGAGCTGCCTGGCTCCACTTCAAGGCAATGTAAACTAAAAATATGTTTTTGTTATGGCAAAAAACGAAACACATTAACAACGATTGGCATGAAATGCTCTTGGCAAGCACCTTAACACTGCTTTGGTACGCAATAGTATAGAACTATGACCTCAGACCTTAAGCCTCGTCGAAACATCCTTGCCGCTGCCGCTCGTCACTGACGCAACGCAAAAGGAAGCGCGTGTCCAAGCGCACTGATTTGGACGAAATGGCCAGAAATTTTGCTGTTCTGTACCGACGGCCTGTACTTCTACGAAAAGTACTGATGTCTAATCCACTCACTGCATGTGCAAAAAGTCAAAATGATAATTTCAAGTGCACGATCTATCAAGGTCCAGTAATGTTTTTTAGCACACTTTCTATTCCCCTGCCCTATAGATATGCCCCAGTAATCAACATCTGATCCATCATGACAGGCCGTTTTCACGGGAGTTGCGCAGTACGGCAAACCGCAGGACTAAGATAACCTAATTTTAAGAGATTTTTGCGACAGGAAACAATCCACTCGCATTAAAATTCGACTACATCATTGTATCTGCTACAAGACACACAAGCAGCGCACCTTCGTAAAATCCGTCTTCGTCCATTTCCCCGTGAACGTACACATAATCTCCGGCGACCAAGGGGAGTTCCGCTTCTGGCTGCTCGTTTGGCCCCTCGAATGGATTGTAATTGTATTTCGCTATGAAGACGCGAAGGGGTGCCTGGTCGACGGGGTCAGAGACACCTTGCGACGGTTCCGCGCCAGCAACAGTGACACGAACCTCGTCTTCGAAATCCTCAGCTTCGGTGTCGTCCATATCAACGCCTGTTTGACAGTTTTTACCTTACTAATAAATTGTCCATGTAAGATTTTCTGATGCAAGAAAATGACACAGTATCGATGCATTCTACTGCAAATAAACATACATTTTTCGAGTAAAGCTGACGTCAAAGGGTTATAGACCTTCAAAATGCAAATAGGATTATAGACCTTCAGAAAAATTACATGCACACGGCTGTCAAATACATTTTTTTCTGAAGCACGAACGAACAGTGCTTTCGAAGTTTTATCACGTGATGCGTGCTTGGTACGTCACGAGTCACGACGACACCGACCTAACCGCAAGACGCCCAAAAAGCAAGTAAGTGAGGTGGGTTGGTGACGCGTAAGAATCTACAGAAAAGAACAGGACCGCTGTAAATGCTGCATTTGTCAGCGGAGCAAAGCAAGGCTGTGGCGTTTCCGCATCACCGCCGTTTCCTGCTTACTCCCTCGGTTACCTTTAGTTGCTGGCACAAAGCCAAATCTAGATTTTCCTCAGTGGAGTACCCGTAAGCATGACGCTACTGGCCCGTTGGCAAAAGGCCATAGCTTCAACTAAAAGTTTATACAGGTCGCAACAAACAATTTTTGCGTTCTTGCCAAGACATGGGGAGAAAGTAGTCTGCATCGTGTGATATAGAACTAACTTTTGCAGCCACATCAGAAAAAAACAGAATATTTGCTGCACTGATCGTGGATCACTGATCCGCATTGGATGTGTATTTTTCGTCCGACATGCCGGACCAACAGAAAAAACAAAGAGCCGGGCTTTCCGCCATATGACGCACTTCTAAGATATTGTGAGACGAATATTGCTGGCTGAAAGCGACAACTCGTAACAGGAACTAACTTCAAATCACAAATCAAAAAGACAAGCGATATTAACTGCTATCATTGCATGTTCGGGAAAAACTGCCATGATTAGAAGTTTGCATTATAATTTTTCTGCTCGGACTGCTTCAGCAATGTTGAGCCACGCGCACTTCGGAGAAAGACTAAATGCAACAGCTGTCATCACAGACTACTGGAGACCCTTAATCTATTTAATGGGTTTAGTTTAAGATGGCCAAACCTCACTGATGGTTTACGTTTCAATTAGGTTGCACTTTTGAACGTGTAAAAAAGAAAAATGTATTTTACATGCAAATACTGGTTTATTTGCTGCATTCTGGAAAATAATTGGTTGATGACACAACAAGGAAATAATGCAGGTGTGCTTTGACTGGATCATCACTATCGCTTAGCAGCATTTTGAAAATTGGGTTGCTACTAACGATCTCAATTAAAGCAAAACGTGAGAGCTGTCCTACGAAGTGGAATAAAATGTCAACGACTTAGAAAATTCTGTCGTGAGTACTCTCCGTTATATTTATGTAGTCAATATTTACACGAATTTCAAGCTTGCGAAGCAAAATTTCCTATTCACCGATAAAACTAAACACACATCCGCAAAATTTTATCTGCGAAGCTCTCGCTACAATTAGGGTCGCACAATACAGCATCCATTGTTGGCGCGGCACCCCGAAAGCCAACTTGTCGTGCCAGACCAGTTAACAATAGCATGCTACTCTCTGATCGATTAGGTCGAAAGAAGGGTGTTTGCGAAACGAGTGCAGTTAACTTCTCGGATGGCGACATCCTGTTTCAATGGCTTGGCGGCTCACAACACCGCAGAGCAAACGGATCTCGTCACAACGCACCGACGCCATTGTAAAGAAGGCAGCACTCAGTATGAAAAATCCAACAAAGTGGCGAAGACTCAAGCTGCAATACATGGAGTAGGCTGGGCAACACCGACTGAAAAGGCTGGTTACTAAGAGTTCATCATTCCCATAAGACGTTCTAAGAATAGGATGCACCTCCCCAATACGCATTTCCAACACTTAAATCCTGTCAGCAGCAGCTGTTGACTGACAAGGTTTATTTTAGAGCGCAGTCGGCGAGTCAGATAAATTCTCCGGCAATAACTCAAACACCGCCAGTGCCTGAGACAAACAGCACTTGTAAAAACAGAAAGCAACCCTGACCTGAGCGAGCAAGCTAACATTTTTGGAAAAGCCCGAACAACATGCTATAGGGAAGTGCTCTGCGCGTAGCGACAATCGATACTGCGACACAACACACTTCGCCGCACACTCCTGAGACCGGAGCCAAGGTCGTTACGTGCAAGTGTGTATTATCGCCAGCAAAGTCCCAGCAGGCACAGTTATAATTGCGATTTTAAAACACATGATGTCCGCTGTGCGCCTCTGAATAACAGAAAACGTCAATAAATACGGCCGCCAATAAAGCTTAGTTTCTCGTGCACAGCAAGCTAAAGCCCACACAAGGCGAGATCAACCGAAAAAAGGCCTGTGTTGCCGCCAGCCACACCGAATATTTACAACCTGCACAACAGCGGCATTTTGTTCAGTTTGTCATCCGGAAAAAAATGAGTGTAAAAGTTCGTCAGCAAGCACTTCAATTATTTAGTCTGCTTGTGCCCCATTTTCTAGCGGCAAAACTGCACCAATCCCAATTACTGAAAACCAGGAACGTCGCAATGCAAAGCACCAGCAGCTTGAATTCCAAGCTCGACTGTGGCATGCCTGGAAATAGCATGTCGATCAGGAAAAACTCTGCCGATGTCGTCAAACGGTACCTGATGGTTGCAACCCAGAAGCACGCTAGCTTGCATTCTGGTAGCGCTTTTACTCAAGTACAAAAGGATTTGCACTGGATTTGACAAAGTCTATTCGAAAGGCAATTAACACCATCAACAAGCAACAGCCAACCTTGTGACTTTTCAACGGCACGTTAACTCGTGACTTAATCTGCACGCACCTCCACGTTGCGAGACGGAAGTTGAGGACGATTTTCGCCTCAGGTCCGCCAGCCCTGAAGAATTGTGGGACGAGGACGGAGGCCGCTTGAACGCGGAGCCACTGGTGTCGACCGGACCTGTCCGGTGAGGAGAAACGGCGGGAGGCAGGTTGGATTCGTGCTCGGCAAAAATTCTCTTCGGGTTTTCGTCGCTGGCATCCTCAGCAGTGTTGTTATTGTTGTTGTTATTGTTTTCATTGTCTGTTGCGCACGAAAAGTCAACGTCACGGAATTCAAAGTGCATTCTTTCGAATATCCGATTATAAATGACCGCGGAGTGGCGATGAAAGGGTTCAGTTACGCCGAGTTGTTTTCATAGCGACAAAGCGACTTTCGTAAGAGTGATGACGACGCATGATGTCAAGACACGGTAATACGTTTCCCCGGAAATATATCTTGGAGTATTTATATTATCTACCAGAGCGGTTTGGCACATGTACAGTATGTAGACACTAAAAACGCGCTACCGCATGCCAGCAATTTACATCAGCATGCAGAAATTTTGCGCACAGGAAAACGTGACTTTCGGATTCCAAACGTAACGGGAGAATATTTTATCCGCCTCAAGCAAAAGGTTCACTTCAGTAAGTTTCCATAGCGGTGCAGTCGGCATTTAACTTAATTTGGACTATTTCTTAATTAACACTTGCCAAAAAGAAATATGAGCGCACGCACTCACCATCTAAACAGGCAGGTACTCCTGGCTGAGGTGTGGTCTTTTTCTGAGACCAGGTCACGAGAGCTGCGAGTTGATCCTGCAGCGTCTTATTGTTCACATTCTGTTCCTGGCACTGCTGCTCGAGCACAGCCACTTTCGACTGCAAAAAAGCACCCCCATGACCGATACGCAGGCACGTCAGCGACAAGCGCGGAAGGAGCTAAAGAACATCAAGTGCGAAGCACCACCAGCAGCCGCCGCATCGCAGCACCAGTGCCCTGAAGAAATACCGGGCTGAGCGACTGGGATTGCAGGAAGTAAACAGAAAACCAGTTAAATGCTACGAAATGCACTTTTATTTCGGGTGACAAAAGCACTTCATCTACCATCAAAAAGTTTCGCTGGGCAGATGAACACGTGAGGAACTGTCACAACATAACAACCACTGACATCCCTGCGAGCAAACCTTGTCTCTTAGAACCTCCATTCAAAACAATGTGCATTCTGCCTAATTCGTTCTCTTTTAACCAGAATGAGCTCGGAGTCTAAATGTTGCCATGCTGTAAGCTCATACTGTTACTTTTACCGAACAGAGATCACCGAGAAAACACACCTGCAGAGCTTTCAAGGCGTCCTGATACTCCTTCACCACGTTGCCGTGGGTCGAATGCAATTCGCTCAATTCCTTCTGGTGCTTTTCGACCGCTTCGCGGTGGTTGTTCTGCAGCGCGTTGAACGACTGCTTTTCATCTCGCAGCGCTCTAAAACCGATCGATAGTTTGTGGCGAAGAAAAAAACATCATAAGGATCCACCCGCACGGAGGTTAAGCCGCAATATCGCGCAATCCATGCGAACGCTATGGAACACAGGATCTCAAATATAATGCAAACAAGCACACCTGGCTCAATGTGCTGTACAAGTGACAAAAATCCTACTGCAGGCGCTGGGAATGACTAGACTCATGCAATAAGTTTATTCGTAACCACAATGTAAGCCGAAGGTCGCTTGTGCCAAGTGCATTGTTAAACACCCCAAAAAGTTTACGACAATCAAGCTGAAAGGAAAACGTGATTATTATCTGACTGCCAATAACGGATTAAGTTTCTGTAGACCATTCGCGGGTTACGTTTCAAGTTTAAACAGGCATTCCCCCAAAATTGCTCGACATCTATGGCGCCCAGAAAACATGCAGCTACCATGCTACCAGCTACATCAGTGGTTCTCAAAGTGGTCGATATCGACCCCCAAGCGTCAACTGGACCAGCCAAGGGGTTAATAAATAGTCACGGGGTCGAATGGGGGTCACTGAATGGCCAGGGGGTCAATGAATAACTCCTGGGGTCTAATGGAGCAATGAAGCCTCCAATTCAAAATTATTGTTAATCGGGCAAGGAATGCAAACGGCATTTTTCAACAATTCAAACAAACTTAAGAGGGCTATCAAATCTGAGCTACAGTAGTTTGAAAGTACATTCGATTCGAATAGATTTTTATTAAACCATCCATTGTGATGACATTATGAAAACTGTTGTTATTGTTACGTCACAAACAATGTTGTAGTGCATAGAGTATTTCTATCCGACTAAATTCCTTCGCTCTATTCGATTAAAAATTTATTTTGTCACATAGTTTCCTTGTATTAATAACTGTTGGGCTAGGCCACGGGGTCTACAGAAAATTGTATAATTTAGTTGGGGTCTGCAAAAAAGTTTGAGAACCACTGAGCTACATGCATATTTTACATGCTTGAAAGTTTAAAACAGCGGTTTTCAACCTGGGGGTCGTTTGGCATTTTTCTAGGCGTCGCTAGAGCTTCTGATGAAAACATTCATAATTACTTCTATACTTTGTATTTCGTATGTGGTACCACTTTTTGTCGTAACCAAAATATAATAGGATCACCTGGCAAAAATGATTTGCTAGATTTTCATTCAAAATTGTTTTGAGTGTGATTATGACCATTATAGTACTGTTGCATTTGGCAACGCACGAATAACTTCGTGACGTTAGAATGTGCTGTGTTTGAAGATTAGATATCTGATTGCGGTAGCTAACTTGGGAGTAATTCTTGTTTTCAGTGGGTTGTGCTGTGGAGTGATTTGTACATGGCACAGGTCTCTCTCACTGATGTTGCCATGTGCATGAATTTAATAAATGAGACTTCGTTCAACATAGTGATATAGCGCGTTAATTGTGATTTTCCGTTGTGCAAAGTGCAAACGCAACTGCATTACATATGCCTGACTGGAAATTTTCGGAAGGGAGTCGTTAGGTTAGGTTAAATTGGGTTGCAAAATGCCTCTGCATGAAAAATCTTGAAAACCACTGGTTTAAAAGATCACTGCAATTCCAACTGCAGATACAGCTTCTACGAAGACGAGGAGGGGCGGGCCCAACACAACCACTAAAAAAGAAACAAAACTCTCGCCGCAGAATTGCGCAACAACCAAACCAATGCACTCACTTAAGCTCCATCTCCACGTCAGCAAGCTTGCCAGCATTACCGATGCACTGACTCACTGCTTGGTCTCGTTCTCTTATTGCTACTGCGAGTTGCTCGTGGACAGTGGCGTAGTCGTTCTGCAACTGCAAACGAACGTTTATAGCCACCATAAAGCCATCAAAAACTACGCAATACAAAGAGAGCAAGCAATGCGCGTAACTGTAAATCAGCAGCAACAAGAACTAAGGTCAAAAATGGACAAGACATAAATAAACACAGTGTTTCTAGTCCCTCAAACATCTAATCTTTTTAGTGGCGAGAGAAAGCTGCACGTTGCGACAACGCGGGTATTTCGCGTCCACGTTACATGCATAGTTACCTGAATGTGAATATTCTTCAGTTCACTGTGTTGCACGCTGACGTCGCTTGTTTCTACTTTAGACTCCTCTAGCTCAGATTCCTGCGTAAAATAAGGCGTCGCACGAAATGTACTACAAGTGACTAGAACGAGTCATAGATAGACCGAAAGGTATCTGTGGCGTATCAGCTAACCGCGCATTTTGACTTCTAAGAACTGCAAGCACGATGCGCGCGCAACAAGGCGGGGGAATGTTAGACGCTAGGAAGTTGGCAGGACTGTTGTCGTCGTCTCTAAGGCAGGTTACGCGCACACACAGCTCGTTGCTTCAACCAACAAATCGACACGAACCAGATTTAACGTGCGGTTCTGCAGGTCGTTGATTTTGTTCACAAGCTCGCGATTCTCTTCCTCCAGAGACTTTAACTTGTTTTCCACTTCTTCCGACCCGGACGACTTCGATTCGGCGTCGCGAAGGCGATTTTCAAGAGCTGTGACTTGCCGACGCAAATTGCGATTCGATTCTTCTAGAATTTTCTGACGAGCAGTTACAGGGGTAGACAAAGATCGAACCACCACCTGAAAACAAGCATAGATTTCCTGAAATTGGCAGAAAACTTAAACACAACGAAAAAAGCTACACTCAAACTGACACTCCACTATTTCCAGTGATCCAAAGCTGTTTTTTTTTCGCTGAACGTTTCGGTCATTTGTCTCACAGTTGTATTAAAACTCGCCATAAAAGTGTTTTTAGCCATCTACTCAAACATTCTGACCGAAATGACATATTTTTGTCGGCCATTTCAAATACGTTTCGGTCTATGACCGAAAAAACAGATACAAAGGTACTCTAATAAAATTTATCGCCATTACCTATGTACAGTACCACAGTCGGCTGCATGTGCACCACTCACGATCAAAAACCAAACAAGCTTATTGCAGTTTGCATAACCATCTACAAGCTTATAAGATACCAACCATCTCCACCACACGTATATGCCTGCACACCTGAATGCCACGTCCGAATCCGATGTGAACATTTAAACAATAAACCAAGCTTGTCAGGCCAAGAGCAAATGAATCCAGCCAGTTACCAGACAAATGAAAAAACGACACACCAGCTACACACTAAGACATGCAAAACATACGTCAAATCAAAACCATCTTCATATTATACCTAAACAACATTGGAGACAGGTGGTAAACAAACCAGCTAATTCTAGATCATCGACATTGAAAATTTACTTCACTGCTGACACATTTCCTGTGCAGTATTTTGCACGGTCTTACACAGGCCGCAGTAGACCTTAACAACTCCTCGTAACTTCTACCAAAATAGACGAGCTATGCGCCACTGCTGCATGTTTCAAAATCACTTCAATATGAGGTGCTTATGCGAATGTACATCACATATTTTCCACAAGACCACCTTGACACAGAACAAAACTTGGCTGTTATTATAATTAGCAGAGGTCGCGTACCGAAGCATATTTGCAAAACAGCGATTGGCAACCTTTTCTGAACCCAGACGAGCTTTTCGGAAGACAATCAGCCTGACAGAAATACGGTACAACCACCGAGTACGGCAGGAAGAACATCTGGAAGGCCTTTTAACTACAGTCAAATCAAGTGACGTTAGTGCGTTGCAGCTCGGTGCCTGCCGGCCACTTCGTGGACAGAATAAACGATTGCTTATCAGTTGTCTGGAGCTATAATGACTATATTAGCAAAGTATTAATACCCCTCAGTTGATGCTTCGTATAGATCACACTGAATTCAAAAGCCTCAGAAAACCACACTATTGTGAACCAGATTGACATTGTCGAAGAGTTTGCAGAGGTGGCGCGCTCACTTGAATGAAACTTTGGCTCTGACCGTCTTCGGTTTACGGCGTGTCGCAGGCCGGACAACGCAATGCCAGGCGTTGCACTGAAGTAAAATGATTTACAGCAGATGCATTGACCTCAAACAGGCACCGATACAAACACCTCTGACCATCACTGAACGTACCGTACACTGGAATCCAACATAGCAGGCTATTTTGAAGAAATTGAGTATGAAGGGTTAACATCCTGACATTTCGTGTCGATGCGAACGTTTTATATCACAGCGCTTCGGTCATTGCAAAGATAGAGAACTGAGATGCTTCTCTAAATGCTTATTTAAAAAAATTTAAAGTGTCCCCAACGTAACATCAGCTAAGTTTGACACAAACCTGCCATGTGACCAGCCAATTAACCAAGGGAGATCACAAGCTTTCAGTTCGAGTCTTTTACAGAACACTTGGTGTACGTTTTGCAAGTCATGTTTAAGTGTTTACAATGCTCTTACTAATCAGTGAATGTAAAAGCACACCAGCGAATCGAACTTTAGTTTACGTTATGGTATCACAATCGTTTCTGTAATAGTCTCAGAACTAATTGAAGAGACAGCGCCATGTTAAAAACACATATGCTTGTGAAATGAAAATTATCGCATTCCTTGCTCGTGAACTCAATATCAAAACGCCTATTTTGATTATGTCACAATTGACGCTGATATTCAAATCGCTTGCAAGCTCATTACTACGTTGAACATAACTTCTAGCTAATTCAATTACCAACTTCATATGGTACTGTACATGTACACTGTATAGCTATCCAAGTTCACATCAACATACCTACAACCAAAACCAAGCGCTTAGTGACATATCTATTCGCACTAACTCTAACCTGATTTACGTTAAGTTTTAATTAGTGCGGCCTGAGCTACTGGCGGAAGGCACGTTGTGCGCTAAGTGAGATGGCTTTTGCGCAATACAACCGATGAGAGTCTTTGAAGCATTGGCACCTGCCTGATGTTGCCATTTGCAATGCTTCTTTCAACGGATGCCTTTTCCGGCCATCAATCCAGGCCAAGACAACACACGAACCCTGCTGCTCAATACCTTTATAAATTATTCAGCTCACGTTGCTCGGCCTTCTTCTGAAGCTTTAAAACAAATCCAAGCAACCCAGATATCACCGGTGGCATATGGAAAGCACACAGGTAATGACGAATGGCAAATATACAATAAATCAAAGCTGACATATCGATTTCTTGAGGGTGTACCGCTGGATCATGGACGTCTTTTTCACGGCCGTGACATTAGCGTCTCATAAAATGAAAGATTCGCAGAAGACCAGGCGCACACGAAGCAAAAAAGGTGTGAAATNTAAGCTGAGATCAAGAGTTTGGTTCATGTCAGTGATGCACACAACCTTCCCACGGAGGGAAATTCTTCGGGACGAACTTGTCAACGTGCTAATGCAAGCTATCGCATGCTTCAGGGTCGCTTGGAGCAAATAACGTTAAACGGCGCCTTTCAAATTATGGCAAAAATTCAAACGAAGCATGTTGAATTACGGCGTTACTTTGACAAAACCCGGAACGTCCACTACAAGAAAACGGTTTCCAATGGTATTTCAAACAAATCACCCGAGAACATGGCCCACGGACCGAGGTGCAACAGAACAGAGACGTTGCGAAAAGCACGAAAAATACATTTTCATCCGTAACTTCGCTTCAGCCGCAATCATTTGTTGCTTCTGTCATACTGATCTTAGACCAGCTACGTCCAACTACGGCCCAGTCGAAGATTTTATGTGGCCCAGGTTTTCGCTGTAGTAAAAGTACTGTATCCTATATACCAGTGGTTCTTAACCTTCACAAACACGCTGAACCCTTACGTAGTTTTCCAAGCTTTTGTCGAACCTCATTTTTGCCCAATGCAACAGAAAGTAAAAATATATTACTGAAGTTAAATCAATCAACAGTTTATATTTAATTATGCAGTAGTTCCACGCTTTTAGTCATGTTTCAGATGACCTTCGTCGAACCTCAGAAACAGCTCCAGCGAACCCGAGATCGAACCCAGGTTAAGAACCACTGCTATATACCGACAACCTGTCCTTATTTTGATAGTCTTGAATTTGACATTTTTGATACAGGTGGTCCTCAGCGCGACTTTATCACATCTGTTACCATTGCAGTTAGGATTCGAACGCTTCCAGTGCATTAGATTGAGCTAAATTTAGTTTGGCAAGATCGAAGTAAGCCATTCAGTGTGCGGCCCTCATTAATATGTCATTCAATGTGCGGCCCTGGTTAAGATAGCGACATAATTTTTGTCTCAGTAAACCATTTGGGTTGGACATAGCTATCTCAGACAAACAACTTCTGCTGCTGCAAGCTGAGAAGCTTTCTCAAGAATACACTGCTCCAACTGTATCCCATTTCGGCTTTTCGTGACACGACCGGACACAGTGCAACTGCCTTGAAATGTGGAACACATGTGCGACGGCATTATCACGAAGTAAGCCCGTGTGGTATTGCAACATTTGCAACACATGATAAACAAAGAAAAGTGAAGGGTCAACCGCTTGTCAGATATCAAAGCAAAGGGAGCTTAGCAAGAGAAACGCCAGCTGGTGTTGTTATAGCTGGGTATTTGTTCTTACAGTACGATGTCCTGTAGGCAGTGTCCTTAGCATAAAGCAAAACTTAGCTCGAGCCTTTGAAACCGCCGGCAAATCTTACGGAACGCAGTCGGACAACAGGATATGAACAACAGTAGTCGTAAAAACGCTACAAACCTAAAAGATGGTTTTTCTGTTTGTTAGCCATACCTACGAAAAGCATAGCAAACTCGAAAGAAAACATCGCAGCACAATTACCTTCGAACTGGCAGCTGAAGCAAGTTTCTGCAATCGAAGCATTTCCTTTTGATTTTCAGCAAGAACGTCGCCATCTTCATCATTGCTGGCCTGATAGCACATATTTTATAGATTGATAAAAACTAAGCCTTGCGAATCAAGCAAATGAGTATCTTTCTCCGTGTTCACTTGGTATACACAACTTCGAAATCAACTGNATGTACTGTGAGTAGGCCCGCAACCAGCTTTGGACACCAGGGGTGGCGAAGAGTTTTTTGAGAGGGGGCCAAATTTTTAAAACTATGTCAAATAGTTTTACATTATGTCCAACACATTTTTCCAGGGGGGGTCGAAAAATTTTCCAGGGGAC
>JGI24022J15233_10004408_pt1 | contig 14536 bp, 13 predicted proteins | sample Ectturendosymbi2_FD_15233 | JGI IMG/M metagenome (IMG submission 15233) | reverse complement strand
CGACGGCTGTTTTCGGGAAACCGTCAAGAGCCATCGCTTTCGGCTTCGAGGGCCATGGTGTGCCAATCACTGTTGAGCGGCCTGTTGCCCAGCTTATCAGCTGCACCGCGACATCGACTGATCACGCCAAATTTGCGGTTCCGAACGACCGATTTGCTTCCGTAAACGCAGCAATTTTTGCTTGGAGTGAGAAATCTATTACTGGAAATCAAGGCTTTGTGGACAGATGACTATATTCGCTGCTCAGAACCATTCCAACTTCTCGAGAACCGCTTAAACAACGTGAAAGACTTTCGATGCCAGCAACGTGGTTTAAAAAAACGGTTTTCTGGTGACAAGGCGTTGAAAGTCATAGGCCGTGGCTTCTCTATGCTTCGTATCAAAGCGAGGTGTTCATTGCTTTTCTAGCGGTTCTTCATGTTCTTTTGGTAACAGGAATGGTTTCATGAAATGGACAATCACGGAAAAACCAAGCAGTCACGAGTAGGATGATCATTAGCACTCTTCGGTTTCATGGTTTCACGAAAATTGAGAAAAACAGAAAAACTAACCATGAGTTACGAATGAAAGTATCATCGGTAAAGGAATGTGGAAGAAAACCACGTGGTAAATTTCTCATTGTTTAGGAATAAATGCTGCATTAATCGACTAAAACGTAGTTAAATGTGTGTTTTGATAATCATGCGCACTATAAGGACTTCCAACTGGAAGTCCAAGAGCGCTGCTTTGTTTTATTTACTTTTGTTACCTTAGTTGAGATCTAGTTGCCCAAAAGTCAAAGCCTATCTATTACGATATGCGAAGGTAGCTCTCGTCACTGTTTGATGATCAAAATGGGAAGTGACTAGTCACAAGTTTAACGTACTGAAGATGTATTTAATATCCCATGCAAAGAAATTTAAATTTTTCATCAGTGATCTGCACTGACGATACAGCAGTCAGCCATGAAAAAATGTGCAACGATGGATCTTGAAGTAAGTGGTACTGCCGAGTCATCTCAACCGGTTGTTTTTCGTGCTCAGAAGAGAGACTGATTACAAGCAGCAATGCAGACAAACGGAAAATGTTTAGGGCTAGGTCAAGTAGTCTCCGACTTCTAAGAAAAAGATTGCGTATAATGATTTGCAATTGGCGCATGGGGGTGGAAATGGTTCTTTTTCCCCGGGCGCAACTTTATCTCGGAGGNCATTGTTTCCAAGCAGCTATTACCTCATTTAACAGCGTTGGATGATTCGAGTCCAGAATCAAGTCTTTCGCAAGCTGTTGGACTCGAACGTGAACTCTCGTCTCACTGCATGGACTCGGAATAGGATTCAGATTCGCCAAATGGTTTTTACACAACTGGTATTATTCCACGACCATTCGTATAGTATCGTACTTTTTCAGTGGCGTAACAAGGTAATTTATCATTCACGGCAAGCTTCAGTAGTTCAAACACCTTCAACAAAGGTGGTCTGAATCAACAGAATGTTTTATTTTGTGCACCGTTCGATATGTGATTTTGTTAAAAATTCTTTTTTTTTCAATTTTCTTTACACTGCTTTACCTAGTTTCACCACCAGGGGCGTACCATGGGGGAAAGTGGGAACAATGTCCCCTATGCCAAATAACTGGGGGGCGCAAAAAAGTCCCAACAATGTCGCAAGTACTTTCTTCAACACAGTACATTTGCTCGCAGAGAGCGCCAAACATTTCTTTCCCCAGGCGCTACGAGGTACGGCTGGCTGTAATTGCCCAAAAGCCACACCGGCTCATAACTTTTTCTTTAAAGAAGTACTGTAAAAGAAGGCCCTTATCACCTATAACAGGGGTCTCCAAACCTTTTTATCCGAGGGCCACATAAGACATTACACAACAGTTCGAGGGCCGGACATCATCGTATTTCTAGATATGTTGCATTGTACCAAATCAACAAATTTTTCGTCAATATAATATTTTTTCATTATTGACAAAATGTCTTTGCAGCCGGATGAAATGGCATCGCGGGCCGGATTTGGCCCGTGGGTCGTAGTTTGGAGATCCCTGACTTACAAACTAGAATACAAACACGGTAATTAGGATGCCACGAACAACCATTTGTTATTTAGCATATCCAACAAACATCACGTGACTTGAAACTTGGGATGTCATAGGGAAATGTAAAGGCTGTCGTTCATAAAGTTCATTGCATAAAGTCAAAATAAATAAATACCTTTTGGAATCAGCGCCGCAAATGTAATCTAAATCGCCTCTAAAATCTCTAGCACAAACTATTTTGATCAAAGGATGACTGGACTTGGACTGGAATCAATGAGTTCGACGAGTCCAGGGGCGTCAGATTTGGACACGGATCCGAATTTTAGTGGAAATTACGCAACGCTGTCATTTTATAACGAGTGATAGGGAGAACCCGTTAAGGACCGCGAGAACCCAAAATTTTGGCTTATGAAGCAATTTAAGCCATAACTCACCGACCTATTGCGCCAGAGAGTAAATGATGACATCATAAGATGAGGATTTTTGTGTACTTTCTGATAAACACAAAAGAGGTACCTTTGCATTTTAAAAAATTCCAGACGTTACAGGACCGTTGTGGTGACGTCACACAATCAGGGAAAAATTTCAGATACAAAGGTACCGGCTTTTTGTTTAACACAAAGTATATAACGTTCTCATCTTATGATGTCTTCATTAACTCTCTGGCGCGTTCGGTCGTCGAGGTACGGCTGAAATTGCCTATAAGAGCCACTAAGTGGTTCTCGAGGGTTAAAAATCTTTAAAAAAAATAGTTACACATTCACGTAAAGTTTATTGCTTCACCTCTTCAGTTGATCTGAGTGCTTTTCATCATTGTCTTTAGCTTTTTGATGAGAAAGTTTGTCGTTTTCAAGATATTTGTTTCTGAACACCAAAGCTCGATTTTCCGATTTCAATCTAGCAAAAGAAATGCGGCAAATGAACTGAAGTCAATCAAGTCACTTTTAACCTGTATTGCTTTTGCCTGTAAAATAACGTAAGATGAAAGGTGTTTTGCAGAAGGGAGTTTGACAAACATATTTAAAATAAAATAGGCAGTTTCAAGCAAAACAGTGCAACGTTTTGTTCTTGGTGATTGTGAGAAAATATATAGGATAACATTCACAACAAAACAATGGCTATACCAATGGTTGGAGAAGGCAGCAAAACCAGGGGCGTAACGAGGTTAGACGGCACGCGGGGCAAGAAGCAAGTTTGGCGCCCCCATATTCGAATTTGAGGTTCTTCGGAAGCAAATGTACTGCATTGAAGAAAGTACTTGTAACATTGTTGGGACTTTTCGGCGCCCTCCGCAGTGATTCGGCGCTCCCTGTAGTGATTCGGCCCCCGAGGAATTGTGCCCCCCTTGCCCCCCTCGTTACGCCCCTGAGCAAAATATATAAACTGATTGTTACTCTACTCATTTGACGTGGCAACGTTTAAACAAAAGTTTTCGTGGTCGGTTTCAGACAATTTGTTTTTGCCTTTTTCTTAGTTTTTTCATGTTGAAACAAATGCATGGAAAATACGTAATCATACCTCTCAACGACTGCTTTGTATTCAGTAATCTTCTTTTCAGCATCACGAAGATTTTTCTGCAAACGATCATCTCTCATAAAGGCTGATGAGGTCATCTGTCATAAAATGCGTGCAACCTTATTAAAATACAAAGATACACTTAAACGTTTTCAAGTGGTATGTGTGCGCCAATTACTCTTTCCAACAATCCAAAAATAAAATACACCGCTTGCAAGTCACGTGCAATGAACACACAGCCCTTCACGACCTTTTAAAAAACTGGTACCCTATCTAAAGAACGTTCAGTTCGAAGTTCTTTTTCCAGTTTTTCAATTTCTTCTTTTTGTTGAAGGATTTGTCTTTCCATTTTCGTACGCTCACTGCTGGCAAGTTTTAACATGTGAATTAGTTTGAACGCATATTTTTATTGCTCAAAAAGCATAAAAACGAAAAAACATATTCGACTGACGACTTTTAAGCAGAATGCAGTTCGGGTGACATCATGAAACAGCACAAGAAAGACTTGTGCTGGAAAAAACAGTGAAGATTTCCTACTTGTGGGAAAAATGGCTTTTCGATCTTTCTTTTAGCGCCGATATTTCGTTTTGAGAAGATGCAATTTGTTCCTCAAGTTGTTGTCTTTGTGCTGTAGCTCTAAATAACAACAAAGTGAATAAAAAAAGCTGACCCACTGAATGGTTTTAGACAAGGTTTGTTTATTTCTTTGAAAACTATGGAAGTACAAAATCATATTCTGTTAACAGCATGTTCCAATTGCGCAGAAACAAATGATTTTGCATAAAAAGTACAACTGTTGATTTCCGATTTGTTACATAGAAGTTTACACATGGCGTATTAAGATGAAAATATCAAACGAAAGGAATGGGGCTAAACGCCTGCCAATCTTCTACTTGAATAAGCCTTTATGGGTTGCTTTCCCCAGCAAGGGTTATTTTCAATACGATGAAACATGTCACCAAGAACTATTAAATGAGCGCAAACAACGTTTTTTACCCAAAGCAATTTCAGTACAACGACAATACACGAGTTTTTTTTAAAAGAAATATGTCGCGAGCGGTTTGCGGGCGCTTATTTTCTGTTGCTCTGTGCAGTTGGTTGCACGGTTATACATTCGAAAAGTATGCTGCAACAGAGGCAAGCAATTTCCTTTGCCCCCACTCATCAACGGACGTCACGAAATTGAAGAGGCCACAAGCACGGTTCTTAAAATCCATGGTGTGATCGGACCGAGAACCCAACCCAGTCGACACGCGTGAGAAGCCACTCATCCCGCACGATTTTATTTGCATTTTTCTGAAATTGTACTAAAATGCAAGACATGTATAGCTGATTACACATCCTAAACATAGCTATTTTCAAGCAAAAGAGGGGTATTTTTCTTCCATTTGTGCTAGGTCTCTCTCGTTCATGTTGTTTATGGTTTTACTACAAACCAACAGATTTTTCGATGAGGTCGCTCTTTCATTCATAAATTTAGCTATGTTTCAACTATTATCGGATAATTTTACTAATTCTAAACTTTACAAAATTCACTTTCTAGTCGTAGCAGAAGGAATGGCCATGTCAAGCATGTGTATAAAGTTCGGTTACCACCAATTTGCTGGTGGCACTTAACTAAAGCTTCAGCTTACAGCTTAACAAGAGCAAATCATTCACTGCTCTACAAAATTTTGATCTGAGGTAGTTTTGTACTCAGCATTTTACAAATTAAGAAAGACTACAACTGATTCTACTTCGCAATAGAAAGAACCTCTTGATTGTATGCTCTTTTTCTTCTGGTATAAATTTAGTTTCTATTAGTTGCTCGTCTGCTGCAGCAGTTTGTTGTTTATCTTGCATTATGACCATCTTCGACGCTCCCAACCTTGCCCCACAAACTTCCAGTTCTCTCTGCAAGATTATAGTTTTTCATTTTGTATCGTATTCTCACGCACACACAGCGGAGAAGAACTTAAACACACATGGCGCTAAGGAACACAGAGATAGATGAAAGTACAGAAACTCAGGTGGTATCAAAAAACATACACATAGATAACGCTAACATGGTCATTTCGAAAACAAGCATATGTAGTAGATGAGGCCATGGGCGTCAGAAGGATTTTTTCCAGGTGGGGCCAAAAGTGGTGAAATTTGTTTTTTTTCACTCGAAACTAAGAAAACAACCTCTTGCTGAAATTTTCAAAACCAAAGGAGGGGCCAAGGCCCTTCCGACGCCCATGGATGAGGCGCTGGCAAAGAACACACGAATAGATGGCGCCAATACGAATTCTATAATGTTCAGCAGCGTTGCGTACTGCTGTGTTAAGTTCCCAGATGACCTATTTATGAAAAGTATGGAGGAATGGAAGACTGCGAAAGACCAGGAATTCTTTGAGCTGCAGACCTCCCCAGGTCGAAGCTGCCTACAGCGCAAATGAATAGAAATAAGTACAAGTCTTTTGCTCTGAGCATAAAGGTTTTGTATATGTAGTGCGTTTTTATGATCAAATGATGCAAAATGTGAAGCAGGAAAATTTGAGCTGCCGCAGTTTTTGGCTTTACATTGCCAACTGCCACACGTTTCACATTACAAATGTTGGTGATGGTTGGGATGAAAAGGTGTCACAACAGTTATGGACTAGTGCTGCGATGTACATCACAAAATTCAAGCTTGTTGAGAACGAGGCGTGCAATTGTTCCATTCGGGAAATGGGTTTCCAGGCGATGTGATGACTCACGCACGGAAAACGAAAATTCGTTTACTGCAATGTTAATTAGAAGATTTGCAATGTTCGCAATGCGATTGGAGCCTAAAGACGCCTCACCACATTATAAGAGAGTCTAATGCAGAAAACACGATCGATTTGTAGTGACAGCAACAAAAACAAATTAAGTAAGAGATGACAACAATAGCTCATGGAACTACTTAAGTAGTTAGAGCAATTTCGAGTCAATGCGCTCATTTATCGCACACAGAAAAAGAAAGGAAGAATACCAAAAATGTTTCTAGTACCCGAGTAACACATTGTTTTATAATGGGCTGTAAAATTTCTCAAAACCGATTTATTTCTGAAGGAGTTTGTCACTAGATAGCTATTGCACTGAACTTCAACATTTTGGTTCTTGAGCATGAACGTGCCTTCGGTAACGCGAATTGCGGATTTGTGATTTGCCATTATGCATTATGCAGATAAACATCTGTGGTGAGCTTGAAACTATCGTTAAATATAAGCGGAAGCTGCATGTGATTGAACATGAACTTGGCTACTTCAAGGTTGTAACTATCGTTTAGTTGCAGGATTTTCCGCGTTTATAAATAATAGTAGCTTTAAATTCCAGATGTCCCCAAACATCTAACCGCGCGACTTGAAACAAACAATCTTGGTTGTAGATGACATGAAACTGCTCTTCTCCAGGCAATAATATCGTGTTGCACTCGTGAAATCATGAGGCTGTGATATTTCAAAAGGAATATGCGGTTAATATTAATCTTTTTTCAGAAATATTTAGTTAGAAGTTGTTTGCAGTTTGCCAACCAAATACTTCAGCTATTTCCCGCATAGCAAAATTTTGTAGTTTTTCCAAATTATTGACACTCTTTAATAGAAACGTATCATCAGAACAAAGTGTTTTTGTAATATCGGAATCGGGTAACTGAGAGTTTAATGTATCTGCGAATAGCAATTTCTCCGCACGAGAAACGTCATCTGAATAACAAACATGTACTCCGACAATGGTTATCAATACTTCCCGTTGTATGTGGAACAATCTTTGGTGTGAAATACAATGGGCTAACGTTTTTAGCGATGCAGTAGAAAGATGGAAATTTCGAAATTTTGTTTTCAAGTTGTTAAATCTTGTCGACCATATCCGCGTAAAACTCAAGAGAACTATTTGGGGCTCTTTTCCATACATCGTCATACCCATTCCAACAACCATGACTTCGTGCTGTCTGACACGCAACATATTGCAAACGTTACTGACCACCTGGTGCCTCGTTTCGAGACTATTCCTTTTTAAACCACCAAGTAAGGATCCGCCGCTGCTGTTAATTCCATCAACAGTTTTTATCGTGTATTATTTACGAAAAGTTTCGGCATGACGTAAAAGTGTTTCTTATTTGAATTTGAAGAACAGATCAAAACTTACCTGCTGCTCGCTGGTTGTAAGACGACTGTGTACGATACGAAGAGAGTTTTTGTTTCTCTTCTCTGACCTATCGCATAGCAAAGTGGTGAACAGTAAAGCTACAGTTCTATATTAAGCTAATACACACTCTTGCAACAATTTAGAGTGAATGTAACTTTACACACCGTTCTGCGAATTGAAAAACGACAAAAATCATGCTTGGGGTTTAAAGTTTTACTTGCTTTTCTTTCGTAGCTAACACTTAAGGCCAATCTACATTGAGGAGTTGCCAGGAGTAGCCGCGCACGATTCTTTGTTTGTTTTGTTGCGTCGGGTAATTCTGCGTTAGTGCACGACTCGGCACGGCAACTCCTGGGCGCAATAAAACAAACAAAGAATCGTGCGCGGTTACTCCTGGCAACTCCTCAGTGCAGATTGGCCTTTAGCTTGGTGGATACTAAAAATATTTTAAAGTTTTCTAATTATGTTTTCCAAGCTACAACCTACACCAACGCAATGCACCAGATTACTATGCTCATTAAATTGCATTCTGTCAGGGAATAATGTTTGCATTTTAAAATGTGTTAGAGCACTATACGGTTTGTCTTGCTGACATATAAAAATTTAACTAAAATGCTATACGAACTAAGGTCATTTTAGCTATGCTGCACTAATCATAAAATCCAGAATTTATGTACTCAAGCGGAAAGTGATACTCAAAAACTACATGAAAGATTCAGAAATATCTATGTGTATCATATTAGGACAGATTGTATGGAGAATTTCAATAAACATTTTGTGGACAGATCGCATTCAAAACAATCTTTATTCTGTTGAATGGCCTCCAAATCGTTTAAGAGTTTAAAAATTAACTTTGAGTTTATGTGATTGTCACTATCTGTAGTTACCCTTAAAAAGACGAAATACAGGAGACCATTGGGAAAAACTCTATATTTAAAAAAAATAATTTATTAAGTACCAGGAAAAAGTTCTTCTTTTCCTGATGAAAAGAACCATATTGCTCACCCATGGCGATTATGGTCGTCCATTGGATCGGTTGTTCAGTTTTTGGGTAAGAAATTTTATGTGTTCCAGGTACTCCGCATTCCGCTTCTGCAGTTCCAGGTACTTTTCATCCGAATTCTTCCCTTTCTCTGACTGGTGATCCCTACTAACTAAGACAGTTCTAAAGACAGTTGTCTGGTTGCCATCTTTTTTCAGTTCATCCGTGAGGACTCTGTCATGGGTCTTTTTTGATGTTCTTTTAATTGTCTACAAATTTACGATAACTAGACAATTTTAGTGTGAAGTGAAATAATTGGGATTGCTGTTGCAGTTAAAAGTATGTTTGTATCACGTTATGTTATAAAACTTCAAATATATAACATACCGTCATCGAATTCGTGCTTGAGCGGAGTTTCTGTCTCGACTGATTAACTTCCATTACGCTTTGGATATCAACTTTGTCAGCAGGATTTTTGTTAGGGCATAACCATTGCATCAGTAGTTTACTATCATGCTGCGTGCAAGCTGCTTGCATCTATACGCTGAAAAAACAACGAAAACAAAGTGAAAGAATTTTTCTTAACATCCCCATCTACCTTTCCGGATGCTATTCAAGCTTTTGCGACGTCAACACTGAAATGAATGAGTTATTCGTTGGCTCACGTCTGGATTACATGAGCTTTCATAATTGTTGTTGTGCTGAGAATTTCAGTACACTCCATGAAACCAAATCACACGCGATGTTTGTTGTTCGTTACGTATCGAGTTTTGCGTATAAACACAAACGTTTCAAGTAACTAGTCTCCAAAGGCCACGCAGTCGAATCTGTCAAAAAAATTTTTTTCATAGGAAATCGATTTCACGTAACTCTATTAATCCTCAATCCTACAATCTCATTCAAATAGAATCTATTGAAAGTTAGGAATCTTATTGTACGAAGCAAACACACCCAAGCAATTCACGACAAAGCAGGATCAAACCAACACGAGGCTACAACATCAATCACGGTTGATAAGTTTGAGCTCCATTGTTCCTTAGTGATAATGTTTTGATATAATTTGACGCGACAAAAATGTTGTTTTTTTCCTGTTCCACAAAACAACTTAATGTTTACGCCATTTCTGTAGAGAAACAACTCCTCGCTTTTTAGAAAACTGTTTCTTACGTTTATCTTGTGAGATAACGTTGTAGAAACGGACATTACTGGGTTCCTAAGTAATTTGGAAGATAAATTTCCACGCGTTTTACAGCATTTTTCCAGACTTAACTTTTCCGATAATAATCAATAACATATGCCTCGTATAGTCAGAAAAAAGCCAGCTCCTACTAAATTAAGAAACATCTTAAACGATCTACTTCAATTTCACTTCCAGCTATGAAAATCCAATAAAATGGGAGGTCCTTAGCCCACTCCTAATTGTGAATAATATTTTAGTTGCGCACCGGGTTGAGTGCTTTTCACAATTAAATTTTGAAATGAATATTATTTTTTATGTTTTCAGTTTTTTGTTTTTTTTCTTTGTCAAGCTGAAATATTTTGGCCTTCATATGTTTGGCATATATTCTGAAGCATTTGAATTAGTAAGAAGGTCCATTTAGAGTTCTTTCTTTGCTTGCACAGCTAAACTGCCAGCAGATTCAAGCAAGCGTCTGATACTGATCTCAACGTGATTGCTTTTGATCTTTAAACCGTAAATTTCTTCTTCAGGCGATTTTTCTTTCCAGCATCACGGGCAAATTTAAAGAAATCTTTATCCACTTGTACGTTAGCTACTCTACCCCGCGCGTGGTCTGTAATTGTTAGCTGAGCAACAACTGATTTTGTTTTCATGTTTTCAGTAACAAGATTTTTGTTTACTGAAGAACTCTTTCGACGGATGCTTGACCATGATGAGAAAACAGATGTGCTGTTTTATACCACCGGCCACAAATTCCCACAGGCACGAGGCGCAGTCAGATGCAAATGGTACAAGTGATCAAACCTTTGCCATGCATAAAACTCTATGTTCTGTTATTTGTTTATTGCCTTTATCCTGTTTTATTCTTCCTGCATCGCATAAAACTTGCAGATATTTTGATAACTGGTCCAAACAGACACTGGAATCTTCACTAATTTTGAGTGGATTTAACCACTCAGCATTGCGGACAAGTTTGTAAGTTAATGGAGACTTCTCCGAAATATTTTTAACAGTAGCCATAAGAAACCCCGCCACCCAGGGCCAAATTAACCAATAGGTTATGTAGGCTTAAGCCTAGGTCCTCAAGACCCAAGGGGGCCTCTAACAAACTGTGGTATACGCATAGAGTCAATTGCCTGTGTATGATCATTTCGATGAATATTCGTCGCAAGTGTATATGTCTCATTTATTAATTAAATTAAGTTTTATTAATTTATTCAACTAAACAAATTTCGTGGTGATGCCAGAGTCTTCCAACGAGTTTCCATGAATCTCAATATGACGGTTGGTCAAGCCGCATGCCGACCATTGTGTCGATACTCAAAGCATGCTGGCTGCGTCCTGCGTTTGCTGAATCGTACCGATTGTTACGTGTGAATCAGGCGAAACAACTTGTGGCTGTTCATATTTGAAATGCATCTGATCAGCGGCGTAACTGACCAGGGCAGGGATGTTAACCACCTCCTCTGGCAAGCTAAATGTAAAAACCGGGCCTCCACATAGCTTGTATTTTGGTATTTACTATTCTTTTGGTCTCAGTAGGTTTTTGTTTTTTTGCGTTTTTCGGAGTATTTTCCGGTGATTTCTGGTTTTAGTATAGCCGTCCACATCCGGATTCACTACTACTTTTCAAGTTTTTTCAGAGTGTTGACCAGTGGGCTCCCTTGATCTAAGACCCCCTGCCTCTGGTTCAAACTTGGAGTTAGAGCTTAAAAGTTGTACCGCAGATAAGAGCTATGTGCAAAGCTAGCAGCAGTTCCCTACAACAAAAACATAGTTGATTCTTGTGAACCTGAGCAATACAGTAGTTTTCTTAGCGTTTCTATTACGAAAAGATCGTTTGATATTTTAAGATGTAATTTTTTTCCATTTTAATATTCTTTAACAAAGTTATTCAGAAATCAGATTGCTGTAGAGTACTTGTGAATGTTTGTACAGCTCCCATGCCAAGCAAATGAGGGATCTCGATGAGCTTGAATAGCAATCAAAAGTAACTTTGCCGACTGGCAAACTCACACAACTCTTCCCAAAGAGACAAAGAATTGGGCAACGCCAAGAAAATGACAAAAGCGAATTTGGGTCTGATGCCTTAGGCCAGTGGTGGCGAACCTATGGCACGCGTGCCAAAGGTGGCACTCCAAGCCCTCTCTGTTGGCATGCGTACCGTCACTTCAGTACAGAGTTCGTTACCAGAAAAGTAGAGGGACGTGTGGCCAAGTTGCTCCCAACGTCGTGAAAGCCGCCTGAGAAGACACTACTAGAGCGCGGAGGACTAATTACTTTCCCAATGCTCAATCAGGAACACCCACTTACCCAGCATGTAACTTCAGAGATTATCCCGTTTGATAACATTACCTTACCGCTAGCTAAACTGTGCACGACATTTTCACATTATTACATCACAATAAACGACAAGATGAAGTTTACGAACAGTAGCATTGGAGGGAATAGTAACATTTGAGTTCTTTGTTTCTGATGAGTGAAACTGTAAAGTAGACAGGTAAGATTTTATCGCTGAAGATCTGCTGATTAAACAAAACTATCTTAAAATTTATGTGATGGTTACGCGTACAATCTCCAGTTTGCTACAGACTGTCCACCATGTACACAGTGAGCAAAATTTTCCAGCATGTAATTATAACTGTAGAACTCCTCGTCACAGATTGCGGTGATGGCATCTAACTTGGTGACTTGAGAGGGGATTACACAAATTTTTGAGAATCAATGCAGTAGACTGTTGATTCAGGGAATATCTCTTTTAAGTGTTAGCTATTTTTGCGTAAGGATAGATTTAAACTGGGTGCTTCATTTTTTAAATTAGGCCTATGTATTTTTGTAGATTCCAAGTTTTGAACATCAAAAAATGAGCGTAGCGAAAGAAGCGAAAAAGGATAGTGGAAGATCATTCCAAGAAGCCTGGACAGAATCATTTGGATTAATTGAGCGCAATGGGAAAGCATTACGTATTATATGTACTGAAAGTGTTGTGTGTCGCACATCAAATGTCAGACGACCCTTTAACACCACCACAAAAATGTTGCCAAACTTGGTGAAACTGAGAAAAAAGAGTTTCTTGAAGTGCAATTGAGGAAATATCATTCCCAGTCTGTTAGTTTTTGCAACTATCTTTCTAGAACAAATTATCTGATAAATGCCAGTTTTCAAATTTAGCTGTGTCTAGCAAAACATGGTAAGCCGCTCTCTGATAGGGATATTATCAAAACAGCGATGTTGTCTGGGAGTAATTCCCTTTTTCATGATTTGCCAAACAAGGATAAAATCATTCAACGAATTTCTGAGATGCCGCTCAGCAGAAATACTGTGAAAGATTGAGTCCAGGATATGGCAAGTGATGTTAGTGAGCAGCTCAATACCGACTTACAAAAGGCAGCCTGTTACTCCGTGTGCTTGGATGAAAGCACTGATATGAATCATCATGCAAGACTAGCAGTAATTTTGCGTTATGCTGTTGGTGACATCATGAGAGAAAAGCTGGTGCAGCTGGTGTCTTAGCCCCAATGAACACAAGGGATGGATATCTACGATGCTGTGATGGAGGCTTTTGTGTCACAAGGCATCAGCCCAGAAAAGGTGGTTTCAGTTACTAGTGATGGCGCACCTTCTGTGGTGGGAGCAACATTTGGTTTCGCACAGTTCTTTGTTAAAGAAACAAAACGTCAAGTCATTCAGTTCCATTGCATTATACATCAAGAAGCTCTTTGTGCCAAGGAAAGCAGCAAAAAAATTGACAATGTCATCAGAGAAGTCACAAAAATGGTAAATTACATCACAGCTCGTGCTTTGAATTGTCGTCAGTTTCAAGCACTTCTTGAGGAGGTTCAGGCACAGTATAAATGTTTACTTATCTACAATAATGTCCGGTGGCTGAGCAGAGGACGAGTCCTGGAGAGATTTGTATCCTGCTTGGATGAAATTCGGCTGTTTATGGGTGAAAAAAAGGCAGGAATATCCACAGCTCACTGATACCGCTTGGCTTGCCAACCTTATGTTTTTTACAGATTTTACACTACACTTCAGTGCACTAAACAAGCAACTGCAAGGTATAGGGAAGATAGCAGAAAGGGTGTTTTGTGATATCAAAACATTTGAGAGAAAACTGCAGGTTTTTCAAAGAGACCTTGAAAGTGGGCAGCCGAAATATTTTCCAAATCTAAAAATGCATTTAGAAAATTCTGCAACATTTGCAGATAATCTTACAAGCCATCAAGAAATCTACGAGGGATTTTCTAGCTTTGTAGCAGCTGCACAGATGAATTTTAGCAAAAGATTCTTACAGTTTCGCAAAATGGAGACAACCCTGCGTTTTCTTACTTTTCCAGATCAAGCCAAATTTGAAGAACTTGATCTTTCCTGCTTACATTGGTTAGAATTAGAAAATCTAGAAATGGAGCTATTGGAATTACAAGAAAACTCTTATCTGGAAAAGCAAATTCTACGACCTGCGTGAAACACTTTCGAAAATTGAAGGGATGACAAATGACAACGCACTTAGTTATGAAAATGAAATTCTTAAAGTTTGGAATTCTCTGCCAAATCATTTTGAGTCAATGAAAGCACTCGGGATTGCTTTCCTTACTTTGTTTGGATCATCCTATGCTTGTGAGCAGCTGTTTTCAGCTATGAATTATATCATATCTGACACCAGAAACAGACTAACAGATGACCTGAGTGCTGCATGTGTTGCTCTCAAA
>JGI24022J15233_10004406_pt1 | contig 14539 bp, 14 predicted proteins | sample Ectturendosymbi2_FD_15233 | JGI IMG/M metagenome (IMG submission 15233) | reverse complement strand
GGCGAGGCAAGTCCTATCCTCTAGACCCCAGGGAAAGTGGCCCAGATGTCAGCTGAGGACCTTACTATGGCCAGGTGGCGTCATTTCGTATCCGACCTTGCTCAGTACCATCTTTGTGTGGAGCCAGAAGAACTGTCACAAATTGCTGAAAACCTTGTGGTATTTCGAATCTTCCTCCTAGGGATGCTGCCCTCGTGAACCTCCCCAGAGAAAAAGCGGGTATGAAAACGAATGACTGAGTGAATGAATGGAAAATGAACCTTCATTCTTTTTCATTATAAAAAGCTCTGTGCATCTGTGTAAGCGTCTATTGCACGATCCTGTCAAAATCTTCCCTGGCTGCTGCTGAAGATCAAAATTTTAACACAAGAAATGNTTCCATACCTTTTTTCCGGCAAAATTGTGTGGTGACTATGAAATTGGCTTAAGCATTCAAATAATTCATTTAAGAGTTGCTTCTGCAAAGCACTTATCTCCGTAAAGAACGGCAAAGTGGCTCTCAATATATTCCTAAAATCAGCGAATACTTTAATCTACTTTGTAAAATTCCGTTTAACACGTACGATGAATGCCAGACACAGTTGCTTCTGAAACACAGGTATCTTGCTTCGGATAAGGAAATAATTATTTTTTCGGATAAGGGTGATATTCATGGCGTTCGTATTTGATCTCAGCTTGGTTCATTTCCTTCGCGTCGCGGTTGCCCGCACCAATTCTTTGATTGCAGAAGATATGCGAATTATTACATCATTTCTTCTCAAGCTTTTACTTTAGACAAGCACATTATTTCGCCGAGGGTATCACAAGATTTTTGTGCTACTGCTGCTACGTCACCGAAGGTCAGCCGATGCTTTTGTTTCTTCAGAACATTTGATAAAACAAGCTGATTTAGAAAGTAATCCTACGCTTTCGCAAAATCTAAAAAACTGACACGAAACATGAGAACTTGCAGGCTACTTGCCCTGAGTTAGAAGGCTGCACAAATTCTTATATCAATTAAAAATGAAATACAATATTACATTCGATGTGTAGATAATGTTTTCCACATAAACCTACTGTAGATCGTGGAGAAAGGCTGACGTGAATTTAACCGAATTCAAATAAAATGTCCAAAGTCTGGAAATTTAATTTAAAGTCTGTAACCGTAGCAAATAAATTGAATGACGTGGTTGCGTTGCATTTATAAGAATAAGCATTATGTAATGTTCCAGACTGATATTGGCTACATTGGATTTTAGAAGTAAAATTATATTTTTTTCTGTTCGTCTGTCAACATTTTTCTAACTTTCGAGGCGTATGGCTATTGTAGTTGAACCGATTCTTCTGGAGGCAGACAGTGACATCGCTAGAATTTAAAACAAAACGAGTAGCATTCAGAAAAGGTACGGTATGAAGTTGTTTTAACCAACTTGTGGTAACAATCACGTACATGTTGGTGGAAGTTCAAGATGCTGAAATTTACGAAAAATTCCTGGCTCCATGGGTACAGTAGGTTGATGTGTTTACCATAACCTTCCTCTGTAGGTATACGAAAGTGTTCAAGATATCTTGTATCGTTTGTGTTCGGTGTCGTGTGTAAAATTCAAGTGGCTGCTCTTGGAGTTGTGCATTGGTGTATGACGGCATCTGACCCACAGCAACATTGGAAACAGGACGTTCCCTAGGAAGAAACTGTACTCTGTGTCTTTAGGTGAAATGGCCAATTAGGCCAATTCAACCCTTTCTTACGAACTCTTTCCTTTAATTTCCAAAAAGTCAAATTTCTAACGAAAGCGTTTATATTCACTAGTAGGAAATTTGGGCAGTGGCGAATTAGTCTTAATGAATTTCGTTTTAAGGGCTGTTGCAGTCACAAAAACTTTTACTGAAGTTGCTTTGCGAGGTTTTATGTTTTGTGAGCAAATTCAATGTTAAAACCTGAAAGTAATTCACTTTAAGGTTTAGGAGATTTGCCCATTCTTTTTCTCAAATGTTCATTAAATTTTACGCTATTTGCCATGACGAAAATGTAACCTGACAGTGGTCCTTTTCTCTGTGCGGTTGTCACATATGACAAGATTCCCTGCATAGAGTTTTAGCCCAGTTTATAAAATTTTCCCAAATCCACAATTTCGTTGACATGAGCCACGGATTTTGTACACATGATGTGATCAAAGGATCTGAAATGCATCAGATCTCTTGCAGAGTTTGTGAAATTGTCTCAAACATCTCGTGAACAATATAGTCATCTACAGCGAACTCTAATTTGCGCAGTTTTGAAAAATACTGTGAGCAGTTTATATTTTTTGCAAATTTGATGGAAAAGCATGGTCTCGTGTGTTGCAAATAGCCAGTGACCTTACTATTTTCTGAGAACCTCGTTCCTGTATTTATGAGAGAAAGTACGTGTTTTTTGTTTGTGCCACATTTCCTCTGATAAAAATATTGAAGGACGATAGACAAATAAAAGCCCTTTATAAATACAAATACAAGAAAGGTGTTGGTCTCAGGCTTTAGCTGTGTTAAGTGGCATCTGTAAACACCAGCTCAAAGACTTGGCCATTAGATTAACGCAGTGATTCTCAACATGGTTCGCAGAGAGTTCCATAAATCCTTGATAAAAAGTGCCTGAAAATTGTAACCTTTACCATATAATAAATTTTGTAAAACCACCTACGTGCAATACAGTTTCGACTAGTTGTTCATGAGGTGTCAGCATTGCAAAGTAGTCCATGGATATTTTTTAAAGAGTATGGTCCATCGGCCAAAAAAGGTTGAGAACCACTGGATTAACGTGAAGGAAGGTAGTAACGAATGGACCGTGTGCTTTTTGCTTCAGTATTACATGCCGCATATGGCAGGCAGGCGGGGATTGGTTTAATCGCAATTCAAAGTTCGTCTTTGCAGGTCAGGAAGACACATTTGGGATTCCAATGCAATTCACTGCAAAAGGACTTTGTCAGAACACAGAATGAGTGACACGACTCTAGTGTCGAAGAGTCATTCCCTGCGCGCAGCCACGTTATACTTAAGCGGCAAACGCCTTTTATGTTTTTGAAGCCACATTCTTCGTCCTGTAATTTTCCTGCAACTCTCACCCAAGGTTTCTGTTGATTATGACGCAAATGTCAGAAGCGCTTGACGCGAACGCTGCCAACCGATTGTTCAAGTTTCGAGTGCTTCCTGTTTATGACAAGTTTTCCCTTTTGTTTCGGGACAGAGTTCATCTGCAGTAAAGCTCATATGGACTTCAATTGGCAAACGTGCTGGAAATCGCAACCTTGTCAAAAAGAAAATAAGACAGAAGTGTGCAGGAAGCTTTCAGTCGGTCGATTTTATCGGGTGGATTGAGATACATGAGTCAACATTCATCGCAAGTTATTTTAAATCCAACTGAATTTAGTTTACAGTACAGCTGTGACGGTCACTTTTTAATCAACAAAATAGGTCAAGCCTGTGTTGGAAAAGCAGCTGATTCGATAAAACTGACGAGTGCTTCAGCGCGTATGTTGAAGACTGTGATCCTGAACCAAGACTGTTAATTCACAAAAATTTACGCACATCTACCCGTGGAGTCAGTGACACAAACGAACCCAAGTATAAATCAATATTTTATACGTATTGCTTCACGCCACTTCAGCAGGAAACACCTCCAAGTTTTGATATGCGCGCATTGTGTATTCAATCTCGCTTTTACACCTTGTTGCAAGATATATGTCTGCTTACTATATACCAGGGGTGGCCAAACTGCGGCTCACGAGCCCCATGCGGTTCTTCGAACCTCTGCATGCGGCTCTTGGAGCTTGCCGAATAATTATATATTTGTTTTTTATTTTTTATTTCTATTGCAAAACGTAGAAATATTGTAAAGTGGTAGCTAGCGTGCCGTACAGTATCACTTTTGCAAGTCGTTCCATAAAGAATTATGTTGTAACAGAAGCGTAGATTGCAAATAAATTCGTGTTTTTAGATTTTTATGTTATGGCTCTTTGTAACTGCGATTTACGATATGCGGCTCATACATAGAGTAGGTTTGGCCACTCCTGTTACATATAGTGCCTTTGACTATACCCAGCAAAGAATCCTAATGCCAGTATTGCTGCCTGACTCGGAGGCGAGGATAGCAAGGCATTTTCTGACTGAACCGCAGTCTCAAAGACGGACAGACAATGCTTGTTTATTTTACATGGCCAACGAAAAGACCCGGAGGTCATCAAAGTCAGCCGACCATAAGCAGAACAAAAAATTGCAATTAAGTTTTATGCAAGCAGACAGCTTGGAATGTGCCAAAATCACCAAATTTTCTGAAAATACGCCTTTATCACACCTGACAATTTGCGAGTCTCAAGGAGAAAGCTGCCCGCCTTGTTCTGACTTGCCTTGAGCCCGCAATGGAAAAGATTCGTGTTAAAAGATTGCAACAAGTTACGAATTCCAAACACATTGTCAAAAGCACTTTGGTGTTCGTGCATTCATGACTTCTTGACAGTAAAAACAAAGAGCCAGTGATTGATGATATTTTCAGCGTTGTGTCACTGTTAAACCGACTTTCCCAATATCATTACCGATGTTGGTTGTAGACCCATCAAATTGACCAGTGGGGTTCTACTTTGTTACGCCAACATTTGCACCTCGCTCATTAATAAACATCTTCCGACAGTGATAGCTAATCTAATGATAACTGCGATGCACAGCTGGCGTTTCTGTCAATAGAAAAATGGTGGATGTGGTGAAGAAAAAGTGTTGAGGCAACGCATAACATTTAATTACGTCTTAATTACGTCGTAAAGCAGGAATCGCTCAAAAAACGCAAAAGCTGTATGGACTGCTCAAGATCACAGCAAAAATAGAAGGGATTGGATCCTAAAAGTGTACCCAGTAAGGTCATAACTGAGCGGCAAACCACATATTCACGGCACAACTCACAGGGTAGACAAATCTGACGACACAGCAGAGTAATGCGGCAATGATTCTCACCCTCTTCCAACTTTCAAACATGCACTTCGAATTTCATTTTTTTTTGTTTGGGAAAGATTTTTTACAGTGCCGTCCCTATAAAAACTATCGAAAAAGAGATCAATTTTTTAAAGTTTCGTATGATCTGATTAAAGAATCAGCAATATTTTGTCTTCCACAAACCTTCTATGGTTTCCTTAAAACTCTTAGACAAATCATTCCACTCCTGCACATTTTTCATTGACATCGCACAACTACAAAGTAATTCGATGTGATGTAAAATTATTTGTACTGACCAGGGTAAAGCCAGAGTCGATGATGTGTCGCCAACATATTGTGGCGACATGAAAAAATTCCTGCACTCTTCTTGCAAACGAGGAGCCCAATAATTACGAAAGTCATCGCCGGCTCGTGTGAAAACCAGCTTGCTACTCCAGCAACCACACTGGTAACACACCGGAACTTTTCGACAAGCAATTGACTTCCATCAAACCCAACTGCTGGCAAGAGGCGAAATGGCGCAAGGAAAGATTATGGAACAATAGACTGCAATATGCGCGAACTGTGACAGAATTCAGACGTCATAAATGCTATTGCACGTCTTGCTTTTATATCTGTTGGTAGAAGTGGTCAAGTTTATTTGTAGTCAGACGGAAAAGGACAAAGTTCATCTTCTGTGCCAATTTTACGTCAAAATGGCAACATTCAGACATTCTGTCTCTCGTAGCCGCAAGCCCACCTATCGTGAGGCGGGATGTCTGCGCACAGCGAATATTCCACGATGCTTATCGACAATATTTACGCAACGAAAACAAAAAATAAGCTCCTTGTGACGTTCGGTGGTCTTGCTCGCAATTACCGGAAACGTAAACAAGTGGCAGACTTTTGCGCAGCAGGAGGCCTCACTCCTCCCACCAAGCTTGTGTGATTACACGTTGCTCATTTTCAGATATGTGAGGTAGAGAACAACGATGAGTTGAAAGTCAGATTTTTTCTTTATGAAACTAACAAGATCCTTTCAAGCTATTTTGAACTATCCCACTCGATGGCGTTACGTTAAAGCATCATTTCATTATGTGAAAACCAATGACAAAAAACAATTACGTTACATGAAAGAAGCACTCTACAATGCTGCTGCTATGACTCTTTTTTTCTTTGCTATGACTACTGCTATGACTCTACAATGCTACTGCTATGACTCTTTTCTTCTTTGCATACGCCGCTATTTTCATTATTAAGCTTCCAGTTTGTCTTTTAATTAACTCGAGACGGCTGGGTTGCAATTTAATGTTTACCAGAAAATGCAGTGTACGATTAGTGTGATAGTGGCAACCCCAGTGAACATAACCTACAATCTTGATGAATGACGACCTAACCTTCCGTGCCGGGGGGGAAATTTTTTCAGAAACAAGGAGAAAAAGCTGATGAAAATGAATAATTGATTTTAATGTTGTGAGGATCCCAGTCTCAGATGCAGTTGAACAGAAAACGTTTCATGTGGTAATCTCAAAAATTTAAGTCGTATTCTTATATTTGGAATCAATCTAATAAAACCTACGATATAAAGAGCTTCGCAAGTGCCATGGTTTTTCCATTTCTCTTCAGAAGCCTACTTTCACAAATTGCAGATCGCTAAACCCTTGCAGAGTCTGCTGTTGCACCTATGACTCCGTTCTGCCCTCCATCGAACACACCATAAAGCTTGGTAAGAGCTTCCTAATTTACGAGTGATTCTTGAGAGAGCATGTTGTGGGAAACTGAACTAGACAAGTCTCCGGCATTGCATATTTGGGCACGTAGTGAGTTTATAACAACAAATGATTTGCTTTACAGCATGAGGTTGGACTCTACGCATGATATTGAAGTTATGTCTTGGGTGTTAAATAGACAAACTACACCAGAAAAGCAAGCAGGATGAACAGAAGAGACTTTATCTGCGACTGCGTGATCGAAATCAAGCAAAAGATTTGGTGGCATATAGCTCCGTCTTTATTCGCGCTATTTCCCAGCATAAAGCCAGAGAATAAACAAGAAAAATGAACATTGTCACTGGATTATAACTGAATTGTCATGATTGTTGGTAATTGTGTTGGTTAATCTGAATTACCGAATCGGTGTGCACATAAACTTCACCCAATCATGAATTCCTGCGCTGCTCTGTAGCCCGCAATCAGAATACCGTTGCCACCAGACGCGTAGCCAGGGGGCAACGAGGGCAATATCCCCCCAATTCCAAAGAAGTTTAATAAAATATTTTCAGGTAAATAAAATATTTTTGAAGTATAAGCCAAAGAAAGACTTCATTGCAAATAAACGAAACTGCATCAAAGAATCTATCCTACTTCAGCTTTTGGTCAAATACACACTTCTATCTGACCTTTTGTAATCAATGACCGCAAATGGAAACAATTGGAGTAACGCTTTTCACAGTTATTTTTGGCGCACCAGTTTGCTGTCTCCCACCTAATGGATGTGTAAGCTTCATTTAAAGAACATCGCAAATTTCTCTTTGATAACCGTTGGTTTTGCAAATATAACATATCCTTGTATCCAGTGTCAGCGTGGCCTTAATCAATATCGTATATTTTTTTGCACAGTTCCAAACTACAAGCGTGAATATGGCGAGTGGCGGTGATATACATTTTGTCTTGAAGCTCAAACTTTGGTTAAGAAGCCATTCAGTTTCAAAGTCTTCTTCACTGCGCCATATACACTGTTTAGCAACAATAGTATTCATTCTGGATATTTATTTGTGATGACATGTCTTGTGACGATTCCATCACAGTTATGTGGAGCCTCAACGTTTTCATCAATGGTTTCTCTTTGCCTTGCCGGCAGGGAAAAATCAGTCTTGTCAAGATATTAGACTCTGACCAACTGTTCATAACCTCAGTGTTCCAATTTTCATCTGATATTAATTGCCACCCCATCTTACAGTAAATTATTTGAAATCATTTAACTGCAACCAGAAGAGTCACCAGCAAAATTTAACATAAGTAGCAAGATGCTTTTTATTTTGTTAGTGCAGAGGGATTTGACAATGTCATCATTTGCAGATACTGAGATAACTTGCATGGAGGTTGATATTAAAATTCAGGGGAAAGCTCTCAGAAAGGGGCCCCAAAACATCGCCATTGCGAAGGGTAGATGTGGGATTATGTGGATAAAAGAGTTAAATGTGTTTCACATTTCAATTTATGAACTAAATTCAAGAGCATAATATACATAGGAAAGGAACAAAAATTTGTAAAGTTTTGCAGCTGGACACTTGAAAGATGCCTCCTTTGGCACTATTTCCATAATTTTTGGTTTATTTTGAAAAACATACGACTTTCCTCAGATCTTCTTTAAATGTGTCTCTAGAGTGGTACATTACCTTTTTAACTAAACAATGGTGCAAAGCAGGGTCGGATCTAGCCATTATGGTTAGGGATGGGCCATTTCAGTAATATCTGTTAGCCAAACCTCACAACGGCTTTGCTACGGTAAGAGAGATGATGTATATTTCACAACACTGCTGAGACAAAACAATGGACCATAAAATGACCTTACATCGCTGATGTTGTTTTCCGAATTATACAAAATCATGGTGAATAAAGTTACGTTCGTAGGTTTTAAGGGGGGCGATCACCCCAATCGCCCCACCTGGATCCGCCCCTGATGCAAATCTCTTAAGAGGGGTGCACGGTATCTCTGAAAAGGAAGGGCCTGAGGCGATTGCCTCGTTATTCTTCCCTAATATCATCCCTGAGCTTGCAATCTGTTTTGTTGGCAAAGCGCATGTGACTACAATGAAACTGAATTTGATTTTTTCCCATTAGGGCTTCAAATTCCGCAGACAAGTTATTGATTTTCTGGAAGCCCGTGATTTGTACAAAATTAATTGCGTGCAATGCTGAGCTATATTTACATGCAGCTGAGCGTGGTTAATAAGTTTTGTAATGTTGTGGTTACGATTGTGTTTACAGTTTACTTCCATTTTTTATTTTAATGTAATCAGTCAAATCTAGCAAAGCCCACTGAAGTAAGTTTAAAGTAGCTACAAAGTTTTTACAGAATAAGTTGAACAAAGCCAAAAGATCTTACGGATTATCAAAAATCCAAACACTTTTCAAACGCGTTGAAAGACTAGCGTTTACGTTTATCAACTACATACGTGAATTAATCGCTTACAAATTAGATGACAACGGAATCCAATTCTTATACGCGCGGAAGTTTTGCAGAAGGCGTACTTCGGACGTCGGTGCCTCAGTTAGAGCAAACTCTCTGCTTGGCTTCGATTGAGCGTGTTGTGTTGGTGTGCATCCGAAGTGTGTAAATACAGTATAAGAAGCGCAATCGTAATAGCGGTCGCGATGGCTTGTTGCTCAGTTGCTCTATTGGCTGCGAAAAGCATACTACAGGTCGTGCACTTATACCGTTGAGAGGTTTACTAACGCTTTTGCAGGAAAAGTTTAGGAGCAAATGGTGGCATTGATCCAAAGTAGAAGCTTGGAACTTCACTATCAAACTTTTAAAACTTGTCAATTTAATGAAAGAGAACTTTTTATTTGTCTGCTTAAATCTGAACACAACTGCTCAGGAGAAACCGCCAGAAACATGCACGTTTCATGGATGATGCTTTAAAACCAAGGAGGATTAAACATCTTTAAATGTTGAAACTCGGTTGTTGTTTGTCCCCCCTCTATCAAAATTTCTGGCTACGCGCCTGGTTGCCACTACTAGTGTTTACCAAAAGATCTTGTAGTTTGTTTTTGATTTGATCTATGTGGTCTTGTGGTTTGTTTTTAGTAGCAGTGACTTTTATTTCGGAACTGACCAAATTTGAATTGATTATCACAGTTTTTGAGCATAACTATATTTATAAGCCCAACTGTCAGAATTAAAGATACAGCACCTACCACCACCATGGGCGCAGCCAGGGGAGGTGCTTGGACCACGGTCGCCAAAATATATAAATTCCATAATTTTCCCCCGTTTTGCCAATTTTACAAAGTCGTACTGCGGTTGAGTGAACACAGTGACGTCATCGAAACGCAAACTATAGAGGTTTGCCCCCCCAAAATTTTTTAATAAACTTGATCCCTGGCTGTGCATCCAAACAACACAAACCATGAAAGCTTTGGAGCCGGAGCCCAAGCAATTTAGGATGCTTGGAGCTGGAGACAAAAGCTTTTGGATGATGGAGCCGAAGCTGGATTCAGAGCCTGAAATTTAGGTTCCGGTTCCACAGCCCTAGTTTGTGGGGCAAGCGAGTTTTACAAATAACACAATGCTTTTCAGTTTCCAATGAACCAAATCATTTTGGAGCCGGAGCCAAAAACTTTTAGAAGTTGGAGCTGGAGCCAGAGACGAAGCCTTGAATTTGAACTCCGGCTCCACAGCCCTGGTTGTGCCATACTGAAGAAGTCATAAACCTCTTCTCTCAACTTATTAAAGGAGTTGGCGGCTTTTAACATTAAACACCAGGTGCTGGTTCAAACGGTCAGTTTTAAAAGTAACGAGGGTTACAGCACAAATGATATTTCTGGACAGAGGCATGTGAAAACAAGGTAGAACTGTAATTTTAAAATTTTTGCTCCTGTGCATAAAAAAGTAGAAAAATAATGGGGAACTGTTCTGTGCTGTTATTGGCGAACCTGCAATTTTGCGAATTGGCGCGTGTAAACTCTGTTAGATAACAAAGTGAAGTTTTCCCTAAAATAGAAACGACGCAATGCCGAGTGTGTTTTCAGCCCAAAAGTCTTGAGAATTTTTCTAAACTGTCTATCACTTTGTGGATCAGCTAGAACAGTCGGCACCAAAGTGTTGCTGACTATGTTGCCGAAGATGAAAGTCGCGAGAGCTATTAGCTCAGTACGTCGAGTGCGTGGTAAACCGTTCGGTAATTCACACAGCATAACAAAATGCAACACGACCGTCACGTTTACCAGATCTAAATTTTGTTTCTACCTGCTTACACTTTGTGGAGCCAGAAAATGTCACCGTGTTTTATTATTCGGAAAGAAAAGCATTGGCCTATTTTAAATTAAGGGATAACTCTCAACAAAAGTGAGGTACTCCATCCTAAACAGCTTTCTTTCCGAGCACTGATTGTGCTTGCACCTTATTGAGGACAGTTGTGCTGGTTTGTAGGAAATCGAACATTAGGAATATAGTTTAGTTTTTTCAATTCGGAAGAAAAAGAAGTGTGCTTTCACAAAGCATGTATCGTGCGTGCTGTAGCGTCGTGGATTATTAAATAGCGTATACCAAAAATCTTGGGTATTGCAGACAGTTCAATGAAATGACCTGTGTTCCAGTGAAAAAATACTACGTTTATTTTACAAACGGCGTGAGTTTCTCATCAGTACTTTGCATATTTAAAACTACAAACTACTTGACATTTGCAAGTCAAATAATTTTATTATTGCCGTCGAAAAACAAGCGCAGGATTCTCGGCAAGAATGTCGTTGAACGCGTTTTGCTGTTTTAATGAATACCTTGGCGCATGCCATCGGCGTGGCGATATTGCAGCAATTTGTGGTGGTCCGCACGTCAACAGGTAAATCGTTCTTGAGCGACGAATTGAAATAAAGCCGAGAAAAGTGTCGGTCCTGAAATCCTTAGTCAAAAAATTTAACAAACGATTCCGAAGCACTTGAGGAGTTGAAATCGCAAGAGCTTGATTTGTTTGTCGAAGTATTGCATAAACCGACGCGCAAATACGCTTTTACTCATGGAGTTTACGTTTATAGCAGTTATTGCTCCTCCAGAAACCTAACACATCGTGAGAAACAAAACTTATAAAACTCATTGCGTTCAACAGTTGTTCGGGAAATAATGAAAGCTGGCCGTTTTCGCATGCATGCTGTTGCCACGGCGACCGAACCTGGTCGGGCGACTCGCGGGAGATTCTACGCGCAAATAGGAACTGAAAAAAAGTTTTGGGTAGAAAGAACAGTGCTTCGAACGACAACAGCCTGACTTGCAATAATTTGTCGCTCGGTGCACAAGAGCGGAAAGCCACAGTTTTAACTTTGTTAGCAGCAAGCGAGTGTTTCGTCACTGTTTTCAGCAAGCATTCTTCCGATTTGTTGCGAACCGTAGTTATGAGCTGTTGCTTTCAAGTAAATAATCTTGCAATTTTGATTCATCAGCTATATTTGCAAGTTATTTCAATCTGGACACCAGAATCTCCACGCGCATATTGACTTGTTTTAGGACTTGAGACAACAAAGGGCCAACGCGCAAAATCCATGTATTCGCTCCTTGCTCAATCTATTACGTTGATCACCTCATCCAAGGTCTTCACCAGGGGTGGACGGAGTCTTATTTTTTGAATCCGCATCCAATCCTCCTCTGCAAACCATGGAAACATTCAAGTCTGACTCCGCAAAATTGCAAACTCCACAATAACATTTTCAGTAGCCTACACATGTTGCTTGACAGTTCTGCTTAATGAAAGGCAGTGTCAATTTTGCCTCATGAGGCAAAAACATTGCTATAGCTATTTTGCGTTTAACTGAATGCGATTGGTTGAAGTAGTCACACGACAAGTTCGAAACACATGACCTAGTTATTTGACCGTGATGTCTGTAGTGGCTCAGTCTGACATGCATGGACGAGTGTTTTCATGGTTTGAGTGCTGGCAAGCTGTTACAGGCTTCATGTTTGCGTTGTGTGAACTGCAAGCGAAACCCTAACCATACGTCCGCAAACTTAAACCGCTGTCTCTGCGCATTGTACTTGTCTTGTGACCACTTTAACCAATTGTGTTTGACTAAAGGCGAAATAGTCCCAGCACAGCTTTTGCCTCATGAGGCAAGACAGAAACTATCGTATACCGTACATATATTGCATGTTACTTGGCAGTTCTGCTTGATGTAGTTCCAACCTGCATAACTTTTTTTCTGTCGAAAAGGAATTCTTTGCCTAAATGAAACACACAACTTCAACTAGACTATCATAAGATTAATTTTTGATAGTTAATCTAACTTCATTTCAGTCACTGACAGCTGGGCACCTCAATGCTAATAGTTTACTGCCAAATATACTCGTATATCTAAAATACTATGACTTCAAATATTAACTGCAGCGCATATCTAACCACCACTCACCTCATATTTCAATATTATATGAATATTAGATAACTCTACAGTTACACAAAAATGCCCCCTTGCCACAATGCTCCAGCCAATGACACATTTCTAACATACAATTTAAAACAACTTCTTTTTTGGTACTGCATTACCGTGTAATACTGTATATTAGCATTCGTAAAACGTTGTAGCCTAGGCTAAATCACATAATGCTGGCAATAACGGTCAATCACACGCAAGGTACGCGCAAACAACGCAACCTTGGGTTTGGGTACGATGGCCAGTTCACCACAAAAGGGCGTATTGTTGAATTTTTGGAAATTTTGTAGAGTTAATTTCTGTAGCCTATAGACTGAAACCCTGTATGGATTGTAAAACCACAAACATGATTCACGGGTCGTGGGCGGCTGGACGAGCAGGTGCTGGTTTTCCCATGTCCAAATCGTATTAAACTTCGTATACATTTAAGAGATGCAAAAACAGACCTTTGACCTTAGCAAAGGTCAGTAATGCTGTGTCCGTAACGCGCATGATTAACTATAAAATTTCCAAGAAAATTTTTAAGCAATAGTGAGTTCGAACTTTGCAAAGAAAATGAAGAAAAAGCCAATCTCCTCCTCCGTTTCGCCAACAAACAAGATTCTTAGACTCCGCCTCCGCTTTTTGTCCACCTCTGATCTTCAGGCGATAGTAGAAGGCTTTGTGACGTTGACAAAATATGAAGCGTGCGGTTTGGGTTGGAAATTCTTGAAAGAAGTGTTTTTTTCTGCTGGAAGAGTGTCCGAGTCGAATCGAATGTGCCGCACTGCAGGAGCAAATCAAATCCCTGAGCGGGTTGCTGGTACCCGCAATCAAACTGTGAGGTAACCTCAGCTGCATTCTCGGTGAATGCGAGCAATGTGCGTGTTTCGTTTCTTTTTGTGACAAGAAATGCTGACGATCATCACATGCATATCAGTACGCTGATTGGCATTGTGAGCTTTGCAACAAATCGTTTGAACGAAAGTGATCGGCTCCGTTGTCACTGCAAACCTCATTTCAGAGTAATAACAATTTTACGATCCACCCAGCGCGTACTACGCAGGATACGAAACTTAAAAGTTGCGTTAAGCCCGAAGTTTTATTCAAAGTGAGAACAAACCTTCTCTGCTTACTTCTGCAAACAATCAAAAACTTCTCCATCGGAATTTTAGATTTGCAGCTGGCACATGTCGCGTGTAGTGGTGTGTGAGGAGGCGAACATGGATTTAGTTTTCATGTTTTCCACCGGTGAGAAAAACAAAGCAGCGCAGTATTCAAAAAAAACAAAAGAAAATACTGCAAAAATCTTGAATTTCAATCTTGGTTTAGGATTTATCGCATTTCCGGTGAAGGTTACGCCCTACGAAAAATCACGTAAATTGCACGTTAGCAGAAAAAGTATTGGCACAAGAAAAATATTCGCTATATCCCATACTCGTAGCCAGAAAGTTTTCAAATGGGGGGGTTTGCAGTTCTGCGGGGGCCTTTGCGTTTGTGCGGGG
>JGI24022J15233_10004405_pt1 | contig 14542 bp, 10 predicted proteins | sample Ectturendosymbi2_FD_15233 | JGI IMG/M metagenome (IMG submission 15233) | reverse complement strand
ATTTAATGCCAAATAATAAATATATAATAAAATATTTTTATTATTAAAATTTGGAAAAGATACATAATCATAAAATCTATAAGCAATAAAATACAAAAAACTTACAAGAAAAGTAAAGACAACTCAAAAAGCGCAACATTTAAGCATGTGTATATTCAGTATGCTGTTACATAGAGATCATATACCTTCAGCCTTAAGGTTTTTAAGTTCATAATCTACGAGTATATAATACAGCAACATAGACAATCCTCAACATCATCATGAACTTTGATGCTAATTTTGACGTAATGATGCTTACTTAACCATTATTTTGAAATGTTAATTAGGAATTAATTAAAAATAGTCAGTTCATTTGCTGAAAAATATGACATTTTGTAACAGAACCGGCTGGAAAATATGACTTTTGTAATAGAACCGGCCGACAAAAAATTTGAATCCCAACACTGCCAATAGCTACAGAGAGTTTGCAGCAAGAATGTTTGTCGCATAAACGTTTCTCGGGTAAATTTGCGGAATTCGGACAAGGCGTATTTTGCACATCCAAAAAATTGCCTGCTCCTACACCTATGTGTCTTGTAGAAAGCGTAAAGCGTTTTGTTAACGTCCGGCATTTGCATTTCATCGTCATAGAGCCGCAACCTGGTGATATTTTTTGTTGGACTATTTTTTGGGGGGGAGTTGCCCGGTTTCCCCGCCTGTTTGCGGACCTGATCGTCAGCATTAGCAACCTGAAAAATATAAGCAAAATGTCGGCTTTGCCCCTTCCTGGAAAAATTTCTGCGGACGCCCATGCCAGCAGGTGCGGTTTCATAAACAAGCAGACAAGATTAACCATGGAGCATGGTTCGGCCATCGCAGGCAAACTCCCGTTGTACTTCCGGAGGTTTTCGCAGCACGAAACGTTTGACTGGTACTTAAGGTGCAGAAGTCCAATCGACGCCTAGTTTAGCGCAGATTAATGTGAAAAAGCTTGCATGAAAAATGAATTGCATTATGTTAAGCAACATTTATGGCGGTATGAATATGATTACAAATGCAATCGGCTGTGAAGCAGTTGTACGTAACATCTTAAAAGGATTCTACTTTCGTGATGTGTTAGGCCTAGCGCGCTGGTTTATACTGTACGCAACGCAAGCTAAAATATCGTGTTCGTGGGTTAACTTAATCGTCATTTTCCACCAGGCATAATAATGATAATTGTGATCTCACAATCCAAGCTGTTGCAACGTGCTGGTTTGTAGATGTGGCACACAAGTTACGGAAGCGCTTCACCAACATTTCACAAATACGTTGATGTGGTGATTTGTCGTTTGGTCCGATAGCAGCGCGGTAGTCAGTGTTCATTGTTGGATCACAATTGCTGTTGTCCGTTTGTTAAACACAACCAGTAAAAGCAGTGTTTGCAACAACGCAACTTACGCAAGTTAAAAGCGCAGTGTTTGCGATTGGATCAGAACTACCGCGGCATTATTGCACAATCATCGGATGCGTAATGCGCACATGTGCACGTTTGGCGACTTGTTCTTATGGAATTTACTTCTGGCGGACGGGCGCTAATCGGCAATAGCCTAATGCTACTTTTGTTTAGGATAGGCAGATGACCGGTTAACTTACCGCAGTCTACTTGGTGAAAATGCAGAAAAACTGTGCTTTCTGCATGATAATCTTAAACTGTTGATAAGGAACTACTGAGTGTTGACAAATCAGTTGAGGTGTTCCTTTCATACCAAAGTACTTCAGTTGCAGTAACTAATGCAACTAGTTGCTTTTTCAAGGACATGCAGTTATGTAATGCTACATTACATCAAAATTCCAAACTTGATTCTTTACGACTTGGATTGACTTTTCAAATTGAAAACCCACTGATCTGCAGAAGAGTCTGAAAGGTTGATTTGTAAAATATATACAAAAACAAAATTTCACAAGATTTATGCAGTACAATAACTGTTAACAAACATACTATCGTAGACCAAAAAAGTTACTGCTGTTTTGGAAAATTTTTCATTTTTGACAATGATTAATTGAATACAGTGTTGTACTAAATTAAACCTCCTTAACTTGATGCTCCATTTTGTACTTCCTTCTTGCTTTTCATTGTTCACCATCTTTTAACTTTCAAGCACTGTTTTTGCTTTTTTTCGTTTAAGCACCGTAAGCAGTTCTCTTACATTCAGTGTTCTGTTCTGATTGTTTTGTTATTTTTAACATTCTTTTTTTATTCATGGCACTGTGTTTATTCATTGCAAACATTGTATACCATGCTAACAAGTTCATCAAATATTGATATTGCTGCAATTTCAAAAATTTTAACTCATAAATCTTGATATTTTAAGTTTTTTAAAAATAGGTAAGGCATAAAATACATCATATTTTTGATAATGAAGCAGAAAACAAAATCTAAAAATTTTGAAAATATCGGTTATCGGTGTCGGCTATCGGCCCATGAATCGCCAATATGTCGGTATCGGTCTCAAAAAAGCCATATCGGTCGATCTCTACTTAGAAGCAAGGAAAAGAACACAACCTTCTTAGGCTTGATACGAGCAAGCAGTACACGCTAAAAGGAAAAAAAACTGATAGCCTGAAAATAACCGTAAATATATGGCCCCTACACATTGAAACGAACTGGCAAATGAGAAATCAGTTTGAACAAATCATGATTCAAAGCACGGGGTTCATAGTACAGTTAGTTGGTGGAAGAACACAAGAACTAACCTCTTTAACAAGCGAAATTGATTTTACTGGACTTGATATCTGCAACACAAGAACATTGTGTCAGTCTTTAAGTTGCATCTGCAGTTTCTCCAGGTTGCGCCATACACGGCTGTGACGTCATGTACGGCTGTGACGTCTCGAAGATGTCACAATTTATCAAGAAAAAATATTGCCGCGCTCCTTTAGAACATGCGTTAGATTCGGCAAGATTTGCTATTGCAATTTCTCCAAAGCTTTACAAAATGTAGCCAATGTTTAAACAATGGTAATTAATTAATTATGCCCGACCTTTATGTGACCCTGTGACAAGGAACATTAGCGGCAATCTGCACAAACACGATTGAACCGAAAAACGTCATCAGAAGGCTCTGTGAAACAAGTAAGTCGGGCACGAATTTTGCCAATACTGTAAAATGAAATTTAAACTTGCAAGCGCGCACAATCAACAAGAATTACAGAAAGCATTGCGACATGGAAATAACATCTGACATGCAATTTTGATATGCTTGATATTATAGTAATATGGGAAATGTGTTTACTAACGATTATCACTGAACATTTCTTGTGGATGAAATGTGTGTTACTATATTGGCAGCAAGGGCCGTAATGTCATCCATCAAGTAGCCACTATGTTTGGTAAATAGGTCATAAATGCTGTTCTTTTTGCTACTCATGTTGTTGCGTAGCATTTGCCACCAGGTTTCAAATCAATCAGATAAATTCCCTCTTCTGACGATAATTTTATTATTTTGCTGACGTTTCGCCCACCAGTTCAAGTGGGCTTCCTCAGGGAAATGTTTTTTAACCACACATACCAGGGGTGGCCAAACTGCGGCTCTTCGAACCTTTGCATGCGCTTTCGACCTTTCCGAAAAAATACATATTTGTTTTATATTTTTATTTCTATTTCAAAGTGTAGAAATATTGTAAAGTGGCACTGTGGTAGCTAGCGTGCCGTACCGTATTTCTTTTCAAGTAGTTCCAAAAAGAATTATGATGTCACAGAAGCGTAGATTGCCAATAAATACGTGCTTTTAGATTATTTTTGTTTCGGCTCTTTGTAACTTGGGTTTTACGATTTGCGGCTCATACACAGAGGAGGTTTGGCCACTCCTGGCATATAACATGCAACTTACCAATAACAAGAAACAATGAGCAGCATGACGTATAAAGACAGAAAACGCAAAACTGACCATCAAGTTATAGGAAATGGGTGAGGGCATGCCACAGTAAAACGTAGAAGTGTGAAATGAAAAACGCTGGGAGACGACAATGTATAACAACACAATCAATATTTATTATAATATTTCAAAACATGACTGAGACTTATCCGTTACTGTACTTCCTTGAGTTTTGTCTTCTTATTGACTGCTTTTGTGCCTGTAGATTCGCTAACCCTCACCACGCAAGTTTAACTTTATTTGATCGCTACTTCACGGTATTTACTTGGTCACATTTTTGTGCATTCCATGTAGGTTTTACTCTATTTATAGTGTTGTTATACTTCATCATCTCCTAGTGTTTGTCACTTTACACTTCTACGATTTTCTGTGGCATGCTGTCAGCCATTCCTATAACTTGATGGTCAGTTTTGCGTTTTTTGTCTTTGTACGTCATACTCCTCATTGTTTCTTGTTATTAGTAAGTGGCATGTTATATGTGGTAAAAACTCTTCAAGTCCGGCACGGGCCACTTTTTTGACCCGACTTTTCAAATTTTTGCAAGTCCATAACTCGCCAGCCGATTGAGCTAGAGAGCTGTTCAAAGCATCTACGGATTCAGCAAGTCGTGTACTTGAGATTGCAAAAACAATTTTTCGTTTTGGGTTTTGGGTTTTCTGGGGATGACGTCACAATGAGGACATGTTTTCGCGACTTTTGGGCCAACTTTACCAGGCCCTGGGCCCCAATTCAATGAGCCATGTTTTTGTCTCAAGTTTTTTTGGGAAACTAGGCTGTGATCCGCGTCGTTAGAGCTCTTGAGTGGCTTTCTAGCATACTGGAGCCAAAATTATGGACCAAAAACCAAAAATTGGCAAAATTTTCTACACCCACAAATGCTAACCTGGGGTGGATTACACCCATATTTTAAATGGCCATCACTCGCCAGCACATTGAGCTAGAGAGCTGTTCAAACCCTCTAAAGACTCGTGAAGTCTTGTAGTTTAGACTGAAAAAACATTCAGTGCAGGTTGTCGGCATTTTTGGCTATTTTTACATAACCACAGGATGTTTTGACAAGTTTTGACAGGTCTGTCAGAACAGTAGATGACGTCAACATCCCGTGGGAGTTCAAAAATCGAGCCGATTTCGTGGCTCAAAGCTTTACTGGATATAAATGGATTCTAGGCTATAGTACGAGTCTTTGGAGGGTTTGATTGACATTCTACCGTTTCTTGTTGAAAATTTATGGCAAAATCAGCAGAAATTAATTTAGGGACACCCCACTAATCCCCTAGGGAATTTGTACACGATTTGGGGTCTTTTGGCCATAACTTCGGCACCAGAAACGCTAGGAAGTCGATCAGGGGCTCAAAAGACTCAAATTACAGCACAGAGTCCTAACCAACTTTGAACCACAATATCGGCTCATTGTCTGGGCGATGACGTCATAAACGAAAAACCCAAACAAACCCTAATCCTGACAACATCCGCCGAAAACCCCAAACCCAAATCTCAAAAGTTTTTTTTCAGTTTAAACCACAAGACTTCATGAGTCTTTTGAGGGTTTGAATAGTTTTCTAGCATACGCTGCCGGCGAGTTAACGCTAGTCGAACAAGCCGTTAGTGGGAGACTCATGCTTTTTCTGCAATTTTTTGAGTTTTGTGCAAAATGGGGTTTTTGAGTCATAATTCTGGTTCCAGACATGATAGAAGGTCAATCAAGGGCTCTGAAGACGCGGATGATCACCTAGTTTCCAAAACGATTTTGAGCCAAAAAAATGGCTCATTGCATTGGCGCCCAGGACCTAGTAAAGTTGGTCAAAAACGCAGAAACATGCCCTCATTGTTACGTCACCAACAAAAAAAACAAACCCAAAACGAAACAAATTTTTTCACATCTCAACTGGAAGACTTGCTGAATCCGTAGATGGTTTGAACAGCTTTCAAGCTCAATCGGCTGGCGAGTTATAGCGTTGCAAAAAAGTGGCGCACACGGGACAGAAAGGGTCAACAAACACTGCCCTGAGGAAGCCTACTTGAATAGGTGGGCGAAACGTCGGCAAAATAATAAAATTATCGCCAGAAGATCAAATTTATCTGCTTGAGGTCATAAATGTCTCCCTCCTGCAAACTGCTTACCTCGAGATTGAGTTATGCTCGGGTAGACCAATGATTCTTTGCGCTTATGGCTTCTAGGTTTGAGGCAATCACACTCACAACCGAAGCGATAGAAAAATTATCACATACGTAATTGGCGCTACATTGCGGTAATGCATGAATGGAATCATTCACTCACTGCATGAATGGAATCATTCACTCATACGGGAAATAATATAAATGTTGTCAGTTAGTGACTAGATTTGCGGAAAAGCTTCCTGCGGAATAATACAACATTTTCATTGTTGTACTATGGAACTTTTGAAATGAGGGAACATTTAAGATTTAATTCAAATCCGGGCAAGGTTTTCTTGGAGTGCAAGCAATTAATTGATATTAGATCACACACAAAATCAGTGTGCTATCGAGTAAATAAGTAGTCATTTATGCATCTATTTTTTGCCGTAAAAGTAAGCTTCTAATTTTGCAAAAAGTTTTTGTAGGAGATAATATGAGTAATATATTTTTGTTCGGAATGTATATGCTTTATTTCGATGATTTGCTCTTTCCAAGCCACATGAAAACGAGTCTGAACATACGCCGCATGAAGGTCAGTGAAAATACGGAAACGGTTGACATATTTTGACCTGACCAACAACATTTAATGCCGTTGCAACGAAATTTGCACCAAGTACATACGAAGATGATAGGTTTCTTGAAATGTAAAATGCTTCTTCATTGCATGATACTGAACTTTAACTTATGCATATATTTGCTTTGGTTGTTCAGAAGGAATAAAAAGCTGGGGCCCGAAAATTTTGTTGCTTTATTCTGGAGACTTCCTTACATTAAAGGTCCTCGTGAACAGCAGGAAACCATGCTATTTTTAGTATGCAGTGTATACCAGCAAAGTCAGCATATCCAAAACACTCAGAACTATTTTAGAATAACTAAAGTGGATTTTTTAAATTCTGTACTTCTTACATGACTTATTTCCGATGAAGAAACGAAATCAATGTTTTGAACATCACCATAACGAAATACCAATTTATTGAGAAATCCATCATCTGTAACAAAACAATATAGAACTAAATAAAACAAACTGTCGTTGTTGTTTCGAGCTTGATTTTAAGTTATTGTACCTTACTTTCACGTGTTTAACTGCGCGAAACAGTGCTGACATCTTAGCAACGTGACAATTCTGATATTACTTCTACAGAACGCTATTACAAACACGCGGTTGATATGTGGTGCAGTTGCGTATGTCACCCTTTATTAGGTATATGCATGCAATACTTTGTTTGCACCAAATAACATAAAAAGAACGTTTAAAGTTAATCACAGGAAAAATGGATTCATCAAACTGCAAATCTCAGTTTTTCTCTGAATTTAAAGTACACGTTTAGCGAATCGTACAAGCGTACAATGTGGAGCAACATGTCTCAGGCACTGTGGACTCAGTCACTGACTACAGGATGTGTGCAATGCTCTACACGTCCCTATAAAGCAGCGATCCCCAACCGGGGGTGCCTGGACTCCTGGAGGTCCGAAACAAGATTTTCGCGGGTGCTAAATGCGATTTTCGAGAGCTTGTATGTTCTTGGATGTCTTTTTTTTTCAAAATAACCAAGACGTATGAAACTTTGCAGGTGCTACTACTCAAAAGAACATTATGCGGCTTAATTATTCCAGCTAAGGTTAAAGTTCCTTAGGCGTTTTGCTGACTTACACCAACAAAAATTAAGTACAAGCATCATGTTTACCTGAAAGCAGGTACAGCACTTGCTTCCCATCCACGTCACTTGAAGCGATGTGACTGTAAACGATGTTCGGAAATACTTGAAGTGGTTTACCCGTAATTGGCATTGCAAACTTTTTTATCAAAGTGTGTCTCGTCACAAAAACTTCATAATCCCCATGGACATCCTTTGTGGATTTTCCAGGTCTAGGGCACTGTAAAGACAAGTAATAACGAACTAAGAACAGCAATAAAACAAGGAAGGCTGTTGTTGAAAGTATGGATGTCATCAGAAAAGGCCAAGTCTTCCTCAACCTTTTAGCTCATACTTTACACAAGAATTTTTACACAATAATTATTCCAAAAAAACAAATTTTTAGCTTTTTCTGGGCGTGCACTGCATAATTGTTTTTAATGTGATACAACACAGTTGACCGTGTTGCAATATTGTACGTTTAATGGAATCCTGGACGCAAGCTACAGTACATGTAGATCGAAAGTGAGTACTTAGGCTTCACCTGCCAATCTAATGAAGAGCAAAGCCGGTTTGAGGTTTATTGCAACCAAAATGAAACACATGCGAAGCCGACTGTTCTCATACCGCTCAATCTCCTGTTTGTGTTTACCATATGCGCTTTGCGTCAATATGTGTTTGTCAGACAATTTCTCTGATTCACCTCTATTTGTCGGCGTTCCAAGACTACCCTAGTTATGGTGTTCTTCCAGCGGTAAGATCAACCAAACGTGTATGCAATTAAAAAAAACACTGCTCTGCCTAAACGGTATAACCTTATCTGGTTTATGAGTTAAGTGATACGCCTTTTTGTGAAAACAGCACTGTTTTCTGTAATAAATGTTTTCCGTAATAAACAAAAATCTTTTCAAATAAATTTTTACACTGATATTTTGCTCCACGCAAATTAAACTGTACAAAACATTTGAAAAAAATTGATACACATTCCTAACCTTTTTCGGAAAATGGTTGTGGTCACACTGGACGACTTTTTTTCTTATTACTTTGTTTTAACATTATAAGCTGTCGTTTCATTTTTCCATTTTCTGATATATATCAAATTTTATTGAAGTACTGACATAAAAAGATATTGTGGTCTCGCAAATTTGACAAAACGAAAACACCTCTGAAAAAATGCTATATACATTCAGTATATTATTATTCAAATGTTTTTGCATTAAACTCAAAAGCTAACAAAGTGTTCGTATCCTTCAATATATATTCACTTTTTCAATGCAGGGCAATTTTTGCATAGTTCAGAATAACTGATGTTCTAAGGACATGTACCTGGAAAATTTCCTGCACACTGGAATAACATAACTGCAAGACGATTTACCAGGAGACGATGTTGTTTTTGGTTCAGTTGACACTCATAAACAACAAAAACAAATGCTCATAATTCAGTCCCCCTTGTGATGGATTAGACATTCGACTTTCAAGAAGTGCGAGCTAAAAATAAATTTAATATCTGAACACATTCTCATCACAGCATTTTGAGTTTCTTTTCCATTAATCAAAACGTTACTGTTAAATACAAATGCAAATACTACAATTTAAAAAATCTCAGCAACCTGCCCAGGGTAGAAAGCAGATTTTCCATCGTAATACCTTCCATGGCTACCAGACGACGAACTGTAAAATTCAGTTTTGTTTTGCGGAAAAGACTTTCCGTCAATGATAGCATCAATATCTTCCAAATTATATGCACACAGCGCTGAGTATGGAAGGTTCCAAGAACTGGAAACAAAGACAAAAACATAAGCAGTTAATAACAGACATGTATAATTTTGAACAGAACTCTTTATTCGCTTTTCGACAGAAATCAATGGCCGTCTGGCAATTCCGAAAAACGCTCAACTATAAATAAACTAATTTGCTTTGAACCATTGGCTTGGATTTGATAAGGACTTTACCCACCAAAGGAAAAGAACATTTGTCATCACTTAGACTGAAGAGCATACGGCATGCTTGTTTCATGATTTCAAGCTTTCTGCTCCAGCACAAGGTAAATCTGAACCTCAGTCTACTGAACAATAATGACCGTTACAGCGCTTCGCAGTGATTGTGGAAACTGTCAACATTACATCCAACATCCTCTCAATCTTCAGACTTTTTCCTAATGTTTGCAAAAACACCTTTGCGTTACAGTAGGTTTATAGTTTATTCATTGTTTTGATGTTTTCCAACAAAATTGGTTGTACTTGCTGATACGTTTTACTCATTTAATTCATTCGTTGTTTTCAATCATTCAAGTTGTACATGCGGCATGAATGTTTGTATCTTTGTTTGTTTTTGCTGACAGTTCTTCTAAATTTGAAGTTTTTACGCGGCGTCTCTACTTTGATCCGCAGAGTGAATTCACCTCTGCGTGCCATTTCCCAAGATGAAGAATCGCATTAATTGACACAATTGCAGGAGTGAGTCGTTTTTAACTGCAACAGCTGAGCAAAGTTTAATTGATAGCTATTGTCAGAAAAAAACGTGAATCTTTGTGCGCCACTTTTCGTGCTGAAATTTGCTCAAGTTTGCACCATCATTACTCGCCAGGCGATTGAGCTAGAGAGCTATGTAAGCCCTCTAAAGATTCGGAAGTCTTGCAGCTTCTATTTAAAAAAATGAGAAGTTTTGGGTTTTTGTGGGTGACGTCATAACTGGTGTAGGTTTTGCTTTTTTTATGACAGAACACAAAAATACCAAAATCCCCAAACCTACCACAATTATGACGTCCTTGACAAAAACATCAAAATGAAAACTTCCCATATTTTTTTTTAATCTAAACTACAAGAATTTCCGAGTCTTTAGAGGGTTTGAACAGCTCTCTAACTCAATCGCCTAGCGAGTTACGGCATTTGCCCAAATTGGCCAAGTATACCTTTCGTGGGATTTTATTTTTTATCAAAAATTTGGTTTTTGAGCAATATTTTTGGCACCAGATATGCTAGAAAGCCGATCAAACCCTCTAAAAACTCGAATTATACCCTACATTCCAAATAAAACTTAGCTAAAAAATGGCTCGTTGGGTTGGCGCCCAGGGCCCGGTGACCTTGGCCAAAAATGCGTTAACCTACCCCAATTATGACGTCATCGACAAAAAATGCAAAACTTCCCATTTTTTTAAATCTATATTTCCGAAAAATCTCTACAGGGTTTGAACAGCTCTCTAGCTCAATCGGCTGGCGAGTTATGGTGATGCAAAGTTTAACAAGTGGCGTACGCGGGACTTATAGGGTCGTCAATATCTCGTGCGTGGCATTGTCAGAAAAATCACAACTGTTTATTGAATGTCGGGTCTGCGATACTGGACGCAAGAATACAGAGATTGCTTTTTAATCGGGAATTTTTGTTTTGCGGTTTCAGCATCAGTTAATCCGCAAATCATCCTGGTCAGGGCTTTGGAGCCTGAAGTCAAGTTTCAGGCTCCGTTTTGGCTGCAGCTCCAGGCATCTAAAATTTTCTGGCTCCGACCCCATAATGATTTGGTATGTTGGGAACTGAATTCTTTGTACATCTTGCCAGCCCCACGCCACGAACTAGGTCTGTGGAACCGGAAACCAAAATTCAGGCTCCGCTTTCGGCTTCACAACCAAAACGTTTTGGCTCCAGCTCCAAACATCCGAAATTCCTTGGGCTCCGGCTCCACAGCCCTGCTGGCGGCAGATATGATTCATAAAGCGGCGGTTTGGTCGTTTCCTTGAGGTTGAAATAACGAGCGATGTTCAGTTTTTGGACAAACTGCTTTCACTCCAGATAAGATTTGCAACTTTAGAAACACCGTTTAAACGATGCAGAATATGTAAATCCGCTTTTCAGACACGCAGAAATAAAATTTAAACAAAGATTTAGGAAAACGAAATCCACGTAAAAGCAAAAAACTCTTCACAAGCGATTAGATTGATGTATTCTATCTGGGCCTTTTACCGTTGTTGGCGCAGCTAAAATAAGTCACGTTGGTTTGTCGGAGGAATCCCTTCAATCACCGAATAAACTCTAAATATTGTGAAAGACACTGACAACAAAATTAAACACTAAACGTTTGAACACTTACGTTGAAAAACTGAAAAGAACGAAAATTCTGTTTCCAAATCTCGCGGTTGATCCTATCAACACAAAAGCAGAAGTTTCATATGTTTTGTACAAAGGAGGTGATTAATTCATAAATAAACAAAAAATCGTTTATTACCACTTACTCATGTAATCGAAGTATATGTTCGGACCACTTTCTTGACCACCAGGATAAGGACAAAGCAAGCGAATTTTCGCAAAAGTCATCCAATTATTTTCCAAGTTAATTGGTCCACCTTGGTCATTCTAAAGCATGTTGCAAAATTCATGTAAACGCAGTGGAGACAAGGCTGCAATAATGTCATCCTTAGAACTTCAACACTGTGAAAGTGTATATTTTGAAAAATCGCAAGTTCATTCTTAAGTTAAAACTCAAAGAAGAAAACGGTTCAAAATTCTTAATTTGATATTCAGAGTAAATCATTCATTTCTGAATAACTATAGTCAAATAAAGGTTTAGAAACTTGCCTGGCAGACTCTAGCAACCATTCCGTATGTACCCTCCACCTCTCCGCGGCTGAATTTATTGAGAATAAAGTTTGTGCTATTCTCCCGAAACAAAAAATAGGTTTTGCTTTTTTCATATTTCGCTGTAAAAACGCCCAGAAACTCTGCATCTGCAAAACAAATTTGGCGAAACTAATATAAATAAAAATCGAAATGCCAAAGCAAATTTCAAAAAACAACAGCTGACCGCCAGGTATAAACACAATGAGAAAGTTCTTTTATTGCTTGTTCGACACCAGGCTCCTCACGTGCGATTTCGCTTTTTTGATTACAAAGCTTTCGGTAATAAATGTATCCACTGCAGAAGTTGCACAAACTTCGAAAACACTTTTTGTTCAAAGTGGTAATTTTTCATTCAGCTGGGATATAACGATTTCTTCAGAATATTCTCTCGTATGTGCGATCGTCCAGCATTTAGTGCTTCTTTTGTGAGAACAACGCACTTTGTGGAGCTCTTCATCAGAACACCATCACAGCGAATGATGCAACAAAAACATACTATTCTATTTTATCGTCTGCAGCTCATGATTTCATTCTGCAAGAAACATTACCATGCCCATTGTTCGGTCACAGCAACACTTGCGTGAATCCGGTGACGTAGTTTAATAAAGCAATAAAGTAAAACCGTTGGAATCATCAAAACCAGGGGTCACCAACCTTTGTAAAACTGTGAGCTACTTCTTGCGTACCGATTAATGCGAAGAGCTACTAGTTTAATACACACTTCTGAAATAAAAACTTCGCTCAATTTACTTTCAATTACTTTAATGTGAAGACATTGATCGTGCTAATGTTATTTTTAGAACAGGCACGCGGGCGACCTACATGGTCCTTGCGGGCGACCTGGTGCCCGCGGACACCACGTTGGTGACCCCTGATCAAAACAATGCTCACGTGTTCATGTTTTATTTCTTATATGCGTTATTTAGTTGTCGCGGATAGCTATAATATGTTTCAATCACGTTTTGATATAACGTGATTCTTTCACTTAAATTGTTTTTGCAAATCGCTAGCACCACTAAACAAGCAATGCTATGGCAAGTGATACCTATAGTACCAACCAAGTATATCAATATAAAATGCACACACTGCCACTAACTAGTACTGAGAGCAAAGTACTGTGAGCAGAACCACATATTTAAGACCCGCGCGAGCCAAAATTTCGGCGCAAGGATTTTCCAAGGGTTTTCCCCAGCACTTTCAACCATAAGTCGCCAGTCGATTGAGCTAGAGAGCTGTGGAAAGCCTCAAAAGATCCGGTCAGGCAAGTATAGTAATCTTCGATTGAAAAAAACTTGGAGGTTTTGGACTTGGGATTGTTTGGGAGGTGACATATTAAGTGGGAGTATAGATTTGGGCTTGTTTGGTACCTGACCTAGGGCTCCAAACACCTAGGCCTGATTCTTTGTTGTTGTTTTTGTAATGAAACTAGGCATTCGCATCTTTTGGGCCCTTCATTGGCCTCTAGCCTTCTAGCGTGGTTAGGAAATTATGACCTTAAAAGGACAAACACAGAAAATTAACCCCTAGGGAATTTAATTAATTACTTAAAGATTTTTTGTCATACCTTGCAAACCACAAACGCAAGAAAGCCACTAAGAGCTCAAAAGATGCAGATTGTAGCCAAGTGTCATTTATCAAAAACAAAAAATTAGCCCTAGGGGGTGGGAGCCCTGGGTCAGACAACCTTGGCCAAACAAGCTTAAACCTGCACTCCCTCTTAAAATGTAACCGCCCAAACAACCTCAAATTCAAAACCTCCAATTTTTCAAAAGTATCGTCCAACCGGATTTCTTGAGGTTTTCCACATCTCTAGCACAATCAGCTGGCGAGTTATGGTTGGAAGTGTTTGGGAAAATCCTTGCGCCAAAATTTTGGCACGCCCGGGAGCCAAAGGGTTTATAAATACTTTACTTTGAATCCACGGCTTCGAATCAGTCTTTGACGTCAGCGGAACAGTGAGTTGTCGTGAAGCCGCGCATTGGTTTTCGTTACAAGATCCAATGTAAAGTTCATATCCTGAAATCCACAAACATTTGTCAGCAATTAGTGGAGATCCCAGGTCTGCAGCATTTCACAGCTGCTTCTTCGGGGCGCACGTTGAAGCGCAACGTGGGAGAGCGTGCCTGCGGTTGTCCATGAGCGGAGGTCTACACCAGTGGTCTCCAACCTGTGGGTCGCGACCCCACTTGGGGTCGCCTTAATTTTTTCCGGGGTCGCTGTAACTCGCCATATGCTTGCTGTNTT
>JGI24022J15233_10004399_pt1 | contig 14546 bp, 5 predicted proteins | sample Ectturendosymbi2_FD_15233 | JGI IMG/M metagenome (IMG submission 15233) | reverse complement strand
CATGCACTCATGTGATGCACTCATGTGAAACCTTTCAAGATAGCTGAAAACGTAAATCAAGCAAGTTTTTGTTTAAGCAGACAAAAAGCTGCAAAATGCTTATTTTTTGGAAATGGAATATATTGTCTCTATTGAATTAACGGTGAAGTTTGCCAAGCATTTACATTGTGAAAGCTATCAAATTGTTCTCATATTTTTGCTTTGTGATGTAACATCATTAAACCGCAGGATTTGAAACGTTTGGTAAGACACGTTGCTATTGTACTCTTTCTTGGGGTGAGGTGGCACGCAGTGACGTAGCCAGTACAGAATTTGGAGGGGTCAAATGTTTTGATTTAAGCGAGCAACAGTATTTTTGGGACACCGCTTCTCAAAGCACTAAAAGACAAGGTATGCTAGAACTTTTAGGTGGGAATGACCCCCCGTGCTACCCCTGGCTACGTGACACGCTGTGTAAATTTCGTTGGCTATAATTGGTTAGCGAATCAGTTCGTCTCTTGGTTTAACTGATAATTCTTCAGTGTTTGAAGGCGGTTGGTGCAAAAGATATCCTTGAGTTTAACCGCTTACTGGATCCCGTCAGGCAAAACTGCACTCATCACAGCTAAAATGAAATCTGCATCAATGGTTTTCTGTTGGGTTTCTGCTAACACATGAGCAGACTATCTACTGTGTTACAGACGCGCATACTGCAAACGAAGTAAGTGACTTGCGTGTTTAAAGGTTGCATGAATTATCAATAAAAAAACAAAAACCTTTGCTTGCCCTGCAATACAAGCGGATTATGTGTTATCAGTGCTACATATTGGTAGTTCGCACAATCTTTTCAAAATTTGCAGACGCATCACAGGTCAAAGAAAACAAAGCTTGTAATAAATCACCCGAGTCTAACCTACCACGTTTTTTTCTGAATGCGTATAAAGCATACAAGCAACGTTATTCATTGCTTACAAGTATTTTACCCATCGCATTACAAAGTTAAAAGAGTTTTCATTTAATTTACATTGTGTGGTGGGCAGAGCTGTGGATAGAATCCCCAAACCGTCAGTTGGGGGCCTGCATGTTTGGGGGCCAACCGATGTGCGATTTTATGTATTACTGTGTCATGCCAACTAAACATGAGAGCAAAACAACTTTCCGAATATTTGTAACTAAGTGGCGGAACTTGACACCCTAGCAGCGACACTTCGCAATTGCACATACTGTATAACGTTTAGGGCGCTAAAACACACGTCACTGCTTGCCGGTCTATGCATACAACATATTAATGATATTGCTTGGTCATAACGTCCGTGGCTCATGTCTTTACCACAACGTGCTTTTGCATGTACTGTACGCCACGTCGTCAAGTCCATTAAGCAGAAATCGTTTTAGCGCAGTAGCCCTATCACCGCAAATGTAAGGGACAGCTCAGTCCGAATGCCGGGATGAAATGTTCGCGGAAGAGCAAGAGGTGGACTTCGAAAAGAAAAGAGTGTAAGATTGCCGGATCACGAGAGGTAAATCTTTTGTCGTCCACTCACTAAGTTACTCAATATTTTCATAAAAGGCCTGTAGAAAACACGAGCTCGGAGTGAGTATAAAGCAACGTCAATTCTGAACATGGCAACGTTTCACAATAACGTTTGCTTGGTAAGGTTTATTTTTTATTCAGTAGAACTGCCTTTGAAGGCTAACCATGGTTCGTTGTAAAATTAAATTGAACGTGTTTCGCTCAAAATCACCAAGCTATAAGTAGCAATAAGTTTTCATTGTAATAAAGCTTTTAATTTCACAACAAGCGAAGCGATTAACAATAAAAATATTTATGGCAGATTGTACTCAGAAGAGCATGTTGAGTAGTTTTAACCTAAGAGTGAAGGATATTTCAGATGTTTAACGACGATTATGCGATGGTTATATCAAAAACAATATAGAGGAAACGCGTTTGTAGCCGCTCAGCTGCTGAACGCTGGTGTTTCGTTACGAGTATCCTGCAGGTTGTTCATTAATCTGCAGGTTATCAACTATATGTAAAATGTAGGAGAAGAGGCCAAATGCATATCTTTGGAAGCACCTTTACAGATGTCGGGAGATCCAGCGGAGTGTCCAGAAAAGTTATCGGATACTCAGAGATACGACTTAGTTACGCGAATAAAGGCTTCAACAACTTTTACTCNATTTTCCATCCAATGACNATGAACCAAGAAAGCNGCTTTCGGCCTGATTTTATATTAGCACCACGCACAACGGAGAAAAAATGCAGAAGCGTTGGTTGNTGTGTTAACAAAAGTAGATGCAATATTTTNTTACCATTGCAANCTGTTCCGCCCGGCTGATGTTCTGTTTCTGCAGACATCAGAACATGNGAAGGACTAGCGAAAAAGTTTAAAGATCGCATGAAAATGGAAAAGCGCATTTCGAATGTCTTAATGCATGAGTTAAACTGTGAAAAAGCAACAAATGTTGATATTATTCCTGGCTGCAGTTTTACTGACAATTTTCCACAAATCGTTTTCGCTTATGTTAGTTTTATCTTTGCTTTTTCTTGCAACTTTCATTATTGGTTTACAGCAGTGATGAAAACACTATTGAATCGAAAGCAATGGACTTAGCAAACATCGAAAAGCAGCTTGGGAAAGTCTCTGTTGTAAAAGCTGATAGACACCACTTTGTATTTGACGGAAAGGAACCTTGTTTTTCGTGGTTCCAACGAAGTTTCTGGTTCTCTTCATTTTGGAAATTTTCTTGGTATGTTCGAATTTCTGGCAAAGTATGACAAAGTAGAACGCCTGCATGAGCACGTCTTGCTCCCGATCGCAATGTCATTATTTGATCAACGACATTCAAAACGAACTCATCCTCCTTGCCGCCAGTGAAGTTTCAAATGTCAATCTCGCACCACTGCGAATCACTAAATATTACTCCGTTTATTGGAGTGCATCCTGATATTTTACACAAAGAGCATATGAGCGTCATCTTACGTTTAGCAGAGTGTGTGATAACTACGCTATCGCACTTGTAGTAAATATTTCAACTTTTAGAAATGGTGGATACAACGAGTATTGTTAGCTATCTTTATTGTTATAATTAGCTTATGGTAATTGTGCTTTTACAAACATTTTATATGCTCAACTGATCCGTTCACGCCCCACCCACCTGTGAACGTCCGTGGTTTCACACTTCAGCGATTCAGGATCGGCTAGAATGAAAACTACTGCCTTTGAACTAAGCTCGTTTTTCGCCACTAGCAGCTCTTATCAATAGAAGCTGGCTATGCACACCAGCCTGGTTCAGCAGGGTGAGTCTCCTGCAGTCTTGCGGCGTTGGTCGGCGGCAATTTTCGACTTATCCAACCTCTGAACCTCCGACAAATCACCAGACCACTCGCATGCAACAATGCACCTGCTGATTTTATTCAAGCACGGCATGTCGGTGCTGCAGCAGGCCTCATGCTCGTGGTAAGTTTGATACCTTGCTTCGAGTAATCATGGCGCTTTAGTGACAACACAATTTCTTTACGAGTTTGAGTGAAATTCAGAGTATCCGCGCCAAAAAGCTAACCAGGTTTTGGCGGCACTCTGCCTCGGATCAAAGATGATAGTAATTTACCAGGATACTATCAACAACGTGCTTTTTATCCTGCGCCATTCCTTCTTTTCGTCCTTTCAGTACTCCACAAAAATTGGTTTTCGATGATGGCCGACGAATGTCCATGATAAAGGAAAAAGGATATGGAACCTGTGATTCAACCAAGATTCTTGTAAACACGAATTCGACCGCAGCTTTTAAAAAGTGTTTTTGATTTCTGGATGATGAGTTTTTCTTTTCACCGAATGTATGTTATGCGTATTATGGAAACAAAATGTGTTTTTCTATACCAATTTTCTTTCAGATTTAGGTATCACCTATCTCGAATTAGTTTAAGAGAAGAGTACGTCTCTGAAGATTTTTCAGCAAGCCAACATACATTTACCGTTTTGCGCACACCTTTCCTTCGTCCTAATTCAAACAATTAAAACGTAAAAATCTGTCTCTAAATTGCAATGAGGAAAGTAAGCAATAGTGGGTTAGAAGCTAGCAACGTGAAATTAATGGAAAGTAGCGATTGTAAGACGTACTACAATAATTGCGATCGGATGATTGGTGATAAACTTCTACATATAGTTTGCTTCTTGTTTTGCTGTTGTTTTTGTTATTGCTGCTCTTCTTATTGTTTTTCTTGGTGCTGTTGTTGAATACATGAATACATTAGTATTTGGTACGTTAAAATGGCAAATCGCAATGAGACAATTTAGTACTAGCCCTCTGCGTTTATGTGCACATATATTTTACACATTATTAAGCTTGAATGGCGATATTAACGTACATGAAACTAGGTAAATAGTCACAAAATTTTAATAGGGGGGCGAAGAACACTGGAGTCTCGACATTTAAATATTTAATGCCCCTTGTTTTCAAAGCATCTTCCATAAAAAAATTCATTTGACTTATAACTCAAAGGTTTGACTAACCTGAACATTTTTGGTGCAACGTTTTGTAATTTTTTGTTCAGTGTGTTTAAAAGGAGAAATAAGAAGCTACCTTACAATGAGTGCACATACTTGCCTAAAAGGCATGTTAATTTTTTCTCCGTGTACATTGCTAGTCGTTTTTCTACTTGTCACTGAAATCTGAGAATAGAGAAGAGCCAACCTAAGAAAACCTCCAAATTGTGGCATCTTGTTATATTTGCATGTTTCTTCGTTTTCCATGAGCAATATAAATCTTTTGTAAAAGCAAACTTATTTTACTCTGTTCGACCTCTAACTGAAGGATTACTCGCACCTTCTGACACAATAGGTTGGTTGAAACTTTTAGGTTGAATTTGTTCAAAGCAAGAAACATGCTACTACGTTTTATCCAGTCGTGCATAAAGCGAAGGTGTCACGCGATTTTTACTCATGCGTGTATAATTGTGTGCTGGAATGTCAAGCCTATGCTGACAACATTTTGAGAAAGGAATTCCCTACTTAGCAATGAAGTACCCTCGTGCTACGCTTAATTCTCTGGAGATCAAATCGTTTAATTGCTGCAATGCGTTAAATAATCTTAGGGTTTGCAATATGTCAATCTTTGTAATCCAGCGGATGTCAACATTCCACTAAAAAACCAGAAAATACCTGCATTCGAGAAGTCCATTTTCAACGCGCGACAAGCCTAAATTTTGGAGAGCAGAGGTACCGACCACTTTTGTCCAATCACTGTTCCAACCAATAATTTGCAAACATACGCTAGTAAGAAACAATTTACTTTAAAATTTAAACTAAATAACTTCCTTTCTTTGTCACTAATTTCCTAGGAAGTCAACGATCCGCAAACTAAGCTTTCTTTGTGAATCATTCTGCGAAAATGTATTGCTGGCTGCAGATGGTCGAGGTTCCATAACCGCTGCTTGTTTGTATAGTTTATCCGAATATTGGTGTTCATTTCAATATTGGTGTTCATTTGTCGATGAGGCTTCCCGCATTTGCGCAAATCCGACTCGTTTCATGTCAGAAGAAGTCTCGGTAGCAGTGGCGTAGCCAGCCCAAAAATTTGGGGGGGCCAAAATGTTTGATTTTAGGCGAATAACACTATTTTGCTGGGAAAAATGCGTCTCAAAGCACAAAATGACTGTATTTTCTGAAATTTTTGAGGGGGCATGGCCCCTTTGGCCCCCCTGGCTACGCCTATGCTCGGTAGTGGTGCACGTCACATTATACAGCGTGGTTCAACTGCAGAATTTACGAAATATAGCATTGCGTGCAATAGTGTTGTGAGCACTTGTACGGCATCACTTTCGAAAACTGCAGCATGAATTTTTTTAATTCCTGTCATAGTGACTTGTTTGGCAGAAAAAATTTTATTCTAAAAGCTCATTCACCTAATTTTTTTCTGCAATACCTTGCTCCATTAAGCGGAAGAGAATAGTTCTTGTAACATATTGCATTATCTACATGCTTTAGCATTCAGCTCCCTCATCACTCTCAGCATGCCAACGCAGATTACAAAGTATACCAAAATAATTATGTTGTTGATATAAACCTGGCCACTGCAAAACAGTTAACAAGCGTTAGTAAAAAAATTAATTTGAAGGAAGACTCCTTAATTTAACTACCACAAAATTTTCTTCCTCGTGGAAGAGAAACGCAGTCCGAAATAAACGACATAGGCGAAAACCCAAAAATATACACTGCGAGAAATGCGCAAAGCCTCATAACAAAGAAAATTATGGGCAAGGACTTGGTCCCTGTTTGTAGCATTTTTCGGATTTTTCTCGAATTTATAAAATCCTACAAAAATTGGCCGGAATGGGTTGTGTTTTTACCGAAAATTTTCTGACGTCCTAAGTTCTGGGTAATTTCTGACAGAATATATGTAAACGAGAACCGAAGTTCTCAGTGTTAAGTCCAAGATTGTGAGTGAAATTAGGCAGCTTTTTTATCTCTTTTTTTCAACTTTCCCCCTATAACTCAAGGCGTTTTTTATGAGGCGAAAGTCTCCTTGAATTCTACAATCCCATACTTTAATTTATCAATTTGACTTTTAACCGATTTTGAAAAGTTTTTATTGTTGATCTCTGCTAACTACCTAGAGAGAGGTTTCGACAGATGCCTTGCAAGAGACAAGCTGACTCATGTATTGCTTTAGCACGTGCGAAGAGCCTATGCCAGGGTGCATAGTTCAAGCAAGTAAATTGCAGTTCTCTCTTATAGATTTTGTCGTAAAGTAAAGTGTAGTCACGTTGTTTTAGTCTAGCGTTTTGATGATTCGCTGTAGCAACAATGCCAGCACGGAGTTGAGGCTCAGTGGTGAATATACAATAATAATGCAATTTAGAATGCAGTCACAAGTTGAAACAACGGAGGCCAAATGCAGTGATATTTTACAATCCAGCTCGGTGTCAGTGGTGGTCACGGATCTGGAGTACTGGAGTCGACACCGACGAGATTCTGCGTTTTTTGGACCCGGATCCGGAGTAAAAAATGTGTGAAAAAGCGGAATCGGATTCACTTTGTGTTTTCGGGAGTAGCGGGAGTCTGGATTGTCTTATAAATGTCACTGCTAAGTTCAAACATTGTCATTGCTTAATATCATTGCTTAAGTTCAAACATTATGTTCAAGGAACGAAAATCAATAGGAATTTTATTTTTTTAAATTTTATATGTTTGCCTCAGACTTATAGTCCGGTGTACAGACGTTTATTCACACGTCATTTTATCACATGACAATTAATCATTGACATTTAATCACTAGGTAGATAATTCACTCAGACAATTTAGTCACTTACACGGTTTGGAGACATTTAATCACATGGCAATTAATCACTGACGTTCAATCACTGGATAGTTTGTTAAAATGGTGTTAGTTGAATTTGCAAATCTTTTTCAAGTCCTTTCATAGAAGTCAATAATATTGGGTGATGACATTGAAAAAAGTGCCTGTATTCCGTAATGCCACTCTTCCATAGGGTTCGTTGTTCTTGCAATCCCTTCAGACGCGGTTTCGAAATGATTCCATCTTTCTACTGGAAAGATGGCGGAGTAAAACAAGTGAGCGGACATAACGTCACTGCGTCCTGGCCGTCGTCTGCCTCGAATATACGTTATGTTCAAAATATGCTAAAAGCTCTGGAATCTTTATGTGGCCTGGCGTGTTGTCAGATAGTACCAAAAAACGTCAGTAACCTTAGATGAAGTAAACATAGTTAAAGCAGGTGAGCAGCGAATAACCAATCTTAAACTGTCATTCTTTTCGTAGTCTTCTTTCATACAAAATTCGTTAACTTTTCGCATAATACTTTGTGTCAAATGAAAATAGCAACCCGTAACTGTTGCATTTGGAAATGCTGATCTAAAAGCATTTACAGCTACACTCCCACAATCTAGCAGTATTCTCTCAGAAGCCAAAGTAATCATTCTTTTTTCTTCATTCGACATGCGATCATGTACAAAATTGAATTTTGTTCTGTACAAGGCAGTAAATGGCGGGGGGATTTATGCCACCAGCGAGTTCGAAATGTATTGTGTGCAACTGGAAAAATATGTATTGTGTACAAACGTGAGTGTTAATCTGTCTAGTGATAAAGAGTCTAAGGGTTTAAATGTCTGGGTTTTTAATTGTCTGCGCGATTAACTATCTAGTGATTAAATGTCAGTGATTAATTGTCGCGTGATGAAATGACGCGAGTTTAAATGTCTGTACACCGGATTATGAGNCTGTGACAAATATATNTAACAAAATTAAAAAAATAAAAAATAAAATTCCTGTTGATTTTCGTNTCATATGTTTCCATTTTGTTCCTTTTCTTTTGATACATGTGAAATNTCTTTAATCAAAAATTGATTTGTGCTAGCAACANGACTGGTTGAAAATTTGATCCATATGGTCTTTCGCCAACCNGCGAGCAAAGTCATGTGCATGGTAAAGTCATGGTCATGCCGAGAGCAAAGTCATGTGCATTAATACAATGATCTGATCACGCACGATAAAAAGAAAGTGTTTACGCGTGACTTGTGCAACGAAATCATGAACATGAATCGCACAACTTCATAAAATGCAATACCAATGTTCTCTTCACAGCAGTCTCAGTTTCTGGTATTTTTGTTACTTGTCATTATGTTTTTAAAAATAAAGCTTTTTTATGGTGGACAAATCCAGCCTGGGGAGAATTTCCATATTGTAAAGTCTTATTCTTACAAACTTCGGCCAGAGCGCTAAGATCCAGATCATTCGTGCTTCGTAATGCTGTTTAGGAAAGACTTACTGACTCGTTTGTGAAATTTGAGTATTTCAGACCCAGTCTATCGAGACTTGATGTTTGGATATAAAAGTGTTCCAACAAATGCTTCCCTTTAAATTAACTCAAGTAAGTTGTTTTGATGTATGCAACACCTTAGGTAAGTTCATTGTCTATTTTAGGGTGAAGTGGGCGTATCACCGAAAGAGTATTGAAGCGAGTTACAGCTCTCAGTGAGTGTGGAATCAGCTTCATTGTGTTAGGTTGAGTCTGCATATTTTGATTGCAAATCTTAGGAAAGAGGTTTAAGCAATCACCAGCAAATGGAATTGAAAAATTATTCAAATAAAAAAGAAAAAAATTACTCAAAGCCAAAATGTGATCACGGGATTTGAATAAGCATTTTGACCTGTAAAACCCAGTTACGAATTTGTGAACGTGAAAAATATCCATTAAAAAGTGTGCTTTGTCGTGTTCGTGTGGTAGAAGCATTTTGTCTTGGACTATAAAGATCTGCACTCAAATTTACACAAAGTAAGTAACTGCACAGAACACATGCCTTCGAGTTAAAAGCTCAGTTCTCTGGAACACGAAGGCGCCAGATTCGAAAGAGATGAGAAACCAGAGAGGATTAGCTTGAGATTCACCCACAGTCGCCTATGCGCAAAGAGTTTAAGATTATTTCCCAAAATTTGCAATTGCTCATGAATGAGCAATTTGTTGGATGCTTCAGAGGAGACAGCACGTACGTTTCTGCGCCATGTACATCGCCAGATATGTTTTTATGATGTGTTTCACACACTGACGCTATTTTGCCCTATTTTACATTTGCTCAAATCGAATACTTGATTAGACCTTTTCAGCAACGCCATTAGATTTCTTCTGATAATAAACCTTGATAACGATGAGTTTTGATGGCTTGATGCGCTAGCGGTCAGACGTTTGTGAACAGCTGGACTGCTTTTTGACGTCACCAATATTAATTTACTCGGTTGCAATGAGAGATAATAGAATACAAATGCATACCAAAGTTTTAGTTGCTTGTTTATTTTGAAAACAAACATTTAGATTTGAAAACCTTATGCCAAAATTAAGAAAAATGCTCTGTTACCTAAATATGCTCGCAGAATGTTACTTAAGTACGTACAGTATTATTCACATCCAAAAAATTATTTTAGTTTTTGGCATTAAAAACGTGTATGAAGATTGAACTAATTCCTCTGTGGACTCCAATATATTGTAAAACAACTCCACCATGATCGACCCATTCGATATAATTCTAACGCAGACTTGGCGATTTTAGCTGAGGTTTCAAAAACACGATAAAACAGACAAACATTTTATGCCGCAAGTCTAGCTACTGGTTTTCAAAAACGCATTTTCAAAGCACGTTCTCAAACATTTTTTGTAACAGGCTAGCGCTATAGTGCGTCCTGCCCGTGCCTCAGCAGTCACATTGTCCTTTATATCGTTTTTTCATAACAAGCGAGCGACGCTCAGCAGTGAGGTCGCCCTTTACATCAACCTTTTTCGCAGACATCGAGCGAGCTATCAGTGACAGCAGGAGAGCAGATTTACGAATGAAGCGTTTTCACGGACGAGCTATGATCGAATAGTTTGGATAATTTTTAGCAGAACCTAAATTTTGAATAGGATGAACAACTGACAGAAAAGTTTGGTCAAATTAGTAAATTTCTTTGAATTCGGAAAGTCAACAAGATGATGAAGTCCTAAAAATGTTTAGATAGAATTAAAGGTTTGGTTTTGTAGGAACGTTTGTACTGCGTCATGAGGAATACGAATACTCAAATTATTTTGCAGGACTCAAAGAATTGTAAAGACCATTATTGTCAGCAACGATCCAAACGTTTACTGAATATTTTGCAAACGGTTTATCAAATCAGAAAAGTTCTAGACTTTGCAGGAAGGTTGCCAAGTGCTGTTCTCAAGAATGTTTGTTATAAACAATTGTAGAAGACTGGACGATAGCGAATGTAGGCCATGAAAAATAACGACAAAAATATTTTTTGTCAGCTCAGTGTATTTGTGCAAATGCCTTGACTCGGAGCAGTTGTCTATATTGTGCTTCAAGCACATTTCCAGCAAGGATCAACGTGATCAACGTTTGATTATCGTCCGTCTTATGTGCAATTGTTATTATGATTTGGAAACCTGTTTGTTCCTGTTGTCACAAAAAGTCCAATATTGAAAACGGTATTTTTAGCAAAGCTTATAGCTCCGGTGTGATGACTGTGCAATCAGTCATGCCACTAATTTAACCAACATTGAATTGTAAACACAATCCGGTATCAACTTGAATATGAAGGGTCCGCAAGATTGTACAAAGGACATCGCTTAAAACGAACGCATCAGTTGCAATGGCTGCGAAAGAAATCTTCAACGGTTTTCGTAAGCTGCTCAAACGGTGATTGTAGGAATGCAGGTGGCGATTACGTAGAATTTTGTAGCAGCAGAAAATCGAATGATTAACTTCTCGATTCCGAAATTTCCTTTTGATAGCCATAAAATAAATAGGGTAACCATGTACAGAAAGTGTGTTTTCAAAATTTTTCTACAATAACCAATCCAATAGCAGCAAAACGATTTTTTGTTTTGTGTTTCAGGGTGATAAAAGTTTATGCAAAGTACCAAACAACCATGATTACATTTTCGACGACCATCTCTCTGATAAGCTTAGCTGGTAAGTTTGTTGAAAATCATTGTCACAAAACATTAGCAGCAATCGCTAGCTTACTTAATTTAACCTTTCATTGAGCTTGGTATCCCGACGTCCGCGCCCTAATTTCCTCGAACCAGTTACCCACGTCAAAGGTGAACCTTTGGTGTAATGACATAAACGTTGGGTTTAAAGGCACGCTTCGAGGGAAGAGGACAATGCAAAGTAAAACGATGACACTGAAAAGAAAATAGGAGGTGGTTGTGAGAAGCGGTTGCGACTACTTTGAATGTTTTAAATAATAACGCAGATCAACTGAAAATGTCCTAGCGGTATTAAAGAGTTGAAGTATTACAGTATTTACCAGGAAGCACAATCAGCCCACTAAAAATATATAAAATCACTTTGTAGTGTTAAGCATTATATACACATCTTTTATAAATGCTTTTTAATCGCACCAGGGTCATGAAATTGCATTGATCACAAGGTTTGTTAAGCACATTGTTTCTGGAACACCACTGCCACAGCATTTTGAAATTTCCATCAAAACGAAACGCTGATGCCACACCAAATACCTAACTCGAAACCAAAAATTCTTTTGTTCAAGAGTAAAACAAGTGAGCGGACAATGTTCACCTCAGCTCTGCCCACTACTGCACAAAGCACACTGTACCGCTGCACTCCTATATGTGAGACCACAACAGTCTTTGACATGACAAGAATATTGAAAACTACACTGCTGATCCCATTTTGTGGTGTCTTTATTTAAGTGCGTCCAACGACAGGAACAGGCCCGCAACCAGGGGAGCAACCGGTCAAATGCCCTCCCACTGAAATGTTCAAAAACACGTTTAGTTGTTAGGTACAACAAGTTGCAATTATTTTACTTCCCGCCCCGAAAATATCAGGTGGTCGCGTTCCTGGTCATTAAGTACAACGAAGGTAAAAATAGGCAGCTTTACGGTTGAACCAAATTTGCTTGAGAAATCACGATAGAAACGCAGTACGATTTCTTGTTGATCAGAACCACCACCTTCTACAGTTACCTCAAATAACCGATGACTTGACAAATAAAACGGTTTTTCTCTCCTAATTTGTANAATCGTGTGATACCTCNTCACGAATATAGGTTACCACCGCTTGGATCAGTGAAAAAGCTAATGTGCAATTACTTTACCAACAGTCTGTCTTTTATTACTTGTTTTGGTTTTTGACGCCTTTGGAGAAATACCACCAATGTCCTAATGAACTTGGTGTCCTCAGAACCACATGAGCTGCTTTTAATGTGTCAAGGTCGAATCCATCAAATGATGTGGAAAGAAAAGGTTTGACACGTTTTCTGTAGAATTTTAATGCTTGTTTAGCAAGACAATTCAAAAGTCTTCCCGCCAACTGTTGCTCTTGCACATGGATTTTCATCAAATGCCATCTGTTTTTCACATTTATATGTTCCTGCGGAGCACGATTTCATGAATTTATATTCAGGCTTTATCGCCCTTTATGCGACATGTGATTAACGGTTTTGCGTTCAGAGAAAAAAATTAACTTGACACATTTTTTCTACAATAGTAACTCCAAGATTTGTAAAATCGTGTATGAAAATTATAAAACGGTGTAAGGATGTATATAAGATATTTTTTCGCTTCATATTTTTTGCTCCAGCATGAGTTTCGCGTATTTTAATCGTTTGTTCACATGATAAGAAAAATGATCATTCTGTCCCGGGACAGGGCTAGAAAATGCTTTTGTTTGAATTATAGACGAGAGGATGCTTGCTTAGTGGGCGACGAGTTTGAGTGATTGCTTGCCGTGAAAGGACTCGTTTTAACGGACACTGTTTGTAGGCGCGCAGCTTCTTTTGCCGATAATGAGCATGCGCCCCTTGCGGTTTGGCGGAAAGCAAAGAAACGCCACTCCCATCTTCTGTGAGAAAACGGCGATTTTTTAAAATTGGCGTTTGCGTTGTCAACATTTTGTGAAATTTTCAGAGGAAAAATTGCAGAACTGTTTCAACTGTTACTTATTTTCAAATATTTTAACAAACTGACTTTGTCCACTGAAAAGAGAAACTGCATTTTATAAAAACGTTTGTTTACTTGCTTGATTTTTACATCTTATGGGGCGTTTTTGCAAGATTACCTTCGAGGAAGCTTCCTGGGGTTATTCGTGCTCTTAATCTTCGGCTGACCCTGTGACTCACACTCTCTACGCTTTCGTAACTGGGGTCGCTTCGCTGCGCTGCGTGGGTGGTGTTCATCTAACCGTGAGGTCGTTATCTTTCACATTTAACGTTGCGTAACGCTGGCAATGCTAACGAAAGGAATTTCAATCCAACCCGATTCAAGCTTCTCTCCAGCAAGGTGTAAACGACTCTCTTACGGGAAGTGAAGGACGTGCAACAGTCATTGCAAAACCAGATTAAAGGTTTGTCCAATCTTGAAGGCTTTCAACCAGATTTTTTCCTGACTGTACAATTGTTTGAGAGACCTTACAGCAAAACCCAGAACCTATATCATCGAAAATCACCTCATCGACGACCAAACATGCCTTGGTTCCAGCAGAGCCTAGATACAACGACTGATTCTGACTCTCCAAACAGAGGAACGTTTTCATGACGTTTTGATCACGTCTTCATACCATCTAGATTTCCAATGCACACCACGTATGAGAACTGAATAACCGGTAATTCTTCATCGACCTATGTGACTGTCATAGTTGATGAAGAAGATGCAAATCGCTTTCTGCGAGGCTGTGCCTGACCCAATATGTCTTCGCAAACATGCAACCTGGTTTTCAGCATGTCTAATGGTCGCGTTCCCGTGGGTACAGCCAGGAGAATTTGGAGAATTTGCCGTTGCCAATTGCTCCTTGAGCATTTCGAAACAACAGAGGGTAAAGTATTGGCCAACTGTGTTGGTTTTAACAATCCGTGTGCCAATCTCTTTGTTTTTGCCTTACATGAATCGTGAATGAGAACCCAAGACACTGTAACTTCTCAATTTCTGCATTGCTTACCAGCTTTCCGACAGAGTAGGGATTGGCACACGGATGGACTTGCTGGCATAGATCTGAGGTTCTAGAGCAGCATGATACCAGGCGCTTTCCCAACTTCTTTCTTTTGAGCGAGTT
>JGI24022J15233_10004398_pt1 | contig 14547 bp, 10 predicted proteins | sample Ectturendosymbi2_FD_15233 | JGI IMG/M metagenome (IMG submission 15233) | reverse complement strand
AATGCTAGAGAGAGCTCGCGGTGCAAGGGTGTAACAACATTTTCCAGTGGTGGCGAGACCACAGATTGTAGTATCCACTATCCAGCTCTCAGTGAACTTGTAAGAAATACGTTCTGGCTCATGGCAACTAGCGCTGCTAGCGAATAAGTGTTTAGTATAGCTGGGCGTGTCTTGAATAGCAGAACAGCAAAGTAGAAGAGCTCGTCAGTGAACGACATACTCTTTTTCAACAATGCTTTTAAGCTAAGAACGAAGCGTTCAAGGTTGACCAAAAGGTTTCACTTTGGGGTTGAAATGATCCACTAAGTTGCCATTAGCGATGAAACGCATTGTTGTATGACTTTTTAGTGGTGTTTAGACACACAGTGGCTGATGCGGGTGTGGACCGAAAAAAGTGGGGTTTGGAGGATGTGCGGGGTTGATGCGGGTTTAACAGGGTTGGTACACAATGGCCAGGCGGATTCTCATAAAAAGTCGAATCTTTGTGCTGAAGGCCAAACGTGGTTTTCATTTATTTTTATAAATAAATACTTTCATTGACATAATTTGGAAAGTTGGTATTGCTAGACTGACCAGATTTTTATTTCTAGATCCAATTAAGCCTACTGGCGTGCTCCGCGACTTCATGGTCAAACCAAACAACTTTTAACCAATCTTTTTGAATGTGATTCATAGTATAAAGTGTACATCAACCGTCGCCTGGTGTCATCAGCAAACAAAGCACAGCATATGAAAATCAATAAACACAAATATCACAAAATATCACGGATTCAATTAATACCAGGATCTAATCTTTGCCGATTTTAAATCTGGAGAGCAAATCTAGCTATGTACTTGTTAGTGCTGACATAGAACTGTAGCAGCAAACAATGACACTGCCAACTAATTCCAATTCCATCTGTTTCACCAGTTCGGAAATGAAAATGACCTTAGTAGGTTTGGTGAATGCCGTCACCTTTGTGGGTTTGGTGAATGCCGTTTAGTGCAGAAGGAATAGAAAACTAAATCAGACCAAAGTGGTGCTACTGCAATTATGAAAAGTGGTTATAATGGTGATAATAACACACAAGTGCTATATATGAAATCGAATACCGTTCGCAGTACCTGCAAGAAGATAACAGCACACAAGTTCTATTAGTCGCATTCAACATCTAGAAATAAAAGCGTTCAAATTCGTGGCCAGTGCAGCTGCTTTCTGAACTGAAAATATAAAGTTGTAGAGGTATCGCATTTTGGCATGCATATACTGTATCTAAATCCTAAATCCAACAGATGTTTTTGCAAAATGAAATAAATTAAAACAGAGTTTTCCAACTTTCACAAACGTCAAAATCGAACTTTGGTGATCCTGTTTCCCAGCATTTCTGAATCGCTGAAGCATTATGCAACCTTCTGAATAAGTTTTACGTAAGCAGCATGCACGAAATGTAGTCTTCTCAAAAATTTTACACGTAAATTCAGAGAAATACGCTTTGCTTTTCGCAGAGTGATGAACTAAATCTGTTAAAAACACAGAAATTGTTTCGAAACAAAGAAAAACTTGCTTTAATCGAAATGTTCGAAGACATTTGAAGAAGGTTATGCATTAAATCAGTGATTTAAAGAAAACGTGGATTTTTAAAATGTTCTTTGTGAAATGGATCTAATGCCTCCATAAAATTTCAAGTCTTGATCCTCTGCGAGATTTCTGTTAAAATGTGCTTGTCATGTTTTCCCAGCTGTGTTACATGTTCAGTAAGATTGCAAACATGGGAATGGCAACAGAAAAGATAAGATCTGCAATATGTGCTCCGGAATGATTGGATAAGCCTGCAAATAGAAAAATAAGTCCAAAAATATCATTTTAATAACTAATATTGTAATGTAGGCTTTCATTAGGACATTCAATACAACTCTTAATGTTGTATTTGGCAGTAACATTATCGTACTTTGGGCACTGATGAACAGTTGTTACAACAAAACATAACATACGTTTCACAGTGCGGTGATTATCATCCTTATAATATGAACGTTTTAGAGCAAAAACGTGCCAAAGTAACTTGAGGATAAAAAGTAAACTTAAGTATGATAAAATATGTTGTAATACTCACATTTATTACTCAATATACATTTATTACTCAAACAGATTTAAAGTTTTTCTTACATATACTGTACATTCCAATTGCAAAACTTAATTGTACATTCCAATTACAAAACTTAATACAATTTGATGCATTAATACAAAATTCTCATCAGAAGAATTTACCAATATTGCACCCATCAGTGTTGCAAGTGCTATTACATCTTTGTATTGAGATGCTTTCTTGTGTAAACTTTTGGCATTCATTGCCTATGCTTTCATAACTACAACCTCGTTCGATGTTCCAAGAATAATCGTTTGCGGCACCTGAAAAATCATTACTGATTAATTGTGGACACGCAAACAAACTGACGTGTGAACAAGGCACACTTTCATTGATTTTTCACTGAAATGTTAATTTTTTAAAGAACGTCAATATAGAGCTGAAATTATGTTCAAAGTCTGTAAAAACGTAGGTTTTGGTCATTACTTATGTTTCTAGCCCGATGTGTGATAATACAATGTATTGTGATCACCATCAGTGCTTTATGTTTTAAGTAGATAATAACTTTCTTTGATTTTGACCCGTGTTTGTAAGGATTTCAAGACAACAAAAACACTGTTTTATTTTCACTTTTTTAAAGTAAAATATGCAAAACTGATCCCGGCGTACATCATTGGCTTGAGAGGGCTTAAAATCCTTTACACTTTTCCACAATCTCTGCCAGCCTGCACACCGAGGCAAAAACAAACCCGAAGAGTTTTTTTAACACACAATTTTGTGCTTGGTTGGCCTCTGGATTGCATTCCCGTTAACAGAGCCAGTAAATATTGGCTTATCAATCTTTTGGAAGATTATGGGCAAAACATCATACTGCCGCGAAAAAATGTGACTGGATGTTTAGAAATTTACAACTTTCGTTGTAGCACTTTTTTCCCACAACGTCTCACCGACGCTACTACTGTAAGGAGTGGAAACGTGTGACTGGTTAACAGAAAAGTCCTGCTTGCCTTTCGTGCAAACTGGCGATCAGCGTGCAAGCAAATCTTTTGTTGATTCACAGCCCATAGATTGAAATATCCAGCTATCTTCGAACACTACACATTTTCAACAGGCAGCAACTCAGCTTACATATCAGCCTATATGACGATATTAATCCTGAAGTTACAACAATCAATAACCTGTCTGGCTAGTTGGCGAAATAAATTTTCAATTGTGATTGACTGCCATCATAGTTATTGCATCTCAATCTTTTATAAGGGAAAAACCCATTGTTCTTGAAAGGATACGGTAAGTATTCTGTGGGAGGGTATCTATTGTGTTTTTGTTGTTATTTGGCCAAGGTCAGTGTTGTGCCACACAGTGCAATTGCTTTGGGAAAATTTTTTTCACAAGAATTCCCAGCACTTTTGTGTGACGTGTTTGTTTGTATTATATTGTGTACTGAAAAAAACACCCAGGTGCGTAACAGTAAAAGCAAACGCTGTCTGTAAATAACTGAAAACATTCCCAAGTTTGCAGTTGGGAGACGGCAAAATCCTTAGGTTGTAGGTTATCTCGCCGATACTCGTAAACATGCCAGAGAGATACAAATAAACAAAAGAAACATTTGAGAGTCAGAAATAAACAAACGAAGTACGGAAAGCAAGAAAAACAGCGTAAGGAAAAAGTTTACCAAGGCAAAACACTGTGATTCAGCTGATGCTCTAGTGCATTGGTTCTCAACCTATGGGTAATTAGTAATTACCCACATGTGGGTAATGACAAGGCAGCAGGTGGGTAATTAGCTGAACTTAAATGTTTTGAATTATAGGTATAATAAACAATGTTTCAGGTGCTCTTCTCTTTTTTAAGCTTTCTAATCGTAATTCGCTTTCATTTTTGTATTTTACGATGCCTTCTAGCAATCTAGTATTTTCAGACTTGTTTCCACGTAGTGATTTGTCTCGTGTTGTAACCAATTTTTGTGATGTAACAGATTTTTGGTGCTGCTATGCTGGCTAGTCTATATGTGAGAAAGCTAGAAAAACAACCTAGAGCTGTGTGTTGATTAAGGCAGAGTTGTGTGTGCTACTATAGCCGAGTGCACAGTTGCTAGAGTTGTTAGGGTTGAGCAGAGAGTGCTATGTTTTTTCATGTTAAATTTTTAGTTGCAGAGAAAAGAATGGCTAAAGCTAAGAGAAAATATAACGATACTTTTCTTGACTATGGATTCACTTTCACAGAGAAAGTTAATGAGCAGTTACCCCAATGTCTCATTAGTTTCAAAACCCTCTCGAATGCTTCCATGAAGGCGAATCAACAGAAGCAACATCTTTCGAACACCCACCCGCAATTCATTGACAAAAACAGGAGCTTCTTTGAAATGAAAGCATCCAGCTTAAATAAAAATGAAATTGGACAGTACAGGACAATTTCAGACTCATTCAAAGGCGATAGTGACTGCGTCTTACGCAATTCCTCTTCAAGTGGCTAAGACCAAAAAAACACATAACATTGCTGAGACGCTGATAAAGCCCTGTCTCGTAGAGTGCGCTGGTATTTTGTTGGGTGAGGGAGAAAAATCAGAGGTAAAGCAGGTCTCCTTGTCCAGTGACACTGTTAAATCTCGTATTGCAGATATGGCCTGTGCTGTCAAATCGCAACTCCTCGAAAATATCAAAACTTCACCTGTGTTTGGAATACAACTTGATGAGTCGGTTGATTCTGCAAACTTCTCTCAATTGGTATTTGTTCGGTATATTCACAACAAAACTATTGAGGAAGACTTTCTTTTTTGCCATCCATTGGAAACAACCACAAAGGCTAATGATGTGCTTAAGCTTGTGGAAGACTTTTTTACAGCAGAAGGTTTGGACTGAAACAAACTTGGAAGTGTTTGCTCAGATATGCTCAGGGTGCGATCAGGCTTTTTGACACTTATACTGAAAAAAAAAAAATCCTAAAGTAATAGGAACGCACTACATTATTCGTCGAGAAGAGTTGGCAGCAAGAACTATGTCACAACCAGTTAAGCAAGCACTTGATTGTGCTAGTAAAGTTGTCAACTATATAAAACCGAGTGCTCTGAATACCAGACTCTTTCGAAAATTATGCCAACATATGGATGCTGAATATGATTCTCTGTTGTTTCACACTTCTGTTTGCTGGCTCTCAAAAGGAAACATGTTGATTCGGCTTGCGCGTTTATTACCAAAGGTTATTGAATTTTTTTAAATTCAACTTAACAAGAACTGAAGACTGATATTGCTGACATAATGTTTCAAAACAGATTGGCATTCTTAGCGGACATATTTTTTCATTTCAAAGAACTGAACTGCAATTTGCAAGGTGTCGGCGCAAACATACTGGAACTACGAGATAAGATTGCTGCTTTTATTGCAAAGCTTAAACTTTGGAAAACAAAAATACAATCTGGACAGAGAGTAGCAGTCTTTCCAATGATGAATAAAATGAATGAGACTAACGGTATAATCAGCATTGTTCAGAGTGAAGCTGTTGACCACTTCAATAGCCTGATTGAAGAATTTCATCGTTAATTTTCCGGTGTTGAACACAAAACACCTATGATGGCATTAACAAGGAACTCTTTCGGAGTTTCTGTTGAAGATCTTCCGAATGAACAAAATGAAGGTGAAGGTATTCAAGAAGAGTTTCTGGATATGATTCATGATTCAACTGTCAAGGCTTCCTTTGAAGATGAAAGTTTCGAAAAATTCTGGGTAATGATGGAGAAAGCATATCCAAAAGTTGCAGAAAAACCACTAACATTGTTGAATCTGTTCCCCTCTACTTATCTCTGCGAATCAGTATTTTCAAGTGTTGTTGCTGTTAAAACAAAAGCTCGAAACAGATTGTCAGTTTTGGACTCAGATTTGCGTTGCGCTATCTCCAAAATCGCACCCCGTATTTCATTGATTGTAGACAAAAAACAAGAGAAAAAATCTCACTAATTGTGTTGTATAAACGTTGACTTCGTTCATTAAATTGTTCCTTTTGATAAATAGCATTGTTTTATATGGAGTATAGCCGATAGATTATATTTTGAACTAGCAAAATAGATAAGTTAGATTTTGGAAAATTGAAAATTGGTCTAAACAGAAATGAGTAACGAAGGAAAAAAGGTTAAGAACCACTGCTCTAGTGGAAAACAGATATAGCAATATTCGGTCACAATTTGACAGGCGTGGTTTAAAATGAAACGAAAGCTTAGTACTGTGATATCCAATAATCACACATAACTTTTTCAAGCAGGTGGAAAGGTAAATTTTTGTATTTCGCATTAACTTCTCACCATGTCAGTGGTTTTTTTTAAGATGTTTATTTTTTACTAATATTACTGTGGACACTAGAAATAAAATTGCTTTGATTGCTAGTATATCTTGTATTATAGTTATATACATCCGATGATCTCTGGAACAGACAATTGTAAATACTGGGCAGGAACCCTCATGAAATCTGCGCATTAGTTTGGTCAATTCCAATATATGCAGTAGGCCTGTATATCCTGCACATTTAGAAACTTCAATGTTGTGCAAATGAGGTTTACATGTATGTCATAATTACTGAATGTCATGTTGCGCAATATGTTTTTTTGTTTCATGTGACCCTCAGGCTGGGGAAAGACCCCCAATCCGCAATACAATAATTTAAATTTGTTTGAGTTATTTACGCAAAACTATAGTAAAGTAATTTGAGTATGCTTACATGTAATATGTTTCTGGTTTTGTAGATCACATTAGATGCCAAAGCGAACTACATTTCAAGATGTTTTATATGTAATGAGTATGTTTACATGTAATATGTTTTTCGTTTTGTAGATCACATTTGATGTCAAAACAAACTTCATTTCAAGATGTTTTAGATGTAATGACCAGTTACAGTAAGCTTTACGCGGAGATATTTCACAGATTACTCATGTTGATGGTTGCCAAGCCAAACTTTGGATTCCTTGCTAAAATACTTTGTACTTTCTTTCCTATCAAAAGATACATTGACTTAGGATAATTTATATATAGTTCATTCATGAACAACCAGTGATCCAATCATGTACTTAAGTAAGTCATGATTAACCATAGCTTAATCACATTCCAGTCTATCTTCTTTGCAAGCCATGATTAACCATAGCTTGCAAAGAAGATAGACTGGAATGTGAAAGAGTCAGATACAAATATATTTCCTCAAACTTCCCGCGCTTACTGTTTAGCAACCTAAAAACTATGGACAAGTGCAAGTTACCTGACTCGATTACTTTTTCCTCTTTGGTATAACAAAACTTTTGATAAGGATGCTGGCATCGTTGTGCAGCCGAAAACGAAGAAAGGAGACAAGACCCGATGTTTCCAGAGTTAACAGTATCTTTGCATGTTACGCATTTTGGTCTAGATGCTGTAAATATTTTATGCAACAAAATAGAAGCAGCATTTGCAGAAGAATAAGTATTGATTCAAATTTATAATTTTGTTGAAACTGATAAAATTACATCCGAAAGAAGTCAACTATTTCAAAAATACTTTATACATCAACACAAATTATCTAAAACCAGAAATCCTTTGCAAATTTGCAATTGCCAGTGAAATGAATTCATAAATGTTTGAAAATACAAATTGTTCTGTCTTTCTGAAAAACATAAATATTTCGATCGTCATGCTCGTATTTATCATTTCACCATCTTTTCAAGACGCAAGGCTTACTCACGCCATCCATCGTTGCAACCATCTCCTTGACAGCTTTCTTCACACACTACTCTTCGTGCCGATGAGCCTGTTACTGCAAAGGTTTCGCACGATGAACTTGCTAGAGCAGACGAAAGGCAACCTCGAACCTCACTGATGATGTGGTATTCGGGATCAGCTGAAAGATAACCACATCGCAGTTCTTTAGATAAGGCATGATATTTAGCAAGCCTTTTGTCTTACTCGGTTGTCTTCACAACATAGAGTTTTAGAGGTTTTTCAAACCCACAAGACATGCAGTAGTGACAATAACCTTGAATAGTAAGATCGTTTTTGTCCGACACAAAATATTCCACTCTGACATAACAGTGGGTTGATCCAGCTGGACACAACGTGCGGGAGTTTAAGCTTGCTGTTTGAAAACAGTACAGAGACTTCTCCTCGCCGTCAGAAATGACGCCATCAGCTGCAAAATAATTGGCATGGCTTACAACACGAAGCAAAAATGTTCAATGACCTTCGATATAAAATGCTCACGTATTCCAGTGTTGCAATTGTCCGTATCGCAAGAACTCAAACAGGTGTATTCAATGTACCCAGAAAGAGAACTGTCAGCCGGATTACTATAGAAGCACTGGTCTCCAACGGAGGCAGAAAGCGAACATCCTCTCGTTATGGTGGATTTGATGATTTCACCCACTTTAAAAAAAGACAAATGTTTGGTGTGTGTATTTTGAAAAGTAACAAGAAACTGAAGACGAAGACGAAAATAACACATGTTTATTACTCACAATTGCTTAAAACCTGAGTTTTTGCTGATGTGCAAAACGATTCTCCACCAGGACATAAAGTGCCCATACTTTCATTGGGGTTATAACAGCTGCTGCCGTCAGTCCCGTTGTTGCACTGAATGCACATGCGTTGATCTGTAAAGTATAAATCAACAACAAAAATTTCAAAATTTTACCACATTATTGAGCTCCAAGAAAAATAATTTTCAAATGTCTAACAGGTTCAGGATTTTTTATTTATCGCAGAACCACTTTCAAACATCCTTCTGTTTTTCATATGTTTTTACTGAAATGAAGAAAAGCTAAAAATAATTTTGCTTTTTTGTAGATTTATACAATATTGTTAGGTTTGAAGCTGCTGCAATTAATTGGAAAATGTTTGCTATGAATTTCAAAACGTTTTTATGAGTAAAAATACTACATGAAAAATGAGGTTAAAAAAAAGTGTTTTAAAACTGTTGCAATTAATTAAAAAGTGTGTGCTGCCAAATCAAATCGTCATCATTTTAGTAACATGCTGTGAAAAGCATTAATGAAAAATATAAAATAGTGATAATACGTAAAAATAATGCAAAAAGCAAAAAAGTTTTCTTTTACAGCGAGAAAAGCACTTGATTTCAGTACTGGTTGTATGGATGTCTATTGCAAACTATAAAATACCAGAACAATTTTTGGTTTTTTGAATGAAAAACAATTCAAAAGCTCTAGGTTATTTGCAAGCTTTCGAAGAATCAGGCGAATGGGCTCGGGTTTCACGACTTTACATGATTCAGACTTGCACATATCTGTATTCAAGTAACGAAACTTAATCAATCAGCAATTTTTTTAGTAGGAAATCGATTTCAAGCAACCCTACGCATCCTCAGTCCTGAAATCTTATTTACATAGAATTTTTTGAAATCCTATTCAAATAGAATTCTAGGAATCTATTTACGTAAAAGATTTCAGGACTGAGGGTGCGTGGAGCTACTTGAAATCGATTGCTTTTTCAAAAATTTACTGATCGATTAATTTTCGTCGCCTTGTGGAGACTATCATCAACAGGTTCAAAACATAGTTGGTTAAAATTGAAAAAAATTGTGCATTGGCCAGCACAATGTTAAAAAAATTGGTAAAAGCACCACTATGTGACGGTAAATGCCTGGAGGTAGAGAACTGTACCTGGAACGGACGGCAAAAAATTAAAAGTTTAGCAATTTCACATTAAAACCAGGTACACTTTTCTTGTTTATTTTTGCCAGCATTTGTTGTGGTCAGTCTGACTAATATTAGTCAGATGTTCGAGACGTTTGCCTGTAGCCACCGGAGAGCACTCGGGGAAAGTGCCCCCCAATTTTTTGTGCCCCCAAAACAATTGTTGTGCCCAGAAATTAGTTTTAAACATACAATGAAAACTTGCCCGCCTGAAAATATAAAAAAGACTTTCCCCCTTGAAAATATATTTGTCTTCCCAAACCTTAAAACCTGGCTATGGCCCAGGGCCTGGTTGTCAGGGGTCAATGTAGTAATTTTCCAAGTACCTGCGTGGTAAAACTGCTTCCCAGGCGGACCTGGGAAGTTTTTTAACAGTAAGCAGCCATGAGTAAATAATAGCAACTACCTAATTCAAGCATAGAATTAGCAAGTGTTCATATTGCATTGCATGCCGTGATTAAATCGCTATAAACCATATTTGCACAACACGATGTCTTAACATAGAATAAGAAGCAATGTCCTGCTTCGAAAAAAGTGTAACGTAAATCTTTCCAAATAAAGCATTGCAAAATCACATCAAATAGCATGCAGTGCTTTCAATGCGAACTGGAAAACGACAAGCAATACGTAAAATGTGCAGTGGTTGACTCATCTGTTCTAGAAAATCAAAACATTTCAATTTGCTAGACCAAGATGAAAATGTAGAAAAAGCATTTACTTTTTTCATACTCTGAGCAGTCACGGCCAAAGTAACCAGGATCACATGTGCATTTTCCGACTATGTAGTCACAGTGTCCATTGTTGGTACATGCTGGAAAGCATGGTTTGAAATCGCCTGCACAATAATGACGCAAATGCTTTAAAGGCTTTACTAACAATTCATAATTTTGAAAGTATTTCAAAGATTTGAGATAGACTAAACACCGCCTATTTTCAGCAGATTGAATGATAATAGAGTGAGTGTATGAGAAATACACAAACAATGCTTCTATCGCGTCCAGGGTCGGGAACCTTTTTGGCTAAGAAAGCCATGAAACCTACATATTTTTAATTGTATTTCCGTAAGAGCCATATGATATTTTTCAACACTTAATGCAACTAACTTACTAACTAACGTGTGCATTTTTAAGCAAAAGCAACACTTTTAAACAATGGTAAGTGTCTGAATTTTCTCTTTAATAACATGCTTCTTACTGTTAATTCGACTTCTGGTGCTGCATGGTGTTGCTGATGGCTTTGTAGTCTGGTAGATGGAAAATTACAGGAAAAGTTTCATTCGTAACAATCGTGTTAAGAAAATATCAAGTGAGCCAGATACCGTCACCAAAAGTGCTACATCTGGCTCGCGAGCCATAGGTTCCCGACCCCTGGCTGATACCGTGTCGAATTTCTTTTGAATAGCGAAGAGTCTTAAGTATATTTTTGAAGTTATAACTTTTCCAGCAGTTAATCGCCAAAATATATTTAGAATTTTCGACAGATTACTTTATGAACTACTTATAATCGCATGCAATGTGTAAAGTGTCCTCTTCCCAGGAAAAATAATAGTCCTAGCATAAATATTTTTCAATGGTATCAGATATTTTGATGTGTCGTCTGCTTACCTGACGACTCAGAAATACCATTGCACAGACACAGCATTGACAAAGATGTAATGATACTTTTTTGAGTCAAAAATGTAAGGTCAAGTGAGGTATATATGTTGAGGCAAAATGCAAATAGCAATGAATGCAGTGAGACCGACAAAAATTTTAGATTTAAACAAACTTAACCTGTTGAAGGACTTGCTGATGTTAAAAGCAAAAGCAGTGGAACATTGCGTTTCAACTTTTAATTACGCAATATCTTATTGTTTAATATTTTAAAACAACTGAACTACATTCCAGTTTTCTGATATTTTGCAGGAAAATTTTCTTGCTATTCACTGGATCATTCCTTAGGTTTCAAAACCAGCGTGAGCGTTTGTGGCGAGGTACGTTTTCATCTCTTCAGTGTTATCAGAACTTACCTTAAATACGGAATCTCAAATAACACTATGAATATAGTAGATTTATTTAGCAACGTGCATATTCTGTGCAGTGCGCAGATTAAGGCTGTAGATCAGAAGATAGTTGAGGTCTAATGCTGTTATAAATTGTGCGCGTACCATTTGTTCCTCGGTCTATGCAAACGATCTAAAACAGTGTTGGATGCACAAGCCCAGCTGGTAACACACGTTTGCAAGTAAACTTCTGTCAAACTACTATAAAACATAACCTGCTTATAGGATGATGATAAGATGATTCACGCTTACTCGAAAACGTCCGCTTTAAATCAGTTGATGACTGTGTACGTCACATTCAATCTGTCGGAGGAGCAAAACATACATCAAAGATTGAACATGAATTTGATGCTGAGAACTTATATTCCATTGGTAATTCTTTAGGTGTATAAGCTACCTTAGTTAATAATGTAGTGGTTTTTGGCCGGTGATGTTGGCAACCTTAGCTATGATAAAGATCTATTGTGACCTTGGCGATTACAGTGATCTTACAAGCTCTGTAGCTTTGCCCCCCATGGAAAAATTTCTGCGGACGCCCGTGGTAGTATACATGCTTTCAACTTACGCAAAGCAGAAAGAATATACTGTAAATACAACAATTTTGACGATTGAAGAAATTTTTGCCGTCGTGTTCCTTACATTTTATTGGGAGCTAATTGAAACTCACATGAAATTCACTCGATCTATTTGAGTGTGGATTTCGACCAAAATTCAATTAGTGGTGAATTGATGTGTTGTTGCAAACAAACTTTTCTGCACATGTATGTAGTGTTGGCAAAATGTGTTACCATTTGACAATTTTTTACATAGCAGCTTATCGCCTCTTGGTTAGAACCTCACTGCAGAGATTTTTTATATGAATGTAATTTCAAAGCGGCAAATAAAATTTCAATTCTTCACTGATAAAGTCATAAATCTGAGTAGTTTGGTATCAGCCACATTAATGCATAAAAGCCCACGAAATAAAGTCTGCTATTTATTTGCAATTTTTAAATAAACTTGTTTGCAGCTTTTTGTCTCGTGCATGTCGTTGATTTTGAAAAGTACCGCGCTTGAAGAGAAAAAATAGTATATTCGCTCTACCTCTAAATCTAAGACGTTATTAGCACTTGAATGTTAATAAAAACTTTTCTATCTCAATTAACTCAGAAAATCCTTAGGAAAGCACAGTCAGCTTGCCGTTTCTCACTTATAAACAACCCTGATTCACAAAAAATCATTTCCAATTTCGATGACAATAATTTATAAGCTAAATTAATATCTCCAATTCACGATTACTGACGGTTATCAGGCATGGTAAACCTTATGCTTACTGATAGTTGGAGATGTATTGCAATTGATACTTTCGTTGCAATAGTAGTTGCACGATGTAGCTTCGACAATATTATGAGCATCGCCACTGCTTCCCTTTGGAAAAGATGTTGTACAACTTCCTAGAAGTGGCATTGGTCCAGATCTGCAAGCTCTGCGAACCTCAGTGGTAAGTCCTTCAAAGAATAGTGACGTAAATGTCATTGATATACACATAAAACATTTTCGAAACATATCTGGTAAAAACTTGTGAACTATTTCAGTGAAGCTTAAAGCACCTACACTTCCTTGGCGACCGGTTGGAGATGTATTCGCAATCATGGAATTGAAGCCAGAAATCATAGTTAAAAGATTTTAATCTCTTTTGTGCACTAACGCTTTCAATAGAAACTAATTTATACCCTCTCCGCAATTTCCAGCTATTCACACAAATGACATGATCTTTTGTCCGTGTGCTGATTTTACCCCTTATTTACTTTGCCATTGGTGTAGGACAGTTTTTCGAGAAGTCAATTTCGCAAACGTACCTGAGGTCTGGCAGCCTTTGCTCTGCAATGCTTGCTTTGAGACAAACAGCAAATGTATTGATCCAGGGGAAATTTTTTAAGCAAACAAAGGAGCGCAGTTCAAAAATATTGAAATACAAGAGCTCCATGCTTCTTAGTGAAGGATTCTGCACTTAAATGCCGTTGTGTTCATATAAAAATATGAATTTTTACATAATCTGCATATTAAAATTACCCCTTGTAAGACAATTTACATGAATCGTAAGATTTTATGTGGAGCTAATATAAGTGTTTTGTTTTCTTTCATTTTCTGACTCTTTGCATTTCATTAAATCTTTAAATGGTTTTAGATGCCAATAATCGGGTTTAAATCATAGGTAGGTAATGTAAACAATACGCTGTAAGCTTTCCGTTTTATAAAACGCAGTTTACTTTCTGCAGTGGTGGAAGAGATTCTGTTTCAATCACACCATCTACCTTTCAAACAGAAACTCACAATCACTATCTTGCGACCAACTCACATATATTTTATGCAGTGAATCTTTTGTTTTCATCACAAATCACGTGTGTCAAACTCAAGTCGTGCAGACCAAGTGCGGCCCATGACGTCATTTTATATGACCGGCAGCAGCGTATTCAAATTACGTCTATGCTGGTCATGGGCGCAATTTGGTGGGGGACACGGGGACGTGTCCCCCCACTTTTTCAGACGAAGGGGACATAATATGCCATGTCCCCCCACTTTTATCTCTTTAGGTTTTGTATTTTGAGAGGTTTCATAAATAAAAGTGATGTTTGTCACGTTTTGTGTGAAGAGCTTTTCATGATAAATGGTAGACCATACATAGCCCAGGTGATGTTGAAACAGAGATTGGTGTGCAACAAAAACCGCCTTGAGCTTTTCAGCCGGCTGTTTGAGGAATCTCCTGCCTAGTTTTGCTCCCATCTCCTTGCAATGATTCAGCTTGT
>JGI24022J15233_10004397_pt1 | contig 14547 bp, 10 predicted proteins | sample Ectturendosymbi2_FD_15233 | JGI IMG/M metagenome (IMG submission 15233) | reverse complement strand
CTGCCCTCCAGCGGTGATCTTCTCTACGTCTGGCGGAGGCTTGAGTCGGTGCCAGCGAGCCTGAGGCCTGTTGCCCATCAGGTCTCTCCAGTGCTCGAATTCGGCCCCGCTTGAGTGAGGACCGATTTCAAAATATCCAATCTCCTCCTTTCTATCTGCTCGGCTGGCCTTGTCTCTGACAAAAGGCAGGCGAAAAGATAATACTGGCCTGATTGTCGCTTACATTTCAAGAGGAGCAACATTGTTACAGTGTCGGGCATAAGCATAAGAGTTGATCTTATTTCATGAAATATGACTTTCTTAACCAAAGATTAAAAGTTTAACATCTAGGCCAGGGGTGGGGAACCTGCGGCCCGCGTAAACACTTGATATGGCCCGCAACATAATTTTCCTTACCCAAGTTAGAGTACAACATCTCTTCAAAACGAGGCACCATGATAAGCAAGTAGTTAGATAGTAAGCCAAGAGAAGTCGTTCTTCCTCATAGTTAGATAAAGGCAAAATGTGTGGATAAAATCAATTGATTTTGCGGCCCGCCAGCGATAATGCACATTTTATGCGGCCCGTGATAGTAAATAGGTTTCCCACCCCTGATCTAGGAAACAAACGAAAAGAAAACAAATACGTAAACTTGCATCAGCAACATCACGCTACACTTAAGGGAAAGCGCAGGTAACTTTTTTTAGCTCAACGCAGGTGTTTTTGGTTATCCCTGTATCTACATCATATAACGTAGGAAAATATCACTGCAAAGAATACACGTGTAATGGTCGTTTTTTACTGTATGAATCTCAAATCCAAGCAAGTTGTTGCCCTTGCACATCAGATGCTCCCTTACTAATCCTGTGTATCATGATGTTTTGCTAAAATAGACGCGACACAGTCTACCGAGAGCAACCGCCTAAGAGAGTTCCCACATGTCCATAATATAGAATAGGGTATATACGGACTGTGACCCGACAGGATTATTTCCTCAGTGGATAATATCTTTGATCACGTCCGGAAGAAAACGACTTTAATCTGTAATGCAAGCTGTGCCTTGCTAAAGTCATTGGGCGGAAAAGAGCTTTAACTTCAATGAACAAATGTTGTAAACAAAAATTTTTGCTTGGAAATATTCGTCATTTGTTTTTGCCCAGTGTGGAATCGCAAGAATTCATTTCAAGGTTGTGCTCATCCGGAAACTATCATAATCTAACGATTTTGTTTTGTGCTGCAGAACTATACTTGATAGAAATGTCTGAGAAGAGACTTTTGCGCCTAAACGATTGATCACTGGGGTTGTCTAGTACTAGATGTTTTTCCTCTGTGGTGGTTGGAAGAACTCTTTTTTTCACAAACTAATCATTGTATCAACAAACGTTTCATAATCAGTTTCGAAAATTGATTTTGGTTCATTTTGAAACAACGCAAGCAGACATGGCGTCATGGTCCACTTATGTCAAACAGAGCGTTTACGGCCACATACCATTGGTTAAGCGCATAAATGTAAGATGTAGGTGCGTACCTTGCTTCTGATTTATAATGGAAATAACGTACGCACCTATATTGTCGACAGGTTAATAAAGCGCGCGGCAAACACTGAAAAACTTTTCTCATTTCTACTGTCACAAGCGGCGGAAATTCTCTTACGTTAGTAAAGTTGCGTATAGATGGGATGCTTATTATAATTACAAACACGCAGTGTGGTCTCGACAAGCTTATAAGCAGCCGCTGCTTAAATCAAAAGGGCAGACCAATTACGGATTTACGCTATGAAAACTATTCGTGCCCTGCTGGTCATTACAAGCAGACAGCACTGTCAATCACCCGGCATATTTCTGTGAAGTAATATGTTATGATTGCTGGTTGGTTGTATTTTTCACACTCGTTACAAAGCGCTCTCACTGAAGTTTCTCGTAACAACCCGGCGCCAGCAGCGGTTGACTTTATTAGAAATCGTCGATTTGCAGCAGGACGGGTTCTTGGAGACGTTGGCATTAATACGAGAGGCCTAAGCATTACGATGCCGGTTGCTATAAACCACAGGGTTAGCACGACGCGTGGGTCTGAGGCAAGATCATGAGAACCGAGCAACTAATCGGATTATTTTTGGCAACTCTGAAGTGAGAGCAGGCTTTAGACGTGATTTTCATTTACCGCTACCTGTTTTCTTACTTAAACTGCAACAGTTTTTTGGGCTAACCTTATTGCGCTCACAGGCGGACCTATTTTAATGTACAGCTCTGTTTCATGTAGTGCGGGTCTTTAGATCTTGGAACTTTATGACGGAATGAAATGTACCCAAATCTGCGGCGAAAAAATTTAGCGACGGAGTAAGCTAGTTATGTCGTCACAAAGCAGCATCGGGTCATGTCGATGAACGAGCCTGGCTGGGGTAACTTAGTGTAAGCTCAATGCTGCTGCAAATACTATCTGTCAGATCATGAACTGAAGTTTACTGTTCAAATGCAAAGCGTTAGATTTGCAATGATCTCACCGAAACATCGAGTTGTATATTAACGAAATTAACAAACAAGAAATACACAGATTAATATACACCTATGTAAACGAGCCATGGTGTCGTAAGCCAATAGCAAGGCATAAGAGTATGACGTAAATTCTACAGTACTGTTCAGCGTGAATTTTCAAGTAAAAGCTGCGAAAGTTTAATTCCAAAGGTTGAATCAGTCAAAGGTTTGCAAATTGTAATCCACAGACATCCGAAGAATCGAAAATGGAGCAAGTGTTTGAGAAACAGTTAAACCCGGGGGCCTATGTACTTTCTGCTGAAAGATCATGTTTCACACAATTAAAGCAAAGGCAGTCACAGTCACTAAGTTAATATTTTAACTTGTGAAAAGAATTGTCTTTAACTCGATTTTAAACATGTGAAAACAGTTGATTTCATGCTCTTCTCAGTACTGAACTGAAAATCATGAATATTTTGATGTGTAGAATAAATGTGAAAAATTTCTACTGGGACATGACAGAATCCTTGCACACTGTACTGCCACAATAGTTGTCCAAACGCCTGAAGTGCGCACTTGGTGGTGCCAAAGCATTCTAATCATGCTACATCGCTGCTCAGCACCAGATGCTAAGTTGCTAGCTCTAAAACCATTCGGCAACTCACCCCAAAACCTCGGTCCTGGTTGTGTGTTTCTAACGAGACGTTTGGATGAACTTATAGTCTGACTTCTCTCACGTGCTGTTTCATGAAAGTCAAGTTTTCATCTTAATCAGCTTTCTGTAAATGAGTCTGGGGAAGCTGACCAGGAATAAATGAATTCATTTAAGCGTTGAAAGTTCAATCTAGTAGGATGACATGGTTATAGCCGTTGGATGTAAAATCATGTTGGAAGACAAGTGGTTATTGTTCAATTGTTTTTTTTTCAATTGTCACATCTCTTTCAACCCAATTATTTCCTGTTCCTTACCTGACCAACTAAAGAAGTCATCACCAAACGTTTTCCCAATTTTTATAAAATTTTTTTCAAATTCAGATTTTTGCAACAATCTGCAAATTTCAAAAGCACTTTTGCCGACTTTTACCAAACTGTTTTCCACTTTCAACCTCTTTTATCGCAATTTTTACCCAAATTTTTTGTTTCCTTTTAAATGTTTTGGCAACAGTAAGCATTTGCGTTCCTACACCTACGGCTGTCGACACGAATTAAGAGATTTTAATGCAGACGGAAAACGAAGGTTTCAAGAAACAAAAAATTTAACATTACGTGTTTGTTAGTAGATACTGAAGGACAGTTTTCACAGACCTACTGCCTGCTGCAGTATATATTTGAGCGCAGGCACACAGACGCTGCGGTACCATTTACAAGTGTAACGCCCAACTTGTAGCCGTCCGATGTGTTCTTACCCGCTTTCATGGACCACGCAGAACTGAATTTCCACCTGCGGTAGGACATCTGGCGGCACAATGAAGGTGATCACGTTGTTGTAGGTTGGATTCGAGGTTTGCCTTTTGGTCGAGGTTTTCTTCTTTTTTAGCAAACCTCCTTCGTGGAACGTTGCGACTCGTACGTAAGGATCTGCAGCAAGAGGATCAGTTGCAAGCCTCGTAAAAACAACATCGCTTCTTCGCTCGCTACTCGCACCGCGTTGGAAGAGATAACAAAGACTGTGATAGAATTCTGCTGCTTTTCAGCCACAAAATAGAAATGCCACTAATGCCACAATGCTACTCGTGTTAAAAAATGTTGTCGCCATTCAAAAGCTAAACAAACAAGTTTCTCGTCTGAACTTTGATCGTAAATACTTCGCCACTCTAATGAAGCGCCAAATCTTGATGATAAAATCGATGTGTCCTTCACATTTCCGATTTACTACACAACACAGCAGACAGATTTTATTTTAACCACCACGCGTTTCGACTGCATGTGCAATTTTTGTTACGTAAGAACGTTCCGCGTGACAGATAGACCCATTCACCAACTACGTCATCGAGTACAACGACCCCTGCTCTTCACTACTTTGCATAAACGTCTCTCTCTTTCATGATCTGTGTTAGCGGAATTTACGCATATTTTTCTCTATGCAAACATTTATTATTGTCTTGCTTTACAGACCTATGTTTGATATTTAAAAAATTTCTTGGGTGGAATTTTTCTTTTAGATTCTTTCACTATAGTTTGTTAAGAAGTAACTATAGCGGTAGTCTTCTAACAATAGCGGAACTTGTCATTGTTACGTCATTACTTGTACTGCAGTGATGTAATCACTGTTGAGAAGATGCGTCGACACATAAAACGTTTTTGTCGAGATAGGTCCTCACTCACTTCCTGTGCACTGGTAAAGTGCAAATGTGAATGCAGAAGTGGTTTACTCTGTTACAAGCGGTTACCTTGATACAAGCGACGTACCTGGAAGTATTTTTTCATCGTCTGGCCCAATCTTCACCAGATTTCTTGCTTTTAGCAGAACAACAACCAGTTTTTCAACGCTGGGAAAGTAACCAATCCTCAAGAGAACGTCTCCATACTTTCCTTCAGGTTCCTGGAAACAAGTTAGCGATGCAGATGTACAAAAATTTTGAATGATTTTAAGAGTGTTGATCCCTGGTTGAATGTGAACTGCGAGTCCACAAAAATGTTGACCCTGTATTGTGATGTTTCGTAACCACATGACGATATCACACCAAACAAAAACATTCAAAACATGTGAAGCGATTAAGAAATGGCAATTTTCTCAGCAATGGCACAGCAAAAGATCTTGGGATCACCTGGTCGAACTGCAGTATTTGTGTTATTGTACCATGCGTTAAATCTATTAACGTTGGTACAGGAAAAAAACTAACCTTACACTTAACGAAGAGAAGCAATAAAAAACAGACACAAAAAACAAACTAACGCATAGACAGATAGAGGAAACGACAATGTTCCGATCAGCATTAGTTATTTAGTGAAATTTAGAACACAAGCTTGGTGTTTGATAGATTTAACGATTTCGCAAATTGTAACAAGCTCTCAGGTTGCGATTGCCTACATCAGTGGTTCCCTATCTTTATCCCGCGGCAAACTCCCTGTGGATACCAATGTCTGATGAAACCCTAATTTTTCGAGACAGGATCTGATGCCAAACTATACTATGCTTCGTTGCCTTCGTATCACAGTGCTTTGTGAAATATCTAGGTCCTATTGTGATACTGTAAAGATTCCAACAAATAAATGCATTTATTCAGAAACTTCACAAATTCAAATCCCAGTAAGTATCTATCACATCCCGGCCGGTGAAAAGTTTGTTGCTCCTGTTTTGCCAAAGAGGTTAACCCAAAATGGCACAGATTCTGAGTTTATTCACTAAATTTCTTACTGTAAGCTCGTAAAACCCTCTCATCAAAACACCATGCTAAAAAAAGGAAGTCACTTCCTGTGCTGCAATCCTTGATCAGCCAAAAGCATTATCACATCAAAGACAAGGTGATGTCACATACTGTACATTAATACATTGCGCGGAAAGAAATATATGACCGAGCCCCCCTATGCCAAAGGCCTATACTCAGTTAGGCATTATGCGAGGTATATTTTTATTTCAACAAATGTATTACAGTTTTGACCTTCAGAAACGCGTTGCAACCTCCCTGGTATGGCCCCAAGGACCCCAGGGGGTGTCTGCACTTTGGTTTTGGAATCCCTGACCCACTACATTCTAGTCTTGAGCAAGAAAAATTTTCACGCGCGAAAAATTTTCCCATGCGCTGCACGATTAAACATCGAGGCCTCCCGGTGCTGTGTTTCAACGCAGTGCTCGATCCAAGACCCACAGAAATATTTCAGTAACGAAAATCAAGAAGTGCCCCAAGCGTTCACTAACTTCCGAAACGTGGAACAAAGATTAGACAAAGCGACGTAAGTTAACAGGCTGGGACGTAAACGACTTCGCTTAGAGGCTTTTCGCAGAATAAGACACTTGATAATAGGCTGACGTTTTTTTTGTCAGAAAACCAGCCAAGCTATTTTCTTTTCAAAGCAACTGTATAGCTGATAACGTATGACCAAAGTCGGAGAAATACCATGAAATTTTATAGTCTAAAATGTGCGATACCAGGGAAGTCACAGTAATGAGAAGACAGTCTATCGAAAGAAATCCTTTCCCAGCAAAGAATCAGACACTATAAGATCTTACAACAAATAATAAAGGATATTTCTCACGCTTAACACCTAAAACCATGTCGAACTGAGTTGAAAAGAAGAGAACAACATTGTATTTGTGGTGAAGTTAAGAAGGAGCAGAAGTTTTTGTCTCCGCAGCTGCTCAAGCGAATCTCATGTGCAAGATGAAAAAATCACTATGAAGAAATGCCACATGCGCAACATGTGGCTTATAACGTAAGCGCAAAGACGTTGGAGAAGAGAGTCGTGTGACGTTTTAACCACAAGTCCGCTTTGTATTGACCTATGTTGGCCTCAACTCCTTTGGCATAGACCGGATAAAATAAGAATTAAACAAAAAAACAACAAAATATTTGGTTTTTTCTATTAAGCAGAGTAAAATGTTTATTCTTTCGTTTGTCGGATTTACCTCTACGTTTTCGGGTCGAAGTATCTTTCGCCACAAGTCGACCTTCGTCTCAAGATTGATTTCGTCGAGTCTTTGCACAACCGTTCCGAGGCACTCGTCACGTGCTTGTTCACGGTTGAAAAACTTCAGCTGCGAAAACAACCCAACATTTTGAAGAACTGATTTTGTTTCAGTGTTTGAACTCTGTGCCTGAACCAAGGAACACCTGGAATGCTGTCGCATGAAGTTCCATCCAGTTGGGAAAAAAATGCGAAAACAAGTTTTATGTTGCGTCCGAAAAATTTTGACCTGTCTCGGACTTTTTCTGTAACCAAATTTGCTTTATACGTAATCACCTCAGCTACCACGACATCTAACCCTATTTTAGGTAGTCTGGAAAAAATCTAGGTTTTGCAGAAACAATGATTCATGGAGCGCGGTTGTTTCACAGGTTGGCGTTTGAAGTACACAATAGATGTAGCGAAGTCTACAACAAGTATCTCCGGACCCAATCACTGTGGTCCCACACACAGAAAACAGGGTGTTTTATAAAGTTTGCAGAAGTTATGATTTATTTTAGAGGTTTCAATATAAAAGTTTTGCAAAAATACCTTGAAGTTCTTTATTGGCCTTCAGGCATTTTATTATTTTGATGTTGAAACGACCCAAGCTTGTTTTTATTTCCCTAGAACAGGGGTGAGCAATTAGCGGCCCGCGAAAGCATTCAGAAAAAATCTTCAATTCTGAGATTTCTTCCAACGTAGTATTTGTCAGCTTGTCTTGTCAGCCTCTATTTCCCCGCTAACTTGTCAGCTTCTATATCCATTAGAAGGTACGGCCCTCCACTAAACGCGGCCTTGCGAAAGTGACCCCCGAGCCAAATTAATTGCCCACCCCTGCTCTAGAGCTATGTCAGTGGGTGACCGTTACGATTTTTTTAGGTTTCTTCATATTGGAGTGGCCCTGGACGAAGAACTGAACTAGACGAAGCACTGAAGCTATCTGCACTTATTGTCTAGTTGCAGCCTATGAAACATATCGAACATCTTCATAAATAAACACTTCTATTTTGTGAAGTCGTTATGCAAAGGTCTATCACCTGAAGTGCCTTGTCTTTGAGTTGAGATTGGTGAACGACGAAAGAAAAGCTTTCTTGGAACACAGGGTTAACAGTTCTTTTGAAAACACGGCTCTCTTTTTCATGACCGCCAGGAATCACCGACACCATGACGTAGGATTCGCAAAAACCTTCAGAAAAGTAGAAGCAAAAATGAATGGTGTTGAAATCCGGCGTAGTTTCGAGTCAGCGGTTCTCCATTACTAGTCCGTAGTACAACTGTGTATCACGGATTGCTGCACACTAGCAACACGTGCAGGGCAACACTGAAACCAAGGTGATGCTGGCAGGTTGTCTCAGCGCAGAATAAAATGCGTTTAGAAGTTTTACGTCAAGGCCCAACGTAGTGCATCGAGTTATGAAAATGCTGGCAGCCGACGAAATGTGCAACAGTTACGGCATGACGTCAGGTTTAACATCAGCATAGTGGTCAGCTGATTGGTAGCAATGTACAAGATTATAGATTATTGATAATGTGAAGAGTTGCTGTGCAGCAGGGTTTACGAATATCCAGAATTTATGATTTGTTCATTAAAACTGGACCTTGCCAAATCAGATAGCTATGGATTTTCCAGGCAAAAAGAATTGTTTTTCTTTTTTTCTTGATTTAACGAGTGTTTTTGGACCAAATGAACATTTTCCTATTGATTGGGCAATGTTTTTTTCCCTTTAATGGCCTTCAATTCTTTCTCCTGAAATTAGATATTTTAATATTTTTTCCGTTTAATAACTAAAGCTAGGTTTAGCCTAGCAACCGTACTATATATTTTTGCCCATTTACGGGTCAAGTACGGTCAAAAAAGCTCGGATTTTGTAAAGTAACAATGCAATATCATCAAACCTTTAGACATTTTCGCCAATTTCGGGCTTCTGCTTAACCGATTACCCTCTTACATTGATATATTGCACTGTGGTTGTGGAAACTGAGTTGCGATTATTTTCTGCCGATAAAACTATGAACAATTTAGAGTTTGATTTAAAATGGTTGGATGTTTGCCGTTTACAATTTCAAGTGATGGAGCCTAATAATGGGACTTAATACTTGGGGAAGGAATTAGACTTTAGACACCTTTAGGTTAAACTAAAATAATTCCGTGTTTAACGATCTCACCAGCAGTGCTGCAGAGCAAAACAAATGTTGAAAATCATTTAATTTTATTGCTTACACTGCTGCTTTGTTTGCAGATCGGGCTTTACGGTTGCGGATGAGGTGCGAGACCAAACTTCAAAATTCAGTCTGCGCTTGTGCCCAACATGCTCTTCTCGAAACCACATGGAGCAATAGTAATAGCAGCTATTGACGTTTCATGCAAACATATCGCAATCGTTTAAAAAATCTTAAAAAGCTCAACGCGGTGCCAAGACCAGTTTGTCTTATATGCCGATAAACTGGAACATTGAAACTTAGTAGAAATATTTTCCTGTCCAAAACAAAGGCAGTGCCTGTTGCCTTCTTGGTTGAATTGCTCGAAGTATTTGGTTCTATACGCTGCATATCGCACAAAAAACTGGTCTTGGTATCGCGTTGAGCAACCAGTTTATTGTATTTTACCAGCACGAAGTGAAACACAAAAAAAATTTTGTCTACAACGAAAGTATGCGAAATATGGTTAAATAAATACCGACGTTTTGGTGGCACATCAAGGCGTATAGGAAAGCCGGCCCTCCTTACGAAAAGCGGGAGAGTGACGTGCCCTCGCGTTTTCTCTTGCCTGCACTTGGTTATGAGTAGTAACCTACGTGCACGCGCAGTAGATTTCTTGTACAAAACTCTCATTCAGTACCGTTCAGTCGGCAAACCCTTCAATATCATGCATTAGCTTTGAAAGCTCTTTGACCAACTGAAAGGTTTCTTCTATTGTTAAATCCTCGCTACGTTCTCGCGTTTTCGGAAAAAGCAGCGTATTTTCTCTTGTTTTGCTTCCTCCGCGAAATCTCTCACTTTTTTCCTCCGTGGAGAAAAACAAGATTATGTTGGTCAAGTTTGGATGGTCATTTTCATGCATTGCCTTGGAAATTTTCACAAATGATTTTAAGTTGTCGCTTTTTCAGTGTGAACATGTATTCTTACGCGTTCTTATACAGTTGTTCTTTGCTACATCTTCCAAAGTTTATGCCAAAAAGTTCTGGTTCTTGACTTCTCTCAGTAGCTGGTTTTGAAATCGGAAAAGCTGCGGCAAAAAAGCATGCCCGGAAACCAGTTCTAACAAAAGCGCCACTGTTCCCAAAATAGAGGCGCTAAAAGATTCTGCTTGTATCTGGGTTTGTAACAGCAAATCAGCAGGAAGTGAAAATCATCAGCGTTGACTTAACGTATTGCAGGGATCAGAGTTGTTGTACGCTCAAGCCCTTGCGTGCTTTGAATTTGTTTAAACTGGTTATAATAACATCAGAAGCACAATTCCTTTGATAGGAAGTTACGAGGCATGAAACGCAGATCACTATCTTTTCGTACATTTGCGTCAAAAGGTCTTACGGGCTTGTTCTGAAGACATGAGGTTTTTGGCGCGATTGATGTGAACCTTCAAGATATTGGATTGCGCGTCGTGGTCGATTGAAAAGAACACTTGAGGAAGTCGCGGGCCGCCTTCGGGTGATTCCGTTTCCTGCTTGAACAACACACACATAAAGATATGGTAAATATTGTCGACTGCCATAATGCTGGACAGTCTGAAAGTGTTCAAATAAAAAATTATCGGTATAACAAAGATTCCTGCCGTCAAACTTTTATTACGAGAAACCTACAGAAAAAAAGGCCGTCATTAGCGATGAGGCTCTTGGGCTTCGAACACATTTGCAAAATGATGACAGCACCAGACATGCATTGGGCTACTCTAGTAAACACTTCAAACATATGAGGTGTATATACGTACCAGACATGGCTTTCAACCAGTCAGTGAGTATGTCGTCATCTAGAAAAACTTTAATTACGTAGACAGCTTCAGTTCCTAATTTTAAACTGCAGCTTAATCCAGGCATTAAAACCTCACTCTGCAGGCTGATGAAGCAGAGCTGTAAGTCGATTGGAGTTTCGGGTCGGGACGGGTTTTGGACCTGGCTCGGGTCGGGTTCAGGCTTAAGTTTGACAAAAAATTTTCGGGCCTGCATACAAATTTTTTTTGCAACGACGGACGTTTTTGTCGCCAGTTACTGTTGAAGACATCGAGTTCATTAAATCTTCAATATAAAAGAATTAATTGTTAATTTTTTAGACATAGTTAGTTTTCTACGTCACGACTTTCCCGCAGTTACGCGTATGTTGACTCACTCGGTAAATCTGGCTTTCGGGCCTAAATCGGGTTTACAAGATATATGTCAGGCTCGGGTTGGGTTCAGGGTTCAAAATGAGGCCCGTTTACAACTCTACACTGAATTCCAGTACCTACTTAAGGTGATTCCAAACAATAACTATTATAATGTCACAGAGCATGTCAGTGTAACTACAACTAAAAGTTGTTTGAATATACGCAGATTCTGTTCGTGGTGCAACGGTTTTCAGGGCTGTGGAACTCATAGGATCGACGAAGCTTGTGCCGAGGTTTCCAGCTTTGCATCCATTCTTTCGGATGCGCCGCTTTGATGACTTTGGAAGTCGAGCGAAATATGGGCGCGTCCCATACAGCATGTTTCTGGCACGGGAAGTCGGGCCAGTGATGAATGGATTTAATTGCAAACGCGTTTCCGTAAAGCGTGCCATTATGTCGTCACGATGAAAAGGCGTTCTTGTTATGAAGCACTAAAAGCAGCACCTTTTTGTAACACTGCACCAACATATGCTGGATTTGCTAATGCTGTTTTAAGAGATGTTCCCGACAAGTTTATCTGTCAGCCTCGAGCAACACTTTTGTCACGTGAAGGTTTCTGGCGCAAGACAAAAAGCTCCACGTTTTGTGAATCACATTGCTTGCTAATACGAAAGACAAATTTTACCCACGAAGACATGCGTTTCTGACTCACCTTGGTCAATTATGTTTCTATTTTTAATCGTTAAAAGCAACTTTCGGTTCTGTGTAACAGAGAAAAAAACAAAAAGACTAGAGCAACCAAGAAAGGCTAAAACCATGTATTTTTTTCTGAAGATCAATAATGATTGATGAGTAACTTTAAATTTATTTTAATCTCAAAATTAAATCGTTTTGAAAAAATAAAAGTGTAAAAATAAGGATTTATAAAAACTGAAACACCGGACAGAAGATTTCTCACTCTTTTTCTGGACAAAAATTTGTGAACACCAAAGTTTAATTCTTTTCGCTTCGTTTCTAGACAGAAAACCGGCAGGAGATTGTTGATATGAAATAGCTATTTGCAGTGAATCCTCACATCCATTAAAGCGAACAGCTTCGGAAATACGAAACCTGAGGTAAACCTGAGGCCTGACTGAAAACATTTCAGCAGATCGATGCACTTGTTGGTGGTTCCTGGTGCACGGGCAGATTTGTGTGCAACCGAACTCTAGAAAGGTTCTGTCATAGCAATGCAGCTCAGGCCAGCTTTGCACCCATTCAACATACAGTAACTGACAGTCAAGACAAATGCGTTTATGAAAATGCCCGTGCACCCATTCAACATACAGTAACTGACAGTCGAGACTAGCGTTTATGAAAATGCGGTGTGATTCGTTGCCACACTTGGAACATTCCAGGAAGAAACTGCTGAACAAGACCGAAGCCAGCTGAAGCTGTCAGAACATAGCAATTAATTCTTTCTTATTATCGTCATGGTCGTGCTTCGCTTGCATGGACAATCCAAGTATCCTACACCAGGAATAGGGAGCCTATTTGCTATCCCGAACCACATATACTGTGGAACATCGCCGGCGGGCCGCAAAAATAAACAATTTTATGCTAAGATTTTTCCCTGGTCTTCCTAAGAAAAATAAAGGAAGAAATTTATGAGTAGCAAGAGATAATTCTCTTGACTTATGTATTGTTTAAGTATGTGCTTCTCATGGAGTTTGGTTTTGATGCGATTTTGTGTTATACCTGGGGTAACGAAAATTCTGATGCGGGCCATATTGAATGTTCACACGGGCCGCAGGTTTCCCCTCTCTGCTCTATACACTGCGCAATTTAGCAATTCCCAGCCTATCAACAGCAATCGTGCAGAGCCGTCTGAATCGGATTACTGTCCACAGCAGTCACAAGTTGATAAGCAACTTTTCCGCAAATGCGTCTTTGAGCACACCACAAAGACAGGAAGAAAGGACGACAGGGTGTCTTACGATCAGATATAAATAAAGAGACGATAGGTTGTTTCTACCTGTTCCGAAACATCGAAAGAATAAAGCTTGGGATCAAATGCGTCTGGTTCGATCGGCTTGTTCATGTTGATCAGTTGCGTGCGTTCCGAATCTGCGAAAAGTGTCGCTGTTGAAAACACAAAATCGATCACCAGCAAGAAGATACAGTGCACGAAGATAACCAAGCAGTGTTTTACTGCTTTTACTTTACGGGATTAAATCGCAAACTTAGCACTTGCTACAGAGCAATGTCCACAAACCAGGAGTCTGCGGGCATCGTGAGGTTCGAGGGATACGTGGAGCAGGGATCCGCGAGTTTTGTCCTCCCTTACACGACAATTCACTGGTCAACAACATTTCGGTGTAGGGTAAGAGAACAATTGAAATAATGGATTGCATTACGAATCTGAAATAATCACTTTTCCGTCACCGCAGATTTTCTATATTCATTGCATTTTCTTAAGCTAAACAATTTGGAGATTGGCGGTTAGCAGATTTAATTACCGTACTCAATGGTTTGTAACTTGGAGAAGTTTGGAAACCACTGTTTTAAGGAGAGATTTCGGCGCTACCAGGTTGTAAAACCTGGCTAAGTTGTTGATACCAAGCACTATGTATTTAGGCTCTTGTATTCAAAATATAGACGTAGCCAGGGGGGCAGGCCCCCCAAAATTTTTTTCGTTTTGACATATCGTCATTTTGTGCTTTGAGAGGCGCGGTATCCCAAACAAAATAGTATTATTCGCCTAAAATCAAACATTTTGACACCTCCAATTTTTCCCCCAAAACAATTTTGGGCTGGCTACGCCACTGTTCAAAACATTGAGATGTAATGATCCAGTGATGTTATATGTTCCTTCAACAATTTACCGTAGTCTACACCACCTTTTCCCAAGTTATGACAAGTGGTTACGCCTGAACATTCTTGGGACCATTTATTTTTCTCACATCCAAATGACTCTCCGCGCAAAACGTTCATTAAAATGATTGTAACTTATTGTTGTACCCAACAACTAAACATGCTCTTTAAAATTGCGGGGAGGGGAAATTGCCCGGCTGGCCCCTTTTGGTTGCGGGCCTGCTGACATGCATGTAGCCTAAGGTTGCCAGACGTCCTTGAGCGCCAAGAATTGTCCTTGAATTTGCTATCAAAACGCGTTTTGTCCTTGATTCTTGAAAAACATCTTGTTGNNCT
>JGI24022J15233_10004395_pt1 | contig 14549 bp, 8 predicted proteins | sample Ectturendosymbi2_FD_15233 | JGI IMG/M metagenome (IMG submission 15233) | reverse complement strand
CACTACAATAATGTTTGTGACGTAACAAACAGAACAGTGTTCATAGTGTCATCACAATGGATGATTTAATAAAAACTATTCGAATCGAATGTACTTTTAAATTACCGTGGCTGAAATTTGATCAGCCCTCCAAATTTTTGTTTGATTTGTTGAAAAACGCCGTTTGCATTCCTTGCCCGATTAACAATAATTTTGAATTGGAGGCTTCATCGTTCCAGTAGACCCCAGCAGTTGTTCATTGACCCCCGGGCCATTCAGTGACCCCCATTCGACCCCTAGACTATTTATCGACCCCTTGAATGGTCCAATCGACCCCTGGGGGTCGCTATCGACCACTTTGAGAACCACTGAACTAGCCAGACAAAGTATTCGATGCAGTGGTTTTTGTGGAAACTTAGACAATACGTCAGCATCATTGTTTTTTTCGTCAGAATTTGATAAGGGGATTATTATAGCTTTTAAATTGCAGTCCAACCTGGTTATCGATCTAATCTAGTCGCTGGCAGCACAAGATTGATTCAATCTATGTAAGTATATTTCGTATGAATCTTAGAACCAGTTTATTTTATGCATGCTGATATAATTTTGTCAATAATACTAAAAATGGTATTTATTGCAGTTGTGATTATTAGAATTTTTCCTTGCAGCTTTTACTTAAACTTATCCAATACTGCAACATTGTGCGTACTTATTATTCCATTTGCTTCCACATGCGTTTGTGAAACTTGATTTTCTACTCTCGTGCACATCAAATCAAAGTGTCGAAAGAAACTGGAAATCGCTACCACGAATTTCTAATCATGCTAGTGAGTTGCAACAACATATAGCTCACCAGCAAACAGTGGAACTGCTTTGAAGTGAATTACCTTTTTTTTATATTTATATGAAGTTTTTTTTTTTGTGCAAAAGAAAAATATGTGTACAGTTTGATGTTTAGGTATTGTGCTCTATGACCATCTGATACACTAAACATCAAGGCATTTTTGACAAAGCTGAGAAAACCCGGAATTAAAAAGCAGTTAAAGGGACCTGCCATAACAAGAAGGTTGAGAACCACTATTCTAGAAGGTAACGCAATCATATACAGAAAATTACACGAAAAACACGTCGCAAACATCGAGGAAGTCTGTAAGTAGAACACATCCTACTTTAAGGCTTTCTGTCTTGGAGAGTCTTATATGTGGTGAAACAGCTGTTTTAGCTCGAGCTTTCGAAATACGTGCTGCATAGCAGCGTTCTCCACGTGTCGTGTAACACAATCTTTAAGTATATAAAAGGTTGTAAAAGAGATATCTTCGAGTGAACCACTAATAACGTAGTACTTAAACACACTTCTGGCCGCTTCTTCGTCGTTTGAGTGAGTTGTTGCTGTCCACTGCTTGGCCGCACTAGATTTCGGGGCAAGTGTTGAGCAGCCATTCGATTGTCTCATCGTCCAGAACCGTCAGGCCATGCAGTCCATGGGGAGGTAGATGCATTGGAAATTGGAGGACAACATGGTCGACGGTTTGTTCTTCTGCGCCACACTCACAGGTCGCAGAGGAGGGGATGTCCCATTTGTACAAGCAGGAGCGGAAACATCTGACACCGGTGCGGAGGCGGTTAAGCTGGACCCAAGCTGTTCTCGGAAGGGTCATTCCAGGAGGGTGGGGGCCGGTGTGGCCGCTTAAAGTTGTAACAGCGCAATAAAAGCAACAATATATACCAGCGACTTACGTGTACGGTCGCATAGAAGAAACCCTTCGAAAAGCAAATCGCAGTACAATTTTCTTTGCTGTAATCAGTCACGTCCCGTTCTCTGACGTAGTCCCAAACAGTAAACGTCTTTTCATCGTCAACCCAAACGCATGAAATGAATGAGCTTGCTGCAGAAATACAATGAAACAACCCGACTGCAGGAAGGAACTACATCATGGCTGCTAATTAAATCAGCCTCAAATACATAAGAGAAGAGGCGGTTACGGCTCGAATTGTGTGAATAAAACCTTAAAAATTTTAACGATTTTTCATATTTCGTCAAAGAGGTAAGGTTTGATAAAATGGGATAAACGCTAAAACAAATCCCACTGGGAATTTCTGGCAAGTCTAAGGTACAGCATCTACTTACCACAAAGAGCAACTGTAAGATTAGCTGTGAGCAGCGATTGACCACGAAGTGCCGAAGGAAAAGCGCACGAAACAGCGTCTTTATCGATGATCTTTGCTGGGTTGTTGTTTGCCCAGGTTTGAAACCGAGATGCATCGCAGTTGCAGGTCCATGGGTTTCCTGATAAAGCTCTGGGAAGATCGACAGGGAAGACAAATGGTTATAAAATAGCACATGGCGGTGTCTTTAACACAAACGTACGTGAATATAGGTTGAGATTTTGAACCAAATTATTTGTGTAGAATATATGCATTTCGTGCTTGGCAGATTTTGCAAGAGTTCATGGAGGACCAAAAAACTACAAAAAGTAAAGGAACAAGAGCTTACAATTTTGTTTTTATGCAAATATAAGTAAAAACATAACTTAGCACTTTTGAACCATAACAATACATATTTAAATTCTGTCAAGTCTTCAAAGAACCAAAAGATATAATCGTTTTACACTGCTGCATAGCAAAAGCAATAAACGTTGGAACTTGGACAAAATCATTGTATTTTGGACCTTTTCAATCATAACAACACATATTTAAAATATGTCAGGTCTCAAAAAAACAAAACATAATCATTTTATGATATTACATCAGAATATCAAAAGCACTGTAACCTGGACAAGAAACTAAATATATCTAGTCCACCATCCATCATGGACAAACATGTTTTGCTCAAGAAAAGCATCTTCAACAACTAGTAAAAACCAATGTGATGCTTACACAAAGACAAATGAAATTAACATAAGAAAGTAAACTGAAAAAGCATTGAAAAGAAGCAAATTGAAAAGCAGAACGAAAAACAGCACTTCAGCAAGAACACTGGATGTACACACTTCAGCAAGAACACTGGATGTACATGATAACTTATTTGCCTAAAAGCTTTAAACCGAAAATCAAAAACAATACACCACACCTTGTACCATGCATAATAACTTCAAGTCATGTGAGTTTTTCTAAAAACAGTTTGAGACCGTTGGCAAAAAAACAACTAAACCAACATCATACATGGACAGGAATCAGAACAGGCAGAGAGAAACAATCCACTTGTAATAACAAAAATTAATAATGAAAAACAACAGCAGACATGAGCACACCACAAGCACCTCAAGAGCTCTTGAGGTGTCCCATGAAGCTAACCTGATATTGTTACAAGTAAAGTCAAAACGTTTCAAAGAGGCAGCTACAGTGAAGTGGGAACAGCTAACAAGCTGTACGTGCTCACCTGCCTGAAAATGATGAAAATGGGTGGTAATAACAAGCCATAAAGTGCATAGTAATTTGCAACAATGCTAGTAAATATGTTGGGGTATTGACACTTTTCCTTTAAACAACAGTTGGTTGCATTTCCTGAAAATCTGCAACACCATATTCTTAGGGAAGCAACTTACGCAACTGTACTTTTGTAAATCTTCATGTGCAATTCTGCTGCTACAAAAATCAGTTCTGGCCAGCAACATTACTGCCACTGTGCAAACAATGACCAAGTTCCAACAAAGATGTCCAAACAACAGAACAAAAGGCTATCACAACATGCTTATACATTTGCAACAAAAGATTTCCAACAAAAACACATAACCTTGAAATAAACTCAACAGAACAAGTATTTCTGTGCAAAACAGCAAAGGTGGTGTTTTGAGTTTATTAGATTGTAGTTCACGTATCACACAAGCACTAATTAATGTTGTAGAAAATGTTCATTTGCTTTATGTATTCTGTAACAACACAGTCCCATCAAACTTCAGTCTTGAATTGCATTTCCTTAATGCTATATAAATGGTCATATTAAAATGTGCTTTCTCCACACCACACAAAAATTATGCTATACTTTCATTCAACAAATACAACACACTGCAAGCACTAATGCTTTGATGTCATCAAGGTAAATGCAAGTATATTTTACATATTTCAACTGAAATGTTATAAAGTGAATGCATCTTGCATTGTTTCTAATTACAAAATGTAAAACAAACTTCATTAAAGAATAAGAACTACGTCATATCATCTAATTCACTAAAACTTTTTTTAGCATTTTTGTTTTGCTTGTTGGCCCAAAACCAATATTTCTTTTGGTATAAGCACAACTAAAAAATGTAAGCTTCCATTTCTGCGTTTAATGACTTGTGTTTTAGCTGGAAATTTAATAAGCAAAAAAGAAATAACAGTTCTGCTGATCACAAACCATGTATTCACCCTCAAACATCATTAAACAAAAGTCATAATTTTAATATATCTTGCAAATGATAAGAGCAACATCGCTTGTTTCCTCAAGCAAAACATGAAAATCATAAGCTTGTCTAAATTAATCTTAAACTAAGAGACATGGTTGAAATATTTCAACCGCTAACTGTTTCAATTGAAATCAAGATGCAATTTAAAAAGTTTGAGCCAGTGTTGCAGCATGACCACTAAACAATGCTATGCCTAAGCTTTTGGCTTCCTTTGCATGCCAAAACAACCGTTTAGAGCCCATGATTGTTTTCAAAAATTCAGCACAATTTGCTTCATTTCTGAGTATTTACGTCAAAATAGGTTTAATAGAAAGGTTCAACAAGGGTGAAAGACAATACATGGAAACAAAGGGGGTTACTTCAAAAGAAGAAAGTAATGTTACAAACACACAGGTGTAGGTATCAAATTACAAGTGGCACTGCTTCAGTTGGTAATATGAAACCTGCTACAAAGCTTTTCACAACTTTCGACATGATATTTCACACCTCTCACACAAAGAGTCTATTATTGTTCAAAGTATTACTTAACAGTAGTAAGTTGTGCAACTTTCCACATGAAACAATGCAACGACAAGAGTAACCCATTATCATCATATCTGCTTTTTTCAGAAGTTTTTACAAATCTGGTTAAAGAAATTAACTGCATTCACCCAAGGTACTTTTAGAAAACCGGCAAATAGTAACTATTCCCCAGCAAAATTTGTTCTAAAAAAATCACAGGTGCTTCAAATCTGACATTCTTTCAGTAAAACAAACGCAAAAACAAAAACATGGTGATCAACTCAGTATCCAATCACTGCAGAATACCATCAAAAACTACATTCAAGCTCCATGCTAAAAATCATTGTACAAAAACTAGGCTTCTTCTTGATTGATTGATGCCCCACAATTTTCTTAACAAAATTTGCTTACCAAACGCTTTGCAAGGGTTGCTGTGAAATCAATCATGATTTAGAGTGGAGGCGAAGCAAGCCTTAACAACACCACCGTAGTTACTCCCAACTATAACACTTCTAAGATTACGACATTAAAAACTCAGCATATGTAAGACTTTGCAATTACTAATCAACAAAAAGACTTTTTTATGTTTATATTGCCAAACAAAAAATCATGTTAAACAGAGGTAAATGGAACACAATTTCCAAAACACCAGCTGTTCAAACAAATGCCCAGTTACAAGCAACAACATGGCATCACTTCAATAACCACATGAAAACTACATCATTGGCCTTGATGTACAATTTTGGTACATGGTACAAAAATGATAAAAATTTTAGAAGATGAACACCAGTCTGCTTGGGCAAAAGCTGTGAAAACAGCCATCAAATTTAACAATGGTTAGAACATAACAGACACCTCAGAAACTGCAAAAATTTGACTCTAAGTCAATCATATTAACTTGAAGCATATTTTTACAACTATCCTTTTTACATATCAATGTTTTTTACTCTAAAATTGGTTGAAACCCAAATGCTACATAAGCTGAAACAAGTAATGTACATACATCTGCAAGTTCACACTTTTGCTACTGGTTTATGTATCTGTATGGAATTTATGTTTCCAGTGTAGATACTGGGCTATGTACAATGGATATGTCTTATTTTAGATTTCAGCTGTAATCTCTTTCTTTCAAAAATTTGTACATTTACATATAAAAACTATAAAGAAAAATACAGTAGTTGATTTTACAACTGAAGCACTTGTTTGGGCTTCAAAACAGCAAGGTGTTTCAGGAAAATGGCATAAATATGATAAACTCTCAATAACTGCCTGGTACCCAGTCTGTTTTTTTCAGTGAACATCCCCAGTACTGAAAGTGTTAATGTTCTCCATGAAACTTTCTTTACAAAACATCACTGATCAATGTCAGCTCCCAGTTAAATTCCAAAAAACTTGTTGGATTGCTTTCACTCTGGACAAGTATGACCGCTACAAGATGTCTTCAAAATATTAGCAATTTTATACAAGACATCTATTTTTGTCAATCAAAAGGAGTCCTTTCATAGCTTAGAATCAGATACCAAGATCTTGCAGGGTATAAGTATATTGCATCTGCTAGGTAGGCATCATCAGCTCTCATTTAAAGAGAAATTAATGGAAATGACTTGTATTTCACAACAAAATGAAATCAACCCAAAAAATATATGCCATATGGGCATTGAACTATTGAACTTACACTTCTTGTAACAAACCAATTCTTTTCAATGCTTTATCTTGAATGCACTCAATTTCATTTTGGGAAAGATTTCTGCAAAAATTGAAATCAGTTTAAATTAAACTGATTTTCCCATAGACACATACTACTGGTATATATATTCCTTCAATTTGATCACAAATTACAATCTAAAATTTAAAATTGAAATAGTAGTACAGCTTCCAAGTAGTTCTTGCTAAGAACTATGAAGCAAGTATTTCTCTTGGCTAGACATTTTCTCTGGCTTTATTTGATAGTCTTTTCAATGTCTTATCCAACAACCATTTTAGAGCTCTAATGTGTCCTCTGTGAATGAGGGACTTTCAGAAAATTGCCAAAGTTATTATGACCACCAACTTTATAGATAAGCAAGACAAGACGACCAAAGCAAAAACCTCAAAAAATAACATACAATTATGATTGATAAGCACCTATGTATACCCTTGGATGTAATCAATCACTAAATATCCAGGTTTTTCAACATCACAACAAATAATATTAAACAAAATAATTCACCATCTACAGGGTGATCCAAACAAAACAGAACCCACAAATCTTTGAATAAAAATTTTTAATTTTCGTTGTTCCTCTTTCTTTTCCAGATTATAGTAGTAGGCATAGTGCATGAAATATTGCAACAATACTTTTTCCCACCATGTCTTGGTCAACCAAAGAGAAGGCATTTTGCATGGAGACCTATTTCACTAACAAATCATATAAAGTAATGCAAGCAAGTTTTCAGAGAAAGTTTCAGTGTCGTCATGCTCCATCAAAAAACAGATATTTTGACTGGATTCAGAAGTTTAGAGAGTATGGGACTATACAAAATCTTAATTCAAAAGGTATGAGGGATACTTATTCTAGTCGGACGTTGAGTGCTATGATGCAAAGAAACACGTAAACATTGACAATTTTGCATGACGTATGCAAGTTTGCCTTCAACGCTGTGGAGGCCATTTGGAGCATATTTTGGAAAGAACATGACTTTTCTGTGAAGGGACTTTAATTTGGGGAATGATGTACACAGACTGAAGTTTAAAACCTGAAAAGTGCTTGAAGTTTACTAGATCTTCGTAGGATTTAATAAAATTTTCATGGGTTCTGTTTTTTGGGTCCCCCTGTGTACATTTTGAACAACCCATCACAAAATATTTTTCTTTATAAAAGAAATGCAATATTTCTACATCAGACGAAACTACAGCCACCACTTGGATAAAATTATTTATCAACACAATTCTTCTATTGCATTAATATCTAACAAACACCAAAGCTCACAAATCGCTGCTACACAATGCAAGAAAACATACATAGTTAACTTACAAATGTGTAAGTTCAGTAAAACCAAGTAGGTCAGTTGCTGAAAACGTTTTCAACCTGTTGCCATAAAAGTTGCTGCAAAAAACAATACATCTGTGTTAATAAGCAAAAAATGCAATCACAGTTCACAATACCACAATGAGAGCTAGGCTTCAACAGCTTGTGCATCCATCACTATATCAAAATAGTAATCTGTGTTCAAATAATGCTACCAAAAAAGTATTACTTATTTTAAGAACATCCTGATGCTATATTAAAAGATTAAACCATAGGCAGCAGCATGTGAGCAACAAAATAATATATACTAAACAAATATATACCTAACAAGCATGGCTCTTTGAAATCTAGCATCACACAGGTTAGTTGGAATAGTTTTGTAAGCACAAATCAACAAAATGTGCTCACTGCCACATTTTTATATCAGTATACTTTGTTTCATTGCCAATGATTTTTTGTCTTTAGCACTTTACTATACCACTCTTTATGTATTTGTTATTTACATGACAGATACTAAGTTACATATTAATACAGAGCTTGCATTTATGGAACACCAGCTGTAACCTTTTTCCCTAAAAATTACATACATTTATGCATTCAATCTATGAAGTTAAATAGTGGATTTAACAATTGAAGCGCTTGTTTGGACTTCAATAATACGTGTTTTATGAAATTTGCATAAACATGGTAAACTCTCAAAAACTGTCTGGTATCCAGTATAGTTTTTAGATAAAAACACCCAGTACTTAAAAGTGCTTATTTTTGGCACTAGCAGAGTAAATATTGTTTAACACAGCATCTTGGGCACCTTGACAAGATACTGAATTTTGGGTGAACTTCTACAGATATGATCATAATTAAATTTCAATGTGAACAACATGATTCAAATTACAAATACACTTTTCTGAAAGCCTGATCAAGAATTACAACATATTTGTGGGTTTCAGAATATAATACCAGTGTGCAACCACCTACCAACAAATGCAAATGCCTCAAAAATTTATACTCAGTTCAGCAGAAAAAGCTGCATAATGTTCACTCAAAAAATTCTGCACCATACAATCAACACCTTATGTGAAATAGAAGCAATGCACCATTACATGCTCCATGTTCAATTTTAATGCACATGAGCAAAATCCAAAATAGTGCAGAAGTGCTCAAGATTTTACTCATGTTTAAGATTAGTATATGCTGCCTTTGCTGCCACTAATGCAATAGTACCACCAAAGGAAGTATATGCAAATATTTTACCTTATGAGGTACTATAATGCAAAACCTGTGTCCTTAAATACAAAAACAAAACTGACCAATACTTAGAATGATGCAACAATTACAAAAATCAGATTCAGAATTACATTGACAAAACATTCGGTGGGAAATCTTGCCGAGCAGGAAACTTGGTTAAACCAGCTGAAGAACAGTCAGCAAAACAACCAGTGGTGGTTGCCACAGTGGTGAAAGATGAAGAACTACTATCTGCACAGGTGCAAGATGTTGGGCACGGAGAGCATGATGCCTGCAACAAATACTAAGCGAATTCAAACTTTTCTAGACATATCATTCTCACAGTAATATACCCCAACTTCAAAAACTTAAAACAAATGCTAACATTGGCAATATTAGAGTGTACATCTCATTATGATGACAGTTTAGTGATATAGAGTGACCACCTCTTAATCAATGATGCCTCAGTCCACAACTAAGCTAGTCTTAATTAAAGAGAGCTCACTGGCAAATCAACAGTCAATAGCAAAGCAATAAAAGCTCAGTAGTGGGGCTGCAACAGCTCAGTGGTAGAATGTCTGTATTTAAATCACAATATTCAGTGATTGATCTAGTGCAGCTTTACCCAACCTTACAGCACCCCACAGAAGAGAAATATAATTAGCGGCACCCAGTGACAAACTCATAGCAATTTGCTTTAAGACTTGATAACATTTGGAAAATGTATTTTTTAATGATGTATTTAAAACGTATTAGCTCGTGTCACCCGAGTATTGCAAATGGCACCCTAGGGTGCCGTAGCACCCTGGTTGGGAAACACTGATCTAGTGATTCACAGTCACTAAAAGAATCACTGCACTGCTCCTTGGATGAAAGCATTGAGCTGAACCATCTAATCAAGACACAAATATCAGATTCTGGCTTGCCATCCTATGCCATTACCAAATAATAAAATAAATTGACATCAAACAATAAAAAACTCTCAAAATAAATACAGTTTTTAATTTTACATATTTCGTTTATCCAGCAATTTTGTTCCCATGTACCACCAGACCTGTACCAACTTGGGACACCAACAAGGTGAAGAGCTTTATGAGAGGCCCAAATCTTTTAAACTCTATGTCCAATAGCTTTAAGTTATCTTTAACACATTTTTCCAGAGGGGGCAAAAAATTTTGCAGAGGGTTGAAGCCCCCCTGGTCACAAGCCTGTGTACCAGTGTCAATTTGGATACAAATATTAAAACAATCATAGCTACACAAAAAAATAGATACATAATCCTTGAATGTAAAGTGGCATTTTGTTCTTCACAAGAACACAGTAACTTTACAAATGTATGCATCAAAGAGTTGTTTCATTTCATATTTTAACCTCATTGGTGAGTACAAAAACTGGCCAGTCGCAACCACGTGTTGCAACCACTCCGCTGGCATTGTGCTATGAAGTACTGATTGTGCGGTAGCATATCATAAAAATAAATACAAAACATCAATAAAAAATCACCCAAACCTGAACATTTGCCACCAAAAGCATGCAGCACAGGTTGAATAAGGTATTCCAATTTGCACAATGCATTATCATGTGTCATTGAAGAAGGAATGGTTCAGTTGAAGAAATGGCATAATGAACAAATAAACAAGTGCACTTTTTGTTTACATAATTATTGCATATGCTACAATAACTACAAGAAAAATTTTTAAAATGTCAAAAATGCAGTATTAAACAATATTCTTATCAGAACATCTCGGGCAGGTGTCCATGCATCAGGCTCTAAGCACAAGCATAGCAGCTTGTGTAGCTAACCATATAAGTTAGATAGAGATAAGGAGGCAGATTATTAACATTTTGGTTGTCGATTTAAATCTTACTCAGCAACTCTCCAAACAACAACTGCAGTCAAACGGCCAATATACAATTTGCCTACTATACAAATTGGCTTGGAAAGCCAACCATGAACCTATACCACCAAAGTTTATTCAGATTTGTTTAATTAACATATCATAACATAATTATCAAACTTATAGCTTAATCTACACATACAAAGTTAATGAAATCTAATATCAGTTTATAAAATACAAAATTAAAACTTTGGAGCTAGATTCACAAACTATTTTTACCCAACAATTTATTTTTATAAAGCATTTGTAGAACACCAGAATACTACAATGATCACTGAAAAACTAAAAGATCTCAAATCTATAACTAACCCGCTTGGATTCGGTCACAACCACAAACAAGATTTTTTATGCAAACTTTTGCACTATGTTGCAAGACCAATGTGTCCATAACATTGTCTCATTGGGAATGAACTGCAATGCTGATACAACCAGCACACGAGGAAGGAAATGCACAACAGGTTAGTAGATCGGGCTGAAACAAACTTTTGTCCAGAAATTATGACTATATAAAATAGGTCGTCATTTGTGTACTGCATGCTAGGCTATGCAGCCATGGCTTTCTTTCTACCTTGCTCATGTTTAGGAAATTCCAAGTGCCATTCTTAGCCAACCACCGCAGGCCAGTTATTCTGCAATTTATATTATAAATCCTTTTCATATAAGAATGCTGTTGGATTATTTCTGACTGTAGCAGTTCTTATTTTTCCTTAAGTTTGATGCAGATTACAAGATATTTTGGTTTTAGATTGCTGAGAAAAATATGTTACCCTCTAGGGAACGTTTCCTAAATTGGGGTTTGCCATGAAGATGACCACTAGAAATCTGGGGCAACTACACGAGGATTACATGAACTGAAGGTATGACAAAAAAGCTGAACTTATATCAACCAACTAAACGTGACACTTCAGGAAGAAGATACGAACATGTTTCTAGGTCAAAACAAAGTAATAGCATTTTCAAAGAAACTGGAAATATAAAAAACTAGAATAAATAATAATACTGTAGATATGTTTCCTGCTCTACGTGAATGCATTGCCATCAAAGCCTTAATTAATACTGTACATAGTTTGATTTTCCCTGACATGACGTTTAACAACATTCTGAGAATTGCTTTCTGGACTGGGTTTCCTTTTTCGTTGAAACATTTCAGTCATTTGTCCTGCATTGTAATCGTTTTGAAACGTACCATAACAGTATACACCAGCCTACGTTTTCAGATATATGACCAAATTGGATCAATTTTTTTCGGTCATTTCAAAATAAGCTTGGTCTATGACCAAAGGATGACTGAAAAGATAAACCCTGTTTCTGGACATGTATAAATAATCTGGACATACATTTTAAAAGAAACATACAAGATTTTTAATTGGATTTCAAACACTTTTTCTTGTAAAAACTATCTGTTAAGACCGGATAAAAGATCAGCATAATTGTCATCTGATCTATGTTTAAATATTAGTTTCAATCAAACAACTCTTTGATCTTTCTAGTTTTGCTCTCACAAAAAAATAAATTTTATCCCTTTTTGTATTGCCTACATGAATAAAACAGCATTTTTAACTCTTACAATATAAAAACAAACTGCAGGTCTAGATTTACAATTGATTCTGACTTTCTAGTTTGCCTGTCAGAAATAGCTCTGAGAAATGATACAGTAAATTGTGCAATAAGAATCCCACTTATTCCATTGATATTGTCAGTTTTACACATAAAACATTTCTCAGTGTCATATATTTTTCATTTCTGCACTTGTCAGACAGAAAAATTGATGCCACATAAGATTGCGGTCAAAAAGATAACAGATTTACAATAACAATTAGGGCCCATCCACATACCACAGATGTAGCCAAAAAGTTTAGGAAATCTTGCTTTATAGGACAGTCTGTCTCTAGCAGATTCAGTCAATACAAAATCTTGCTAAATTGTTTGTGGTTTTGCTCAATGCAAAACAATACAATGCAAAGTTTTTGGAAGTTACGCATGGAGAGAAATAGGAAAAAGAACATTTGGACAACCTGCTTATTTAACAAAAAATCTGTTGAAATATGAATTATTTATTGTTAATTTATTTTATTTAATGGCAAACCACGGCAGGGCAGAGCCTGGAGTGCCATCTGCCAGGACCAAATAATATGAGTTAGAATTTGAAGCAATAATTAGTATTACACATTAAACAGGTAGATAGTTGATCAGTTTCAATAATCATTAACAGCATTTTTCTAAATTGTTGCAGCTTTACTAGCGACTTCCACTGTTGCAACCATTGCTTTTTCAGAAAGTGAAACACAAGTAATATAAGCACCACCAAGCAAAGACACTGGAGCAGCAGTAGGGCAAGGGGTCAATAATAAGCATAAGGGCAATGAAAACTTAAAGTAATAAAAAAATCATTACCAGTTATGCTTGCTTCTATTTAGCAACAACATTTACCTCAAAAATCCTAACAGAAATTATAGAAAACCCATCTGAATCTTCTGGGTGTGCAAATCGCTGCAATAAATGTTTCAATTTGGCATTTATTGGTAAACCATGAAATTACCTATGATATTGTTGTGAAAAAGCTCTTCCTCCCCCATTGCTCCCCTTTTTGAAAGGGCAGTGGACTGGAAAAAACGCCCCTGCGATTTCTCGGTCTCTAGCATCCTGTCACCAAGAATTGCAACTGATCTTAATCTTTCCAAATTATAATACTGATTTATTGCAGACACATGGTCCATATCGTAGGCACAGTAAAAAACACATGAGCACAAAAAAATGGTTAGCCATAACTCATTACAGAGGTATTTGCACATGACTACACGGATAAAAGAAAAAAAAGTTTTTAACATCACCCCAATTATTGCATCATACACCCACCACAATACAGCGATCCAGTAGTGTGAAAGAAAAGAAGGCATTCTTACATCAAAACTTTGAGGTAAACAACTAACCGTTAAAAGGAGCAAAAAGCAAAAGATGAGTCTGCTGGGGGTGGATACTGGCGCTGAGATACATGCAACTGTTCCAATCAAGGTTTCAAATGCTTTACAATGCATTTATCATGAGATCAACAGCGAAATAAACTTCATAAGTTTTGAAACAGTCCAATAATCCTGATTTTTAAAGCAGCACGCGGGAGCTTTTTGTTGTTATGCAAAAATATTATTGATAAGACACATACACTGTTCCAATGCAACAACAATCAAATCAGTTGGTCACCGTTATACATGAGTGTTAAATAATTAAGGAAAAACAAAGATTTGTAAAAAGCATCAGACATTTGAAAAGATTGGATGAAGTTACATGAACATGCACAACGTTGTAAGAAGCGATAAAGATTATTTCTCAATAAGGCAGAAAAAATTGTGACACAATGGGAATGGCTAACTTGGTGTAGGCGAACACTTGCATTTGTGGGTACATATGTAATGCATAATTTAGTAAGCATTATTGTATATAGCATGCAAGCGCTTCATACTAGCCTGCGTGTATTTACTCCACATGTGGCAAGCATACTGTGCCTCGAAGCTTGTTTGATGCACAATATAGCAATTTCATTTGTCTCTGAATATCACA
>JGI24022J15233_10004393_pt1 | contig 14552 bp, 9 predicted proteins | sample Ectturendosymbi2_FD_15233 | JGI IMG/M metagenome (IMG submission 15233) | reverse complement strand
CACATGCGGACAAACGCCTACTACCGTAACTTGAAGTGAACATTTGAAGATTTATTGCCATGTTATTGTTACGCAGTAAAGACCAAGAGTACGACAATCCGCTAGCAAGTTTCGCAACCTGCCTCTGCTGGCAAAGGAGCGAACTGCGCAGTTGCGCTAAGCGTGTTGGGGGCCTCATGGTCATGACTTTGCCGGATTGCCGTGATGGGCCTCAGGTTCATTTATCCGGCCCTGCCTCCACATGCCTAGTTGCATACGTCCAGAATTGAGACTTCCGCTTGATCAACATATTTTGTGTAGTGATTGTTGTAAAAAAATGTAGGCTACTATGTCTAGCCCAGGTAGTCTTCTCTTATTATGTACTGCATAGCAGCAAGATACGTTTGGTGCTTACGACCAAACTTACACATTTGCGCAGCCTGCTGTTCAGAGAACCAGATGGAGTTAAGTTTGCTGATGGTGTTAACTTTTTTGTGAACTAAAATGGAATCGATCGATCAAGTCAAAAGCAACCTGAGCTAAGTCTTTGTCAATGCCGCTAGCTTCCCGCGATCAAATCATCCAAAATCAACACAAAACAGTGAGAAGAGCAGTTCCTGTTAATGTGTGCTGGCGGAAGAGCTCTTGCGAACTTTTTACTTTGGCCACCACTCATGCCAAAGTAGCGAATAGCAGTAGCTGTAAAGTGGTGATAGCTTGCTACCGCATCTGTTTTGTTTTTTTTAAAAGTGGCGCTACTGCTATCGCTCCTGGAAAATTAGCTCGCTATTTTAGTAGCTCGCTACTGACCACCTCTGGAAATAACTTGTCCATATCGGGTAATGGTAAAATAGCTCTAACAGTTATTCTGCCTTATGAGGCAAAATAGTCATTGCCTTCAAGTTTTCGGAGTGGAAACAGGAGTCGGAGTGTAAATTTCCAGAGTTCCCGAGCAGGAGCTGGAGTCAATTTTTTCCAAAGAGTTCCCAAGCAGGAACTGTAGCTGGAGTCAACTTTTTTTGGGACAGGAGCAGGAGTCAAAAAAATGACTCCAATCACCTCTGGTGCCTTGCTACTTATGGGCGTGATTTTCCGGCCACCTCTTTATTTACATGTGGTACCATCTCCAGGCCACCACACTAGTCTTTGTTCTGCCATATCTCGTCAGCAGATTGTGCTAGAGAGCTGTTCACACTCTCTAAAGATGAGGAGTCTTGTAGTTTCGATTCTAAGAAAATTTGGATTTGAACTTTTACTTGGGAGGACGACAAACTTTGAACATGTTCAAGTGTTTCTGGATGACGTCATCGGGCCCTGGGCTCCATCCCCACGAGGCAATTTTTTTGTTTCTTTTAAAAAAAATCTAGAAGATAATCTGGATCTTTGGATCCTTGAATTGGCCTTTTAAGGTTTGCTATTCGAAAGTTATGGCCAAAAAACGGAAAATAGTTAATCTCCGTAGGCGTTTCATTGAAGTCTTAAAGCCTGAAAACAACAAATTTATTAATTTATGCCTTAATGTGGCCCTAAGAAATTGGCTAATTATCGGTTACCTAGACAAAGTGATTGATGATATTATAGAAAAATCATCGGGGAAAAACAAAATATTGCAAGTTTCGAAAAAAACATGCGAGACTGACACCAAACTGCGGACGTAAGATGGATATTCATTATGAGCAGTATTACCACGCTTTGCTTCAACTGCTGTTGTCCTAGGGGCGTAACGAAGGGGGGATAGGGGGCAGAATTACCTGGGCGCCAAAAAGTCCCAAGAATGCGGTATTTTTTTCAATACAGTGCATTTGCTTCCGAAAGACCTCAGTTTCGAACATGGGGTACCAAACTTGCTTCTTGCCCCGGGCGCCATCTAACCTCGTTATGCCCCTTTGTAACCCACAGATCTAGGTTACTGTACATAGAAAGAGGGAATAATTTAATGTTTCGGCGAATTACACTTTTGTGTGTATGGAGCTTTAGTTCAAAATTATGAGGCAATTGCGTTGCTATGGAGTTGTTTTAAAAAACACAGATTATATATGAATGAACCATAAAAGTCGTTTTTTTACTGCTTTCATTTTTAAACAGGGATGTAATGCTGAAAAAAGAGGTGTAGGAACGGAGTTCCCACGCCAAATGAAAATGAAGACTGTACTAAATAGTTCGACTGAAGTAAGCATTCGTCTTCAGGAATTTCCACACTGGATCTTCCTGTTTCAATCTAGACTTTTGACTAGCAGTGCAAAATAGTGCAAAAAGGTGTGGGAACGCGTTCCCACGCCAGAACAAGGTGGGAATGCCGTTCCCACCCCACTACACCCCTGCCTTTAAGCGTTTTTCATTTAGTTCATTTTGCTCTCTGCCAGGGGTGGCCAAGCGGTCAGAGACCAATAGCCACATTTCTTACTGTGTTACCGCCAAGAGCCACATCATACACACGGGCACACATAAGCATCACCCATCTCTTCCTCACTCACACACATACCTTTGCTCAGCTAGATTATTTTAACCCTTTAAGTCTCGCGCGTGAAACCGGGATATCACACACGAACATGATAATAACATAACTTACAAGCCATTTCTTGTTGTGCATGTTCAGTGGGACTTCAAATGATTAAGTAAGATCCGCATGCGACTCGTGAGCCGCGGGTTGGCCATCCCTGCTATGTGCTGTGCAGACGCAAACGAAATTCGGTGTATCATTTATAATCACAAAAATTCGCAGATAAGTAGGGACGCTTGCAGCATGCATGCAGAATGCACGGAATTACTGCAAATGGATACGTGGAGCATATCAGCACTAGGTCTTCGTAAGTGCTTTGATTTTGTGACGTATCTTGGTGCTAACCCATGGTACAATACAAATCCGAAAAAAGATTCAATAAGAATTTACAGTTGAAAGCGGTTATTTCATCGTATTGCTGTTGAAAAGCCATGACCAATTTTGTGACTTCATTGTAAACTATATCGCCCCTTGCTGCAAAAAGTCGCAAAGAAGGAAACCTCTTAGTGGGTGACGCGACTGCCGGTCTCAAATGCTCATTGCTAATGCTTTGTATCAATGCGTCAGAAAACTTCAAAAGAACTGGCTTGACTACATCTTTCGCTGTGAGAGCCCTTACTTCTCCGTTGCTTGCAACCGGTCTGTTTTTTTGGGTTAAACAAGTAACTCTCAGGGACACGACCCCATGTCTGGGACTGTATCGCTCAAAGCGGGCCGTGCAGCCATCCTACATAATAAAAGATGTATTCACACCGAACTTCAGTACGAATGAAATACAGTACGCATAACTGTAGAGCCAAAACACTCAGCTTCCAGACCTTGTCTCTTTTACATCATTCATAAAAAAAATGATTTGTTCGCTTATCATATCTATATTTGTGTGCTTGGCAATGTCATAACCTCTTTACCACAAACTGTTTCAAAATTACTTTGCAAACGTGCAACTTAACGTAAGTTTTTAGCATTGCAAATTAGGATTCTTTACCCTTTTCCTGGGAATAGCAACTTACACCAAGTCTCAATATATTTAATTGAGATAATACAATGACGAAAAAGTGATATTATACTTCTTCAACAATTAGGCTATAATATATAGCCTATAGCAATAATAATAATAACTTTTCTCAGCGGGCATGTGACATGAATCGTAAACAGTGCTTGCGAAACTGCTCAACATTGAAAAAATACAAAGCTGGGAGTTTCAACACCACTGCTTCGATTCTTAAATTTCTACATTTTTCATTCCTTGTGCCGTTCGTAACTTTCGCATTGCGTAAACGCCGTCCATATAAAACCAAAACTCTGGCACGACTCACAATAGCGCCCCTTCAGCAAAAGCGTTTACCTCAACTGTCCAGCCCAAGCACGAACCATGATTCGGGCCTTTTTCTGTTGCCAATTTCCGCCTTTCAAACCATACAAAAAGACAACTCTTTCTAAATGTAGGCTACATGCGAGTCTTTCACACGTCCAATAATGCCCATGTCTCAACAAGTAGACAACTGGTTCATATGTCAACCAGTAACACAGCAGCTTAGTGGAATTATCAGTGGTTGCCATAAGAATTAACTGAAGAAACAAGTAGTTAGGACCAGGGTAGTGGAGCCTCCAGCTAAGAAATTTTGGATGCCTGAAACTTGGGCTGGAGCCAAATTTTTTAGATGGAGGAGCCAAAAACGGATCTTGAAATTTGTATTTCCGTTCCACAACCCTGGTTAAAACCTGGGTTCGGCAATAGGTTGTTTTGTGTTTTTGTCCAAGATCTGGAATTTATTGCAAATAGTCGTGGTTTTCGTTTCCGAAATGCCATTTGATCAAATTAGTTGCAGAAGAAATCAATCCAAACGTTGGATAGTCTGGTCACACACGTTTAGGCCCCTGTTTGTTATTTTCAAAAAAATCATGCCCAAAGTGTACAGAATATCCTAAAAGCATCGACATTAGATGACATCAAATGAATCAACAAAACACAGGTTTGCTTTGAATTAAATCTGATACTATCGGCCCTTCTGCTTCATAGTTGTCAGGCAGGTAAGTCCACTGTGGTCCTGCATTTGGACCGATGTTGGGATCACCGCCATCGTAAAGCGGCATTTGGACTAGCCTCTTTCCTGCATCCACAAGCTCGTACATATTTGCTGTGCAAGTTGCCATGAGAAGTGGATCGCCGTTCATCGCCTTTTCTGCGTACCGACAACATCAATGCTAAAATTAAAACATCCCATTGGAACACAACGCACTGCACAAATGTTGCGAAAATGTAAGGTATAAAAAATAAATTAATTAAAGTTTACTTTCGGTGTCAGTGAACGTATTGTGAACGAAAAGTGAACGTATTTTTCAACTACGACGAACACAATCTTTAACGATGCTTTGCAAAACGATCTACATGTCAAGATCATATTGTAGGTAATTATAATACGAAGTTTCTATGAGCGCAACATATGCACAAGACTGCTTCAACTTTGTTTACAAGCGATACAAAAACTCCTACGTCATTTGTCACCGTGCAAGTGGGCACTTTGTGAAAAAACAGAAAAAATGTTTGCTTCCAGCAATGCTTCGTCCCACCTTTTCTAGTTGAAATGTTGTACACTTACCTAGACAATGAAGCATAGTGGTGTATGTGTGGTCAAATTGAACAACCGCATGGAAAGTTTTATTGCTCATGTGTGGAAGATCAGATTTGTGGTAGGGAAGATTAACTATTGGCCATATGTTGTTGCTTTCGTCAAAATCCAGTGATTCGCCAGCAAAACATTGAATAACACATGAAAAATTGTCATTGGCGTCACTGCAACCACACAAACGGCCTGGTTTTGGCAAGCAAGTTAGTTTTGACCAATTAGGGGGACGTTCGTTGAAAGTTCGTAGTCTTCTTCCGTGGGCTAGTTCTTGAAACTTAATGTAATGAGATGTATCACCGAAAGGAGATATTTCGCTCAAATATGGGTCTTTACTGTTTGTCACAAACGAAGTTGAAAGAGAGAAGTTTTCTGCCACTGAAGTAATGAAAGGAGCACATGGGGTTCCTCCCTCTCCCTGGTAAGTCACCTCGAAGAGCGCTTCTATAGCTGATTTGAGACCTTTGACTGGAAAAAGAACAGAGCTTGTTCTTCCCTTAGTTGCGTAGAATTGCTTGTGGCCCAGTTGCCTTTTTGGATTTCCAGTGAAGATGGTATTGTTACCAGTGGAATTAGTTTTTACGCAAGATTCTATTTGTAGAAGGCGAAGCATGACATGAGCGTAAAATCCACCAATGGAGTAGACATCTTTGATGTGGGGCTTCTTGAGTTCTTGTGTTGAAAAATGGAAGATATGGTTCCAAAGTTCGTTTCTGTTTGTCCTGTTGTGCTGTAATAAGTATGGAAATACTGCAATCACGAATAGTTTGTTTATATAACTTTTTAAGCAGTTACTTGCAACGCAGTCTTGTTAGCCCCTTCTAATAATTTCCTTTTCGCCCTATCATTCCTGTTCGCCCGTCCACCGTCGTTTGGTACTCGAATAGCAAAACTGATTTAGTAAATTAGTTTAACATTTTCACATTGTAAATGTCCAATGCTCTGAGCGGGCATATCTTATTACACCAGTTGGACGACCGAAAATGTGATGAGCACCGACTGACGAAAAGGCCGTTTGGTCTAAGGAACGTGCAAACGGGAATATTGACAAACATTTAATAAAAAGATACGGCTGAGAGAGGTGTTTTTTTTTCACACCTTACCAGGAGAGATGTTTTTCGTTTAGCAGCAACACGCAACCAAAGCGGTTCTTTTGTTTCATCAGATTTTCGTCCTCTGAACCACTGATCTAAACAGTTAAGTAACATGTGTTTGTACAAAACGATTAAAAATATTTCTGGCGAAACAATTTTTGGCTAAACCACGTTCATAGGATTCGCTGCATGGCACTTTTTAATACTGGTTCTTCCGGAACTTTTCATTACTGCTTGTGAATATGAAAAGCCATGAGCTTGTAAAAATAAAGTCTGGCAAAGCACAAATATTTGGTGGTTGGTATCACCTTGGTCCGCGATCAATGACTCAACTTCGTAAATGATATGCACTGACTAAGGTTTGACTCAGAAATCTTGACGCTTGATCTTGACGTGAATTTCAAAATAACCACTCTTACTCATCACCGCAATTGTTTAACTTTGAAACTGAAAATGTTTTCAAATCCTTCAAAACACATTCTGTTTCACTGCGTAAATTTACATTGATCAACGTCACAGAATGTACAGTGGGTGAGATTCATGTGGTATAAATTTCTGTTTTGAGTAAGAGGCTGACATGAGCGGTTGGATGAGCTTTTTTATATTTTCAATGACCTAAAGAACACGTAGAACCCAACATTTCACCTTTATGCTTCTTGACGCCGGTCGCATTCTTTACCAACCACTTTCCACCATAGTCAGCTGGTATATGCCGCCACAAGAGAGCAATGTCATGGAGAGTTTCCATGACCTCTAAAGGTGGAGGCTTCTCAATTTCACTAAATATTTCTTTGGCTAATTGTTTCGAATAGGGTTCCAGCTTCAAGGTGAGGTCAGGCCTGAGCTACGGCGATAGATAGATATAAACAAGAATAACCACGCTTTTTCGGTCGGCAACGATTTTGCGATAAGCATAATCTACAGTTTAAACAGAGATTACAAAGTAAAATACGAATAAAACCCATTTCACACCATTTTCATGACATGAAAAAATACATATTTGTGAAAAGTAAGAACTTTCCATTTCCATTTTTTCGCAAATGAAATGGAGAGAAAAATGTTGTGGAAGACGGATAATTGATGTCGTATAACTACTATATAAGCATAAAACCTGTAAATCTAGTTCTAGCTCATCATAACTACGTTTTTCCTGCTTTCATTGCAACGTTCGTTTGTAGGCTACAGCGTGGTGGGTGCTTAAATTTGTAGTTTATTTTTGTTTTTTACAGTGTATTGCTATTTCTAATGAGAAACATATTTGTGGCAATAAATCCATTGTTTCACATTCATTTCCATTTGTCTTCTACCATATATTCTTTACAGTCTTTTCAAAAAATAAACCAAGACGTTTAACAAGTCATGAAAATGTAAAAATGGATCAGTTTGAACTGTTTACATCTTTAACAGATCAGTATGAGAAGGCGGTTTTGAGTTTCTTGATTAGATCTGAAAATTTGTTTGCTCCATTTTTTCGGCCTTGGTTCCATTCAATTTCGTCTTACAGCTGTTTAAACTCAGCTTGAATACTCACTTTGGCATTAGTATATTAATTTTCCGCAGGGTTGATACACTTAATAACTCTCTGTATGCGACTGGCACAATTCCCACCATTTGTGTCTAAAGAAATGGTTGAGCACGCATAAAAACGTTTAGTTGATTTATTTATTTGTTTGTATACCTTTTTCAACGTCCTCTCCTGTTAAATTAACATTCCAGAAACGGACAACGTTTGCAACTTTAGCATTTGTTAGTATACTTGCAAAAACCTAAATTTTGTAATTCATGTTTTCCGGAAAGATCAATGTCTGTCATATTGTTACCATGACACTTGCAATTTTGAAGAGCATTGCCCAAAAACAATGTGGATTTTTTAGTCAAACCTCGTAAAAGTGGCGAGATGGAAATGAAGTTGGATACGAAGGAATCCACTGAATTTCCGTCAGTTTCGGATTTCCACCAACTGCGTTCAGGACATTTGAATTTAGCGCCATATGAAGCATTTCTTCTGTTGATATTCTGCAAACACATTCATCACTAGGGCAACCATTTTTTTGACCTAAAAACTTAAAATTTTGACTTTATAATTTGCATATTTTGACTTTATTTTACCTACCGATTTCCTGCGTTTGTAATTGAAATGCGGAATACAGATCATATTCATATACAGTGTTAGAAATCAAACCGATAGGTTAAAAATGTTTATTCTGTTGAAATGAAACAAAAAGCAGCTTGTCGGCAAAACCTGGAACATAAAAATTGCATCTTTTAAAAAAGCCTGACTACTTTCAGCTTCATGAAACGAACCTTCTTGACGCTTTGCACTGGGGTGATATGATTCCACCACAGTTTTTTGTAATTTCTCACTTACCAGTCACAGAATTTGACAAATAAATCACCCTTAGGTGGCTGTTGAGGTAAACTCAGAAGCATATTATTCATGCAGAATACTTCGAACTTTTAAATAATTTGTTTGGTTAACCTTAGGCATAATATGTTGATAAGTAACTACAGTAGAGTCATACCTGAGAGTATCATGAAGTTTAAACACTATATGCATTTACCAAACCAAGTAGGCTACTGTTAGACCACATTTCTTGCCTTACTACAATGCTGTTCAACCTTTTTTGTTATGGTGCACACTTAAAGATGTTCTGAAGAACTCATGCACCCTATTCCTATTCACTTAAAAGGTAAACCGAGGTGAAAAGCGATATGAAAATCATTCTGCAAAGAGACTATTGCACTACAATATTACATAAAACACCCAACAAAATCGAGGAAATAATATTTATTGGCTTTTTTGTTGTTGAATGTTATTAACCAACAACTCAAACCAAGGAATTATCCCCCTTTCAATTGAACCCCTCATCAGTGGATTGATGTGTTTGTGATAGTGGTGCACCCCACGCATATTTTGGTGCACCCTAAGAGCGCTGCCTTACTACACCCAGCCTACTTTAATATTCAATCTAGTAGTGGGTAAAACAACATTATTACACCACAAGTCATCACAAAGCCATTTATTATGTCAGAATTGCAACTTAACTTGCAAAAACATATCAAAATCTGTTTTTGTAGCTTTAATAAAATATCGATAAAGTAGAAAACTGTGCTGCAAGAAAATTTTGACCTAACGATAAATTTTGACCTAACGAAAAATTTTGACCTTTTTTTGACCTAATAACTTTGGAACAGTCCCGTCGCCACGGGGGGCTTCGGTGGGCTTAGCCCCCCAAATAAAGCTCCAAGCCCCCTCAAATTGAAATGTGAAACACTATGAAGCAATTGAGTTTTTGTCAATTTTTAGTGTCAAGCCTCCCCGCCACAAACGCAAAGCACCCCGCAGAAACGCAAAGCCCCCTGCAGAAAACTTTCTGGCGACGGTTCTGCTTTGGAATGGTTCATGGTATCAGCGTAAAACTTCATTTGTGGACGTTTCGTAGACTTTAAAAACGGCAGAAAATTTTTGACTTTATTGACCTCTGGTTGCCCTATTCATCACCAAAGGAGTAGCCCAATTTCAAAATCACTTCGTAACAGCCTTTTACTTGCCAGTATAATAATCACTCCTTCAGGTTCTTGGTATATCAAGATATCCTTGAAGGTTAGTGTTTAAAATCAAAAGTTTTCATAATGTAGAAACTTTGCGACTCTTCTAAATCTTTTAGAAGCGGTCTGATACATTAGCCTGAAATACATTTTCCGTTTGAGGTATTCTCACAACGCACTGAAAGTACTTACGTTTTGAGAACTTCTGCAGCATGCTTGAACTTCTCTTGTTTAAGAGAAAATAGTGCGGTTAGATAAGGTGGTATTGTGTAGAGTTCGATGAGCAATGCAGTTTGAAGGTGTTCCCGAAGATCAGATAACGATTTTTTACGATTGTTCGGGGAACCACATATTTTAGATCGCTCTTCGTCAAACTGACTGCAAGTACAATAAAAGCAAGGTGAAGATCTTCATAGTTTGCCTTTTTCTCGGACTGCTGACAAATAACCTACTAATGCATGGGTTCGAGAGTTAGGTATCGCGTCAGTTTGTCGATATGACAATATAACTATACGAAAGAGAGATTCGACTATATGGGTACTTGGCAAAACTTTAATTTAGCGTAATAATAACGTCAGACCGGCAGTTAAAGAATCTATCAATAAATCATTTATTTCCTGAGGTCAATGCTACAGTAGCCTACGGTTTATCCCTAAACTATCAAGTCATTTTTTATCAACACGTTAGATCTGGCTGAATCGTGTCTTAATCAATTTGATTAAATAGCAAGCCTTATTAATTAATAGATTACCTCTTTACACTTTGTTAGGAGACTACGAATTTTCAGTTGCAGTTAATGAAATTGTAACCTTGTGCTTGAGTTTTAACGATGTGTCTGGTAAATAAACTTAATCCTTTGTAACTCTTACACTCCAGAATACTGCACAGCAAATTGCAATACATAAATGGTGTCTTCCGTGCATTCGCAAAGCAAAAATTCTTACTGTAAAACGGTCATATTTCTTTTACGCATGTTTTGACAGGTCCTTTAGTTTTTCAATTTGTACACAGCAGTGAAAAACTAAGCCCAACTTAAAACAAACAAAAAGTGATATAAGGGCATTTCAGCCTTCATGCAAAGCTAGATTGGTTTCTACTTTTCATCTAGGAAGATAGTTTTTATCATGTTTTAACTGCATGCTGTTTCAGATTTGGTAACAGCAGGCCATCTTTGATTATTACAAAATACTCAAGCCATAAACTTAATTAACCAAGCTATAATATGTGTTCATAATCGTTGAAGTGTGCGGACACTCACCTGTACGACTGTACAAATGCAACGCAACGTGTTAAACAATCAGACAGTGATTACTTCTACAAAAACGTTAGCACTACCTGAAAGTAATTACTTTCGAATGTTTCATTGTTCTCTGACATGTCTTATTTTGCTTGAATTACAAAAAAACTATCAAATTTTTGTAAAGAAGCTTGCTTATCATAACCAACTTTAACGACGACCCTGAATCCTTCAAATGTTGAGGTCCATACACCTCGCACTCTATCCATCTGCGCACTATTTCTGTCTTGTCAGGAGAGAGGTCTCTTGTTGTTGGCATGAAATTCGGATGATCCCAAGGAAACTCAAACATCGACATATTAATCAGATGGAGTTTTGATCTGAAACGTTTAATGTTATCATTGGCATATGCATTTTATTTGTGTAAAAAAATTAAACGTTTTTGTTGCTTAAACTTTTCCTAAAACTGTCATGAGAGCGGGTATTTTAATTTATTTGTTTATGAGCAGACACTAAGTCCATAGTATGAACACACACACTCAGCAGAACGCATGTTGATAAAAACGGACAAAACAGAACGTAGTACAAGGCATTGAAGCCGGCGGAATCACAGGGTTACAGACACTTTTGACAACTGCATTGAAGACAGAACCATAGGGTTACAGACACATTCTTAACACTATTTTTAGTTAACACGTAACACTTGTTACAGCACCAATGACCTTGTAACGCATGACTGGAAACAGACGCGGCTAGTAGCTGTGATTGGCCTTATAACTAGTACATGGACCTCAATGTCACGGTTCGGTGAAGTACAATAAGCCGCAGATGAGGACTTTGCTGTGAAGGTCAACGCAGTGAGCATGGTACGTGATTTGCGTGACTTTCGAAGCGAAAAACAGGGGTGCGCGTGCGACGTGGCAAATGGTTTACTTGGACAATTGTATCAGTTGTGAAGCCTTTACGATTTAGCACAACGGTGCACAACCTGCGGCCTTCCGGCCGCATGCGTCCTTCGATAATGAAATTTGCGGCCGCCTACATGTAATTTAAAATATAAGATTTGGCGGCCGTGCTGGCGTATATTGAATTAAAATTAACGCAAGGCAAAAAATCAGTCGACACGATGCCTAACAATCTGGATGGTACGCATTTATGTTTGAATGTGTTCTTTGCTGATTGCCACTTGGCAGTAGTAACCTATCCTTTAATTCAACGTATCTCATAAATACAACTCGAACTCATTGGCGGCCGTACTTCATACATAAAAAGTAATGCGGCCGGCAATAGCAAAAGGTTCTACACCCCTGATTTAGCACAATAAGTAGATGCATGATTTTCAGCAACTCTGGTGCAATCCAATAGACTGCGTTCCCACTTCATTTTAGCCTTGTACATCATGTGGCGGAAAACTCCGTTGTTAACCACTGCTCATATAATGTGGTTAGGTTGCATTAATGTACAGTAAGTTAGAGTTAGTTACAGTATATGCAGTGGTGACATTCAAAAGTGTTAAGAACAGGTTCTGTTAGAAAAATATTTAAATCTGTAGTATGGTGTGGATGACATGAGCTGCAAGTCATTCATAGGCTATATTTCTGGGGATGTTTCCAGAGAATGACCCAGGAAAATTTTGTCAAGTTACACTCAATACAAGCCAGAAGTTCAGGTTTGCTGATAGGTAAAAATGTAATGAAAAGCTTTATCAAGGCATTTGAAATGTTTGCAAGTAAGGGAACCTTTGAAAAAAGTTAAGCAAACTATTGTTTCTGATGCATGTTAAGTTTATTGGTAACCATAGATACTTTCTTTGCTAAAATGACAGCATGCAACACCAATATAAATTATAATTAGGATTTGCATTAATATTTTTAATAATGCTTGGTGAAACCAATGAGCACAATTGTAACGGCTTTTTCATGTCCATACAAATATTCAGATGAGTTACCATTTTTGTGCAATTACCGTATTTTCTGGGCCATAAGGCGCAGTATCAAAATTGAATGTTAGCTGTTTTTTTTCATACATAAGGCGCAACGGATTACAAGGCGCATTAAATGAAGCAAAGCTTAAATCAGTCAAACTGTATTCAACTCTTTCACAATAACTCCCGAGTGCCTGAGTTGCCGAAGCCGCACGAGTGAATGAGTCGTCACTGGGAGTTTAATCTGTCATGACATACGAGGGAGTTTAATCTGTCACACGTGCTTAATTCGCTAGACACGATTAGAATAAAATAAAAGTTGTGCGCGTGTTTAATTCGGTGTGCGGCAACGTAGTCTGGAGCCCCGCTGAGTAATATGATCTGTGGTACGTGCCAGCTACTCTCGGACGTTGCTCATTGCAATTGTTGTTGGTTTATTACGCAACACGATGGTCTGTTCACGAAATATCGTGACTAGCAATTAAATAAATAGCACCGTTTACCACATAAATTTGGTTCAAGATGAGGAAGCACAACCACATACGTACTTAGGCGCACCGCATTCTAAGGCGCACTTTCGATTTTTGAGAAAATTAAAGGATTTTAAGCCTTATGGTCCGAAAAATACAGTAGCTATTTTTGAATAGTTACCCTTGTTATGTGGACCAGAGTCTGAATGAAATGAATAAATTACAAATAAAAATATATACGCACTTCTTTTTTTACTATATCAGAAATTTAATAAATAAATATGCACTATCCTAAAAGTGGTTCAGTAAGCACTAGAATCGATATATTTGAGTGCAACTTCACAAAATTTTCCTGGGTCATCCTCTGCAAACATCCCCAGAAATATAGCCTATGAATGGCTTGCAGCTCATGTCATCCATACCATACTATAGATCAAATTTTTTTTTGACAAAACCTGTTCTTAACACTTTTGAATGCCACCACCGCATGTACTGTAACTAACTCTACCTTATGATATTATGCCGAACTTACATGCTGTCCGTGCGCAGGCCTTCACAAAGTCCCCATCTACAGCTTTATTGTAGGGGAAGGTGGGGCACAGTGGGACTGGGGGCACAGTCGTCTGTTTTGATTCATTCAAAAAGTTGAAAATGTTGAACTTTAAAATTTCCATGGTGATTTAGTCTCATACCAGCCGTATCACTAAAGTGAAATTTTCGTTGATAGGCAGCCGTTGTTACGAATTACAGAGAAAGTTGTGTTTTTGCAACCCAAAAGTAATTTATAAAATTGCATTTAGATTTGAGTTTTGCCCACGTTAGTCAGCATCTTCTGTTCTGAGTTTTTGTGACGTTGTAGTCAGGACAGTGCAACATTATTTGATAATGCCAGATTTTAAATTCTTTTTAAGTTGAGTTGGTACTTCTTCATTTTCTTTTTTAGGTATGCATGGGGCACATCTGACAGCAAAAAATGGGGCACACTCGACACATTGCCACTAGGTCAGTCTGAACAAGGTTAAGCTTGAGGGGTTATATTGGAATGTAGTACATAATATTTCTAATCTATGAGCATTTTAGGTTTGTTATGTGCTTAGAGGCACATTATATTTGTATGGTAAAGCATGAATTTCAGCATACTGCATTGGTTTCATTGAATATTTGGTAATCATCAA
>JGI24022J15233_10004391_pt1 | contig 14556 bp, 11 predicted proteins | sample Ectturendosymbi2_FD_15233 | JGI IMG/M metagenome (IMG submission 15233) | reverse complement strand
CTGGTGTGAAACACTGGTAGATAATGTTGCAGCCCTGGTGTGAAACACTGGTAGATAATGTTGCAGCCCTGGTGTGAAACACTGGTAGATAATGTTGTATGGTATAATTTTACAGACGGCTTCTTCTGTTTGTCGAGAGCTTCCTAAATGAACTACAAATGCTTCGACAAATGCACAGCGTACGTAAAAGAGGGGTGGTGTTTGCTCAAAGCATCTGTCATTTCATGAGAAGCTCGGGTATATGGATAGAAACGGCTCGCCGTGACGCTAGATGGCAAAGTGTAACTCCTTGGTGCAGCCAAGAGATAAAATAAATGATAGTATCCGATCAATGACATTAGCATACAAGGCCTGGCTTCAGAACAAAGTCCAATCTTCTATGCACTCGCAATATGTTGACGTGCGGCAGTCCACACATTGCTGGTCTAAAAATCAATGAATGGGTTCAGAGAACGGAAAGATTGGTTTGCTGTCAGTGCAGGTCGCTAGAATTGAGTTTGAAAATGAAGTAGAAACATTTAGGCGCAGCGGCAGTGGGGTGTGTTTTTGAAGTTGATGATTGAGCGTCTGCAGAATTTTGTAGTGAATTTTCTTTTGTTGTTGAAAACTGAAACACCTACTTCATATTTTTAGCCTGAAAAAAAGGGCCAAGAGAAACTATATCGAGTTTCAGATATTACTTACAAAACTCGTCCATCTGTATCAGCTATAGTAAACCTTATTGTATTTGAGGGCCATTTTTGCTCTTAGTGCTGGACATTGCCATAATTCCTTTCACATCGATGGTTATTGGTTCTGTAACATGAAATCTGCATAGTCATTCTTTCATGAAAGATCCTTGTTAAAGACCAGTATATCCTGTTCAAATGAAACGATCGCTTTAAGGTATCACAGCATTGTCAAAAATAGGTAGTTATAAATTTCCAATTCATCTGATACAGCACAAAGCAATGATCCATGAGTTTGAATTTATCCCACTCATACCGTTCGAGAAACTATCACGATAGCGCTTCTCGCCGCCGTTTTCAAACTACCGATTGCTAGCAAAACAATGAAAGGATTGTCAGCAGAACAATGAAAAGGCATTACTGTTACAAGTGACTAACTTCTGAGGAGCCAGAAATAGTCTGCGAAACACGGCTTGAACTAGATGCTCCCCGTTGCTTAAATCTTTAGCACTATGTCAAGTGCATGCGCGATGCGTGTGGTCTTACTTTCATAGAATGTTATTGCCCTATACAGTTTAAGAAAGATCATCACTGCATTGATGGATGCAGTAGAGTTCTTTGGTTTCTGATGTCAGAACTGCAACCGTACTGGAATCCTCCCAGTTTAGGTTCAATTACTTCACGGCGTCGTTTTTCAAAGCACTTTGCAAACACTTTTCCATGAAGGCTAAGAAGGGAAATTCTCGGTAGTTAATGCACACCATCGTGTCTATCTTCATGCGTATCGGGGTAATCGACCCAGTTTGCCAATCGTTTGGTATCCTTCCAGATCACTGTGTCACATGAAACACACCGTTACTCCAGACAATTCCTTTCTTGTTGAAGACTTAAGCATTTCAAGTTGGGTTTCATCTCAATGTGTAGCCTTTCCAGGCTTCCTTGGCTTGAAAGCTAGGGAGACGTCGACCTTATGATATTTTCCTCACCCAAATGCACCTCCTGTGTGTCTGATGGTATAAGAGTGACTGGGTCCAAAAGATCTTTGAAATACTTCCTTCGCTTCCAATAATGATCCCGTTATTACTGAGTAAGACAGCATTTGGGTTTTTGAACGATCTAGCAATATCAAATTTATTACCACGGAAGCGCCAGATTGTTTGCCAGAACACTTTGTGGGTTTGCCAGTAAACATGGAATCCAGTTAGTGTATGTTTGAATTTAGCTCAATATCGAATTTTGGACTTGGGCTGTAGACTTTTGCACCTTGCAAATGCAGAGATTGTTCAGTTTTGTTGTAAGGCCAGACCTTGCAAGCTACTTTCTTTGTTCTAATAGCACTTTTCACCTCCTGGTTCCTGCGAGGGCTACTGTTTTGCTACTTTTCATCAGGCCAACCTCAAAGGACCGCAAAAGCCAATATATCGTCTCGGGCTATTTCAGCCATAGCTCGCCAGTCGATAGAGCTAGAGAGGTGTTCGAACCATCTACGGATTGGGCAAGACTTCTAGTTCCGTCTGAAAATAATTTTTCAGTTCTGGGTTTGCGTTTTTCTGGGAGGGACGTCACAAGTGGGGGGTGCTGTTGCGTTTTCTTGGCCAACTTTACCCGGCCCCTGGGCGCCAATCCAATGAGCCAATTTTTTGGCTCAAGTTTTTTGGAAACGAGACTATCTTCCGAGTTTTAAGAGCCCTTGACTGGCTTTTTAACATATCTGGAGCCAAAATTATGGCCTCACAAACCAAGAATTGGTGAAAATTTATACCCACACAAACACTAACCTGGGGTATATTACACCCATATCATATATGGACATAACTCGCCAGCAGCTTCAGCTAGAGAGCGGTTCAAGCCCTCTAATGACTCGTGAAGTCTTGCAGTTCAGACAGAAAAAAAAATTTTCAGATTGGGATATCGTTTTTCTTGTTGATGTTTACAAAATGAGAGGATGTTTATGCATATTTGTTTACATTTGGAAGACGTCATCATCCCCTGGGAGTCGACCAATCGAGCCGATTTTGTGGGTCAAAGTTTTTTTGGATTCTAGGCTACAAAACGAGTCTTTAGAGGTTTTGACGGACTTTCTAGCGTTTCTGGTTCAAACGTCATGGCAAAATAAGCAGAAATTAATTAGGGAAATCCCCACTAATCGCCTAGGTAGGGCCTAGGAAATCCTGAATAAATTGAGGTCTTTTGGCCATAACTGTGGCACCACAAATGCTAGGAAGTCGATCAAGGGCTCTAAAGACTCATATAACAGCCTAAAATCCAAATAAACTTTGAGGTACAATATCGGCTCCTTGTCTGGGCGATGACATCATAAAAGGAAAACCAAAAAAAAGCAAAACATACCCCAAACCTGACGACATCCACCGAAAACCCCAAACCCAAATCTCAAAAGTTTTTTTTCAGTCTAAACTACAAGACTTCACGAGTCTTTCGAGGGTTTGAATAGCTCTCTAGCATAAGCTGCTGGCGAATTATCGCGGGCGAGTTACCGAGCAAGCCGTTAGAGGGAGACTCATGCTTTTTCTGCAATTTTTCTTTCTCTGCACAGCGTTTTCAGTGGCCCGCGGAAGCATTCAGGAAATGTGTTCAAATCTGAAATTTCCTCCAACTTATCACAGTAAATGTTAGTGCTGAGGCTAACTTAACCAAGACTTGCTTGCTTCTATTTCCATTAGAAGATACGGCCCTCCGCTGAATATCGGCCTTCTGAAAGTGCCCCCGAACGAAATTAATTGCCCACCCCTGGCTTCAATCACTTTTTTCACTGGACAGAAGACCTGGCTGTGAAAAGAAACCACAATGCAAAAACGGCTGTTATGTTTCCTAAAGAAATTTGGCATCTCATTGTGTTTACCCGTTGATAACCAAACAGCAAGAAACATTATTTCAGGCACGCTCACACAGTGCGGTGATGCATTTTGATATCTAATCTAAACCCAGTATTTTAAAAATATTCATTCTTATCCTGAAGCTTAAATTTATCATATATTTGCTCACATGCAAACCCTAAACATAGCTGAAGTGTTCGCGACATGTAGCAAAACATTTCTCACGTTTCAACACTCGAAGATTGACATGGCTTTTCAAATGGTGGTCATGGACGTGCACTTCACACCGGTACTTTCCTGTGTCCTCAAAGGTTAGTCTTTCCAATATTAATGAAACGTTACCCATTCTCGACGATATTCTGGCACGGTCTCTAAAATAAATGCAAACAAAATTGAAACATCAGCAAACGAACATGTACAACCGCAATATATGAAAAATTGACTGAAAAGATAAGTTTTTCTTCTAAAACTGCCCGCTTCGTTGCTTTATTGATCAAATAGGAGCGCAATAATAAGCAAAGATCGGATGAAACGAAAGTTTATTGGTAGAAAGTTTTTGCAGAAAACTTTCATCATATGGTGTAAAGTTTGACTTCGAATGTGATGCCAGTTATATTTCAGTTATACAGTATTTCGTATGATCAGTTATATTTCGTATGATAGTTATATTTCGTATGATCATTAACACAAAACCTCAATTTTAAGATTTATTTTATGTTTTTCCAAATTAGCTCATGAATATCTTAATTGTTTTGCAAAAACAAATCTTGAAAAGAACATTTTCACACCCGACGTTCCTCTGGGGAAAGTCGTATGTGAGCAACTGCTGTAGGAAGATTCGAAATATCTCACGGTTTGCAACAATCTCAGATACTTCTGCTGGCTCCACACCAAGACGGAACCAATCCAGGTCGGAGATGTAATCAAGCCACCTTGTCCTTGGTCCACCTTTGGACCGCTTTCACGTGAGAACCTCTTTGCTATCACGCGCCGCATGAATTGTGGAATATCGCTGAAGGGCCGCAAGAATTATTTAGTTTTACCTTAAACTTCTACCTCTATCTTCCAAAGGAAAATAAGCAGATAAAACTATGTCAAATAGCGATAGATACAGTACTTCTCTTGATTTACTGTCTATGTGTCTGCTTGTCATGGAGTTTCGTTTTGACGCGATGTTGTGTTCTAACTTGGGTAACGAACATTTTGATGTGGGCCATATTGAATGTTCACGTGGGCCTCAGGCTCCCCACCGCTGGTGTAGGCAAAAGGTATCGCTTGGCTAATCTTTCCTGTTGGGGCATTCTGGTCATGCGGCCGAAACATTGTATTAAAGATAGCTCCATTAAAGGGTTTCACGAATTGTGCAGATGCGCATTTTTTTCAGACGTGTCACGCCGCAGGCTCTTCGGAAAATCCCATCTCTGCCGCTTTTACTTGACACAGATTCTTTCGGACATTTCCCGAGATTCATGACCATGTGTGAGAATCGGTAGAAAAAACAGAATGAACTCCTTCCCTACCGATGGATGAGTTTTTGTCGCGCTTTCTTGTCACCGGTTGCCGACCAGTGTATGCATATACTCGTACTTCCAATCCCATGCCAGTAGTTTCCTATCGCAGTTCTGTTCTTGTCAACAGTGTGTATCGTACACCCCAGGGTGTACCAAACTTTTCCAGGGGTGTATATCACTGTGATGGGGTGTACCAGACGTGTGCTCTTCAAGAACAGTCATATTGTCCCACATATAATGTTCTTGGCTCTAGCTCTTTGTGTTAACTTTTCACAGGTTTTAAACCGTATCATTCGGAGAGTGTGAATTCATGAATTGTCCGTCTTTTCCCGCCAGTTTATTTGTACAGTAGATCAGGTGCTTACAACCCACGTGATCACCTTTTACAGTATTTTCGACGCAGCAGTCTGGGGTCCGTGGGTGGGGAAAGGTTGGAAACCATTGTTGTAGCTTGACGTTTGCTGAAGCTAGTGCAACAATCTTACCTTTTTCGGCAATGATTATTGTGTTGTTATAAGCTACATAACGTATTTTTCTTACGTTAATTTTAAAGCAGTTAGCTGGATCTAAGCAAAAGCTAATACCGAGAAGTGCGTGATCTGTGTGTTAATTTACCATTACAACTTTTACAACTTTTTACTTCAGATGTTAGGTTATTACCATATTATACTTTTGAACGTTTTTACAGTGAGTTGTTTACCATCAAAAAATGGACCTACTTGATTATGAAATAACACTTTAGTAGCGAGAGACACTTGGTTGGAAGAAAGAGCATAATAACTGTCAAGGCAAAGATTTCAGTGAATCAGGGGAGAGTATGGATGTCAGCAAATCACATGCTGAGTGCAACGTAACCCACTTTTCCGGGAGTAACGTTGAGAATCAGCAGTAAACTGTTGTAAAGAAGCTATTTAGAAGTAAAAAGTCTGTATGGTGAAGAAATGCAAAAGCAGCGATGACTAGCCCACATCGCCTGTAGATTTTATCGCACTAAAGAAGAAATGTTAAATTCGTATCGTTCAGCGCATTGCCTGTTTTGTACAATCGTATTTGGCAATAATAATTTGGCTCCAGGACATCTCAAAAGCTTTTGAAATAACAACACCATGTTCATCAAAACAAGTCAAAGGCATTCTTTGAGGCACCTCAAGAAAGTCATTAGCGGCAACTTTTGTCTTTTGAGAATAGTGTGGTAAAAGAAGGAAATAACGATTTGGTACTTGCTTTAAAATGGCTCGCGCCCTTATGCAAAGAAAACGTCCGCATACCGAGTTGGAGTCTGTAGTTATTCCCTGTCTTGAAATTACTGCTGACATTCTGCATGGAGGAAAAAAACTGTTGACAATTTAAGACAAAGTCCACTATTCGACAAAAAAACTAAACTTAGACGTCTTCATATTTCTGACGATTTCTTGAAACAACTTCTTCACAAACTGCAGAAAACTCAGTGGTTTACTGGTTTTGTATTCATTTCGATGAAACAATAGATATTCCAGACGAGGTGCAGTTGATTGTGTTTTGTAGGGTTGCCGATGAGAAAACAAATACAAACGACGAGAATTACTTGTACTGTCTAAAAAACGTTGGAGTTTGCACAACTGCTCAAGCCATCTTCGCCAAATTGAAGCAGTTCATTGTGAAATATGGTTTGGTTTGGACGAAGTGTAAGTCAGTTGCTACCGATGGAGAAGCAGTCATACAAGGTTCTAGTAGTGGACTTGTCCGAAAAATCAAAAACGTTTCCCGGACTGTGCTTCAACTCATTGCCCGATTCATCGAGAAACACTTGTGGTTGAGAACAATCAGCGACCAGGTCTAGAGATTGTTCTTGATGATGTCATAAAAATTGTGAATTTTATCTGCTCACATTCAAAGAAGCATCGAATGTTTTCAGACGTGTGCAAAGACATGGAAGGAACGCAATGAGGATACTACATCATGGTGAGGTACGCTGGTTATCCGGAGGAAAAGTTTTAAAGCGAGTGTTTCAACTGCGGCTTGCGGGTTTTCCTTGCTCAACAAAAATATCCAATGTCTCCAGAGTTTCAAGACAACCTTTGTCTTTCAAAATTGCCCCACTTGTCGACAATATTTCAGAACATAAATCGTTTCATTTTGTCGTTGCAAGGAAAGGGATGGGACGTTTTTTAAATTTCCAGTGAGGTTCAGGCGTTTAACCCAAACTTAAAAGTTGTGAAGTATCAGAAGGCGATTTTTCAGATTTTGATTGCTTACAAAATTTCAGTCACAGACCTGGAATCAAGAATACAATCAATTGTGCACGAGCATCTCGATGTTCCACCACAAAATTTTGAAGTTTATTTTCGAAAAGGTGTTTATTTGAATCTGATTTCTCTGACATGGATTGTGCAGCCCTTTACAGATGAGAAAGTCTACTTGAGCCACTTTAACGAATGGAGTTGCGGTCAGACTTTTGGTCTAAAAAGCAGATTTTAGAAATTGTATAAACTACTATGATTTTTGGGTTGCACTAATTATCAGCATTCCTGATTAACAAAATCTATGCCAAAAAGATATTTCTGTTCTTGTTCGCATGTCAACATTAAACTACCTTTGCGAGCAAGGATTTTCTTCTTTTGTCAAAATTAAATCAAAAAAGAGAAACTGAATCAAGGATGTTGGTCTGTAAAAATCATTTTAGTGTTTTGCAGTTTAGATATGGCAGAGCCAGACACGAGCACACACTTTAAATATTACAAGCTTTGCCATTTGAAATCGGCTAAGCGACATTTACAGCATGATAATGGCTTAAACGTTAAATTTTACACTTTGACAGCACTAGATTTCAGTGCATGACAAGGGGTGTACAGGTTTTCGAGCAAATTTAAAAGTGTGTACCAATACAAAAAAGTTTAACAACCACTGCCTACCGGCATACGACCTCCTGCTCTGGCAGCAGATGCCAGAGAGTACCTCCTGGCGGGATGCCAGAGTTTACTCACAGGCAAACTACAACTCACATACTTAGAATCAAATACCAAGTAAACTTCTACGGAGGTCTGACAATTTTTCATGGTGATTTTGGCCAAGGTTACCTTTACTGGCCACCTTGGCCATGAATACCAACAGCGAAACTTTCGCTACCGCAAGTGAGCAGCGCTGACGTCGTTAGTAAGTTTAAAAATTTGCAAGCAATAACTATTTATTTAAATATTTTATTTTTTGAGTTTCATGTTTGCTTGTGCATGAAACACTGCGTCATTGAGACTTTTGCTAAGCCAGGAATTCTGAAGAAAAAATCTCACGGTAAGTCAGCTACCATGACAGTGCTTCTTGATAGTTTCATGCACCAAAAATCGTAGTAAATAGAGCGCATCATGAGAAACGTTGCTGGTTTATACATTGCAAGCAAATAACATTGCACGAATCCTTTTTTACCTTTTCAATTTGGTGCTTGTTTGCGCATGAAACACAGCATCATTGGCACTGTTGTTAGGCCAGAACTTGCCAAGAAAAAAATCTCATGAGAAGGCAGCTCCCATTGAGAACATTGATAGGTTTGATTTTCGCAAGCAACAAAAATCGTCGTAAATATAGCATTAACCAAGGCGTTGATCGATTTAAAACTTGCAAGAAATGAACATTACACCAATCTAATTACTTTTTTAACTTGGTTCTTGTTTGCGCATGAAATTTGACAACATTGAAACGGTTGTTTGGATACAAATTACAACGCAAAATTCTTACGAAAACGCAGCTCCATTTAGACCGTTGTTGGACTTGATTTTTGTGTGTATCATGAATCGTAGTAAATACAGCATAATTGGAAAGGTTGTTATTACAGTATTTCAAACTTCAATGAATTTATAAAGCATTGAAGATTGCTTAAAGGAAGGATATTCACAAACAGCATAACCGACGTTCGATATGCGACAAGCGCTACTAGACCAACCCTTGCGCTTACACGCATCCCAGACGACAGCAGTGCAAATCTTCGCTCTTTGGCGACATTTCAAAGGCTGACCTTTGACCGTACCAAACGTTTGGGGACAACTGCTGAAACGCATCGGTAGAAAACGTTTCGTGTGCCGTTCAACCAACCGGTAGGGAACCTACAGCTTTGCACCGTTTGAAAGCTCCCGTTTTGCGACCGCGAAGCAATAAAGCTCATGTCATACACACATTTGCTCCACCAATCCCTGTGCCAATCTCCTTATTCTACCTTCTGTCACTCATGAATACCACCCCAAAGTACTTGTATTTCTCCACCGGCTGCAGTGTATTACTATTGCTTTTAGAATACGCAGATTTGGGTTTCCTCGGTCTTAGCGCTAATTTTCATTTCTACTTGGTCGCACGAAAACTGAACAAGTTCATATTGAAGACCTTGTTCAGAGGATGCAAGCCAGGGCTGTGGAGCAGGAGCCGAAGCAGTTTTGGATGGCTGGAGCCTGAAATTTGAGTTCCCGTTCAACAGACATAGTTTGTACAGCAAGCCAATTGTACAAATAATATAATGGTTTTTAGTTTTTAATTTTGGACCAAATTGTTCTCAAGCCGCCGCCGAAGCCAAAACTTTTATAGATTGGAGCCTGAAGTTTGGGTTCCGGCTCTACAGCCCTGATGCAAGCAGCAACAAGTCGACTGCACAAAGCAAACGGTTGATTCTGCAGCATTCCCACAGTAACACCCTCGTCGACTCGACTGCGACTGTCTATCCAATTGATAGACTACGATGAGGAGTGGTGAAAACAACACACCGTTGCCGAAGTTCAACATCCACGATGAATGGTTGTGATTTAACTCACTCAACCGACACGAACACAAACTTCTGAACAGGAATGCAATGATTTGGCGGCCAGTAACAGAAGTCAACATCGCACTCCCGCAACACTTTCGACAACTTTTCTCGAGGCACCCGGTCGTGTGCTTTTCCGAGGAGACATCCTTGTTATGCTTCAATAAATGTCTAAAATATTTGATCTGTAGTGCTACGGCCTGGACGAAAACTGCAATAGGCATCGTCCAGCTTAGGTTAAATTTAGTTTGTGGCATCTTTTTGTGCATGAAGACAACCACCCCATTACTGTAGACCCCACTCACATCGAATCCGTTGCGAATATTGCTGGAGCAACGGCATTCCTTGCAAAACGTTTTGTGATACCGGTGGAAGAAGGGCAAAAAGAATTTGTGGCGCTTGCAGTAAAAGTGATGTTCCCAGAAAACAGACGGTGGTTATATTATTGCAGTTCTTTTAAGGAAAACGGTTCAATTGTTCCTTTTAAAGAAAATGTGAAACAACATCAAACTATAAAGCGTCGCCAGCGAAACGTTAATTATAAAGCAAAAATGTGTTGTTTTTCTTTTGATGAACCACACGTTTCAAATAATGACATTTTTCGTTACCAAGCACAATCTGATTTCACAATATTATGATCGTTTCAGATGCAAAAATTAGCATCTTCACAAGACATGGGAGGATTTTCTAATTAGTAGCTAATAATGTTTTGCATATTGTATTTAACTACAACTATTTTTACCCATATAGCCTTTTTCAGAAGATTAAGCCTTTGTCCATTTCTGAACAAATGATACAAGATTATAATTTTGCGTGTGCGGTCGTCGCAAGTGGTGGTAACTGGCGTAAGACGAACTTAACTACTGAGTAGGCCTACATTCAGCGGGAGCAGGACACCTTCACTGGACTTTCACAAAAGTTTTCAGTGCAAACGAAACAATTGCCTGCGCATGCTGCTGTGATTCGTCTTGACGCTTGAACGAGTATTTGACACGATTAACTGTTAGAAGCTTAAAATCAAAGCATTTCCTGATCTTTTCAGGACCTGATAAACAATTTACAAAATTTTATGAGTTTCCAACCTCAGCCAGGTCCAGCTTGAGTTACATTTGCACACAATACATATTGCCCGCTTTCGTGAGTCTTTCAAAAACTAAAATGGTGGTCGTGGTGTTGGCTTTACGGTTTTCACTTCCTGAAGTTTCTATCAAAAAAGTTNCACAAACTTCAAGATCATTTGCACAGTAGATACTGTACCCTCAGAATCATGTTCATAGTTGATAAGGCATTACAGTAGAAGAAAAAATTCAAATAGCCATGTAGTGATTGTCCACTGAACGCTTTCAAAGGAACTGTTTTCATCATCAGCGAGATTTAAAAAGAAACCCTGCTAAGACCACAAAACGTCCATGTACTATTGCATATACTAAATGATAGGCGAGGAGTTCATGCCAGTTATAATTGAGGAAGGCGAACAACAGCAAAATAAATATAAAACCAGTCACGTGGATGAACTAACGACTTTTAAAAAACGAGCGGTTTTCTGAAATTGAACCGTCTCTAAAATATGCAATCGTTTCTGTTTTTGGGCGTGATTAGCGGGAGACAAATTTGTGGTTCAGTAAAATTCAGAATTATGTTCCGGCTGGCTCTTTGCATACGTTTGATTTCAAATGTGGGAACTTCTGGTTTCGTAAAACGGTTAGTAAGGTTGAATTGATTCTGGGCAATATGAAGGTTTCCCACCATGAACATGTCAATTTGTACTTGGCTCCCATAGGTTTTGAAAGACATTCCTGAAAGGAAACCAAAATTGAAGTTTGAATGTGTAATGCACACACCTTACCGAATTTCAATCATGGGAGAATGATTTTTAATTGGGGCTGCAGATGATGTGTTGTTGACCCCAGGTAGTGGACTCAAAATTAGATATTTTTGAAGTCAACTGCCAGCTGCAGATAGTAATTTTCGTCCTTCTTTTTGTATTGCCGCATGCGAATGCAGGCTTTGATAGAGCGCAAACAAACTGTTTAACAAATATCATGAAATTTTCAAAATCCGTACCCATAACGTTGCGGTTTTATTATCCCCTTGTTAAGTGGATTGTTGTTGTATTTGCATGCAGCGCGGTTTTCACTCTATAAGCGTGAATAACAGGAATGACATGGGCGCAAAGTCTCGTAATCGGGTCATACCTCGACTATAATAGTTCAGTTCGGTGAGCTCAACTCATGGTGGAAAGTTCCAGTGAGGTTTTAGTTAGAGCAGAAAAACTGTGTTAAACGCTCCCTCGTGCGCTCGGTGAGTCCAGTGTATAGTTGTGTTTGAATTATTATTACTTGATTCTTCAGTGCGCAACTGCGTGCTGGATCGATTGTGTTCTTAGGTGCTATGAGCTTACCACGAGTACAAAAATATATATTTGTGTTCGTAACCGCGCTATTCAGTGCGTTATGTGCTGAAGCGCTGAAAGAAAAAGAGTGCAGTGAGTTAATACTGTAGTTTTTTTTTTTACTTTTATCGACTCTTTTTCTGCTAGTGACATTAACGTTGTTTAGTTTCGCTTTAATTAGTTTCTCTATTGTTGACAAGAGCTCGTCAAACTAGTCAGCTGAAGGTTTTCAATGTAACCTGCAAACACAGAAACACACAACCTGATCAGAGCTGGCTATTAAAGAAAATAAAGAACTAGTTATCATGAAAGTCAAGGAGTATCGTGGAATACATTTGGTTTGAGCTTGATTGAAGCGGATCTAAAGTTTTGTAGATAACACAGTTCATAAAAACACCAACTAGAATGCAGGTTGTGGGTCAACCCGCAGCGACAACAGATATCTGCAATTGAAAAATTGGAATTGAACAGAAGACTTGTGTTTTTTCACACGATTGCAATTGTTCTCTTTTTACCAAAACTTAAGGCATTCCATGGTATAAAAATACGTAATCTGCTGTTCATTGTAAAGTTTTAGTCGACCGCTGGAGATTTTGTGCTGGCGTTTACCTCTATGCTTGACATGCGGTGATTGGCTATCTTTTTGTATATACGGCGCCATTTGCATGCTTTGTGATGTAATTTACGGCACTTCATTCTCTTTAACTTGCTGACGATTTAAACGTTGTTTCGGAAACGTTGCACATAAATTCATGTTCATTGATTTTTTGTTTTTGTTTCTTCGGCTTTGCAAGATTTTTAAGTTTTAATTTGTACACTTCTGGCAGAAATGTTGTTTTGATTTAAAAATATATAAAATAAACACTAGAACAACCTGTATATATCAAAGGATTTTGAAGAGTGATCTCGATCAATCAAAATCTTTTTCTCATCATTTCCTTCATCTTTCCACCATATCACTTTTCGTGATGTCCGTAGGGTGTGCGGTTTTGGTGGAAAGTATAAACACAGTAGAACGACTGTTCCGCCGACGTATCCGCGCTGGTGTTTCTTCGAGATGAGGTTAATTTCTGTGATCAAAGAACAACACTTGCAATACATACTGATTAACTGCAGTGAAAGTTTTGAAACGCGAGACGATTTTCGGTTCATGAAAATTAATTTTAATCTGCACTGGAAAATAAGTCAACCTTCAATATGCGTCTGGGTAATTTATCAAAAAAGACTTCCATTGCCTTAATATGACATCTGTCATTCATGGTTATATAACATCTGCCATTCATGGTTATATAACATCTGCCATTCATGGTTATATAACATCTGGCATTCATGGTTAAAAACGGAATTGAAATAACTTTTACACAGCAGTTGAATCTGACAAAAACAGTGGCGCAAGTATGTGTCTTCGAGCAAAATATACATACTCAACTTCATCAGCTCTAAACATGCTTGCAAAGCTCAGCTTCACCATACCTCGAAGCCAATAAGTGGAATTCAAAAATAAAATTATGCGATTAGTGCATATAGATCAAGTACTGAAAATCCGAGTGCAGGGTTTAGAATATTACATTTTAATGACATTTGCAAGTTAGAAAAGGCTGATATAATGCATAAATTTAAGAAATAGCTTTTATCAGCATTCGATACGTCATTTATTTAGTTGGAAAATATGTATTCATATAATCCTTCATATTTGGAATGTCTTTAGTAGGAAAAGACTATCCACAGATCAATTTATAGCGTACATATGTGTAAAGGTATGGGACTCCTTAGGGCCAATTTTAAAGGTACAGTCTTTCTATGTTTTTTAAATATATATATATATGTGCTTACAAAACAGATCTGTTTTGACATAAAAAAGAGGTCATTACATGAAAGGAAAATTATAATTAGAAGAGGTGAACAAAAATGTGAACAGGTTTTGAACAATTCCCCATTCTATTTGAATAAGATTGTAGGCCTGAGGATGCATAGTGTTACACGTGCAATCGATTTCCTATTAAAAACTTTGCTGGTGGACTAAAACCTTCAGCTTTGTGGAGACTAGTTATTTGAACAATATCTTATTTACTAAACTACAAAACCACCTGTTTTTAGGTTCCCCGGGAGAAAAACGTCACGTTTTCTCTTTGCTTAAAATAAGTTCTATTACTTTTTGGATACGATGTAATTTTGCCGTATGTGGTCCGTCTTTGCACCCAGGATAGAAATATTCGCACTGAAGTGTATGTGGCGCTTTAAGATGTTGAGACGTTCTCCCAAACAAACATGAATGAATGAATAAGAAAAACACAATCAAGCTTTATAATAAATACTACGGCCAAAGCAAACGATACAACTGACATCTTGCAAACGTTTCGATAACAACTGTTATCATCTTCAGTGCATAGCA
>JGI24022J15233_10004387_pt1 | contig 14561 bp, 10 predicted proteins | sample Ectturendosymbi2_FD_15233 | JGI IMG/M metagenome (IMG submission 15233) | reverse complement strand
CGTGGTGTCGTGTTTGTACCTCCGCCTTCTTGTTCAAGAGCCACATGCACCCACACAAAGGAATACGATGATGAGCGTCATTGTCGATCGACAGACCACTGCGAGAGATAGTTTTCTGTCCAGAGTATTCTTCTCTGCATTGAAAGTTAAATGCGTTTGGTAAGGCATATGTTTTGCTGAAGGAGAGTCGTTCTCTTCTGGGTATGTAACGACATGTAGCGTGCGTCTTTAGAGTGAAATGTTCAAAAACTTCGTCATTTGTGGGAGTTTTCGTCACGTGCTTCAGCACTGAGGGAAGTTTGCTTTGAGACTGAGGTCAGGCACAAACATAGTTCGTGCATCTGCATTTAGGCTTAAATTTCTGGTGGAATTGTAAAATTCGCAAAGACTGGTAAATGATCAGAAATATCAAAAGAAGTGATTCCAGCATTAGTTATCCTTTGTTCATCACAAACATTTGTGCATGTGTGATCTATGAAGAAGGGAGTTCAGTTTGCTGAAATGTGGTAGTTGTATTGATAGGAGAAATACAACTGCAACTGGCACGACACAATGTACATACTTTTTCACAGTTCAGCGTTCTTGATACACCAGCAGGCTAATTTTAAATCTAAAACGTAGAGAGTGATTGCTGCAATGGATGTCGTCAATGCTGCAATCGTCAGCAGTGTCATAAATTTGAAACAGAATTCTGGATCGGTTTCTCCTAAATACAAAGAGAAGTGTGGTTTTAAGAGGAAAACCACTCCACGAGACGATGCTTACTCCGACATTGTAAAAAGATTCACGCAAAACGAACGACACATTAAATACGGATTTGAAGGAGAGGTTTATCCCAATCAAATTCCTCTGCAGTTTGCAAATTCTCATTACAGTTGGTCGACAAACTAGACGACCAGTTAAAAAACAGATTTTAACCAAAGCAATCAGAAAAAGCAAAATAAGTGCGTAAAAAAGAACAAAGATTTTACAAAAGAACAGTAGACAAAAGTAATTTTCTGCGATGAAAGCCATTTCTGTGTATGGGGCCGCATAAATCAGCACATTTAAATCTGATGAGAAGATTCGTGATTCCCATTGAAATCAGTTTGCCAAGCACCCGCAGATAAACATATTTTGATGATGCTTTAATTACTGGGTGTTGCAAGCCTTCACCCATTCGAAGGAATGAGGCGCTCACCACGATATTCTTCAGAGAAAAGTTGTTCTAGAGCTGGGGAAGAGGCATCCTGATGGTTGCAGGGTTTTTCATCAGGAGCTAAACCCCTGTCACACATCGACAATGATAAAAAACTTAATGATAGAGAAAAATATGTTGATGCATGATTAGTCCGAGAATTCTACAGACGCAAACCCAATTGACAATTTTTGGGCCATATGCAAAAGTAGATCGTACAGTCGATGGTTAGACTACGGAAAAGCTCATTCTGGCGCTGATTTAAGTATGGCACAGGGATCCGAAACTTTATCAGTGACTGTTCAAAGCTAGCAAACTGTATGCCTAACAGTGTTAATTGAAATTGCTGCTTCAAAATAGAAGAGGTTATTTATCGTTAGTAATGTGCCTGCTTGTGACGTTTTATAACCAATCACCAAGTAAAATAAAAATAATTCATTGCTGAGTACATATTAGTTGCTTTTTTCGATTCATTTGCACAAGTGTGTGGTCCACTTGGTTTGCAATTGTATGTCTATTTTGTTGTGTGATTGGCATGTTTTTCTACAGTAGAAGTTGGAAAATCATTACTCAGCCAGATGTAATAGAAGTGCACTGTGTGATAGGCCAATGGTCAAAAATATTTTTGTCACACCCAAGAAAAATTGTACTTGAAACTCGCGACCGAAACATTTCGGTAGCATGTTTTCTGTAATGCTTACGAGGTGCACACCACAGATGATAGGAGGGAAAACACGAAATGTTTCGTTAACTGAAATTATTGCAATTAAAAGTAAGTCCGACAAAAACAAAAAAAGGTCATGTTTGATAACAATGGGGACATGTAAGTAAACAAAAAATTTGTGTTTTGTTGTTCGAATGCACAAATCGATTTGTGTAAGTAATTGTGAAGAAAAACAGCTGCATAGAATACTCGAGAGTTATCCTTCAGTTACAAAATTTTTACACAAAATTAAGAGTTGAGATTTCGTAACAAAGTCACACTCAGAAGAAAAACAAACTTTTAATTTCGTACAAAGCGGGAAATCTTCCATTCCAAATTTAATTCGTATCAACGTTTTTTGATGCTACGTGATCGTACTGGCCTGAGGCGGTCTAAACTTGCAGAGACGTTGCTGCATGTTCCCGACTGATTTTTTTGAATTTTCTACTGTGGATGTGAATTATGCGCAGTCTGAGTGGAACCATGCCCTGTTTGAGACTGGCAAAAGCACCAACGTCACAAATTACGTAGGTACAAAATATAAGATTTACATTTCGTGCACTGTTGATTCATTGACAGCCGATTTTTTGTTTTTGAACGAGTCTCCAAATGCGCAGCAAAGATTTTCACAAAGACCGTCATTCCCAGCAAAACACTAATGAGGTTGATAATGTTTCACTATCAAGATTTCAACATTATTTTCTGAGATTGACAACATCGTCCTGGGGTTTAATTGTTTGATGAATTATTGCAAAAAAAACATCTTCGTGAATGTTGCAACAATCTTTTAAAATGTTCCCAAGTGGAATATTTGCAGCAATTGTCTGATATTTGCTGTTTTGCACGATTTTTCTGTACTTATGTGGAGATTTTTTTTCAGTTTGTCTATGTAATTTCACTTCTTGTGTTTTTCCATCCAAAGTCCGCTCCGGCTGCAATCTTGGTTTTCAATTGTAGGATCAGCCACAACTCCTGAACGAATTGGGGTAGAGTGCCACTGAAAACATCACTGGAGGTCGAAAGCAGCAAGGAATCCAACGAACTTGACAATGGCTTTTGTGGGCCATGGCTATCGTAGGCCCTTTAAGACCAGCGCCCGCCAAATTTCGGTTGAGGTTTGCAACGCTATAACTCGCCAGCCGATTGAGTTAGAAAGCTATTTAAACCATCTACGGATTCAGCAAGTCTTATAGTTGAGATTGAAAATTTTTTTTTTCGTTTGGGTTTTAGGGTTCTCTGGGGGCACGTCACAAGTGGGGGCGTTTTTGCGTTTTTTTGGCCTAATTTAGGCGGTCCTGGATGCCAATCCAATGAGCCAATTTTTCGCTCAAGTTGTTTTTGGAAACTAGACTATCATCCGAGTCTTTAGAGCCCTTGATTGGCTTTCTAGCATATCTGGAGCTAAAATTATGCCACAAAAAACAAAAAGTGGTCAAAATTTCTACCCCTACAAAAGGAAACCTGGGGTGAATAACACCCAGTTTGCATATAGCCATAACTCGCCGCCAGAAGAGGTTAGAGAGGTGCTCAAGCCCTCTAAACTTTCGTGAAGATTTGTAGTTTAGACTTTAAAAAATTTTTTTTAGGTTGAGATCTCGGGTTTTTTGTTGATGTTTACATAATGAGAGGATGTTTATGCATATTTAGTTACATTTTGATGACGTCATCATCCCCTGGGAGTCGACCAATCGATCCGATTTTGTGGCTCAAAGTTTTTTTTTTAATTCTAGGCTAAATATACGAGTCTTTAGAGGGTTTGATGGACTTTCTAGCATTTCTGGTTCAAAACTTATGGCAATATAAGCAGAAATTAATTAGGGGAATCCCACTAATGCTCTAGGGATTTCCCACTAATTAGGGGTTTTTCGTCCATAACTTTGGCACCAGAAACGCCAGGAAGTCGATCTAGGCCTCTACAGATTCATATCACAGCCAAGAATCCAACCAAACATTGAGCCACAATTTCAGATCATTGTCCGGGCGATGACGCCATATAAGAAAAAAACAAAAAAAATTCCCCGATCATGACGATATCCACCAAAAACCCCAAATCAGAATCTCAAAAATGTTCTTTTTCAGTGCAATGAACAAGACTTCACGAGTCTTGAGGGTTTGAATAGCTCTCTAGCATAAATGTCTCGCGAGTTATCGCCGGCCGCGCAAGCCGCCAGTGTGAGACTCATGCTTTTTTGCGCACTTTTTGGTTTTTGTCCAAAATGTTTTTTTTGGGCAATAATTCTGGTTCCAGATATGCTAGAAGGTCAATGAAGGGCTCTAAAGACGTGGATGATCGTTTAATTTCCAAAAGAATTTGAGCAAGGAAATGACTCATTGGATTGGCGCCCAGGGCCAGTTAAAATTAAAAAAACATGCCCTCTTTGTGACGTCGCCAGGAGAAAACCCCCACCCAAATCAAATAATTTTGTTTTAATCGAAACTACAGGACATGCTTAACCCGTAGATGGTTTGAACAGCTCTCTAATCCAATTGGCTGGCGAGTTATGACATGCAAACCTTTCTGCAAAATTTAAGCGCAATCGGGACTTAAATGGCGGTTTTGATTCAAGGGCTTTTTAGGGCTTCAGAATTTGGTCTGTTTTACTTTTGATGAGTTTAGAAACGATTTGGTTGAAGTCTGCTCACAATCTTCTTACAGTGCTTAGCAGCCAACGCTTTTTCATTTTTAGACATTGCGATTTATACTCGGATACAGATTTTTTTTATTTTATTTTTACTGAATGGAAATGTTTATCAAATTCTTCAAAAAGAACAAAACGTGTAGCAAACTTGGATGAAAAGCATCACAGTTTTTAGGGCAGCTATGTCTAAGAAACATAAAACGGCTTTCAAAAGAGATTTTTAATCACAAGATATTGATAGCTACTGATCGCTCTGTTATTCGTATTTGATGTTTCGTAAATGTTTGAATATACAGTAAATCCCGAAGGACGTTCTTGCACTTTGCCTAACTACATGCTATGATACCACACGAATCGTAAAATTGTTTCTCTTGTTTTTGTTGTAGTCCGGCGTTATTCAAAAACATTTACTTTGTAAAACCAAAAGAAACCTAAGCCACTTACAACTTACTATTCCTCAGAAAGGTGACTTTCCGTCTGTAATTCTGTAGACTTGAAGAAAGTTTTTCGCTACGCAGGCAATTCATTTTGTTTTTGAGGAAGCAGCAATGCGTCATCATGAGGGAAACTTTGTGCAATTCTGCTNACAGGAAGTGAAGGATACGTGCTCTGCGCAAATATCATCGNTAATTACTTTCGATAACCNGAGTCCAACTTATCGCAGTATAAGTAACTCATCCAATACTCAGGCAACTCTAGGCAAAGCAGACTATGTCAGTTTTTAACAAAGTTGTTAAATGACTTGAAAAAGGACTCATTAACCTCATTCCTTCTGTTGCTGACTTTTTCGAAGATTTCGTTCCAGCAGTGCTATGACAATCTGCATAAGTATTTTATTTTGTTGAGTAACGGGGGATCTCTGGCCAGGATTACGATGGTCACTTCATGTGTTGAAAACAAAGGCTGTTGTCCTGCAGGTGTCGCTGGGTATATTGGTGAAGTCAAAGTTTGTCATGATACTGACGACATTTTGACGAAACCAAATTTGACATGTAGATCGGAGAGCAAGCATTGTAATTGCGATTCGCAAGGGAGTTCGTTGAGGAAACATGCTGATTTGAACCTGGTGGCTTGATTCATGATAAGCATGTTTTTGTGATAATTCAAACGTGTCAAAACTCCAAAACATTGCCATTTAATTTGTTCAAACGGACANCTCATAAACGTTTGCGCTTGTTTCAGCTATGTCACGTAAAGCTGTAGCAAACAGTCGTCATTTTTCGAGAAAAGTTTTNGTTCGCACATTCTTGTTATTTAGAACGCAGTGCAGATCAAGGAGTTCCACAAGAATATACAAACTAGTCANAGGCCCAAAGAAGAATGTTTTCTATTGAACACAATAATTTCAGAGCGTTTTCTTTGCTATAAGAAACAATTATGGCGATGAGCTTCAAACCTATACTTTGAAAAAACACACAAGGTGATTTGCACCCTGTTTTCAATAACTGTACTCTTCCAATGCATCGTCTAAGCCAGGGCTTCTTAAACTATGGATCGCGACCACATTTGCGGTCGCCAAATGTAATTTTGAGGTCGGGAACAAATCGCCTTGGTAAATCAGATATAAGGGTTTTTGTAGTCTTTGCAAAGAAAGTTGAAAGTAGGCCTGATGTGAATGCTATTTCTACTACACTTTTAGGGGCAATAACATGCTTCATGCTGTCAGATGTTTATTAGGATCAAACAAACAGATGAATAAGCTCTTCTGGTGACTGCATTTTATTATTAGCTAAAGTTTCGCCGACCTATTTATGTAGCCTTCTTCAGGGCAATGGTGATTTATATTTTATTATCAGCCAATGTTTCGCCCACCTATTCAAGTGGGCTTCTTCAGGACGTTGGCTGATAATAAAATATAATCACCAGAAGAGCTTATTCATCTGTTTGTTTGATTTGAAACCTGGTGGCAAGCGCTACGAAACAACATGAGCAACAAAAAGAACAGCGTTTATTAGGATGTCTGCCTGAGCTATGAAATTATAATAATCAACCAAGCGCAACTAATTATGCGTTTCTACGTCATGACTGTTTTAACGCACCGACTAATATTGACCTTACAGAATTGAAATCATTCTGTGTTCAGAGCTCTAACTGCTTTGAAAACACACTCTGTAGTTTTAGGCTAATGTCAAATGCTTCATGAAACGTTTTAGAACTGCTTTGGACTTTGAATCAGGAAAAGTTGGAACCATAAATCATACACAATTGAAATTTCAGGAGGCGGCACACCTGCGCTACTACTGCCAAGGATGAGCTTGCGGAGTTATAAACGATAAATGTTTGCAACTGGAACTTTCAAAACAAAGTTCATGTCATTTTTATATAAGAACAAGAAATGAATGCCCAGTAATTTCTGATCAAGCCATTCATAATCGTTTAGCCTTTTGCACAATATATCTGTGTGGAGCGGCATTCTCAACATCGATAATCATCAAGTTCAAAAACCCATCCTTTATTAAAAATGTTGTGAATCTCGTTCGTCCTGCGTTGTCTTGTATCAGTCTACGAATGGACCACCCTTGNAAAAATCATCAAGTGCATCCATCCCATTAACTGTGCTTGATTACTTCTATAAACTGAATTGCTTTTCTGTTAGTAATTNTTCGCTTTACTGTTTCCATTAGGTGGTAGTTTCATTACTGCAGGGTAGGCTATGGTTACTTTCGTGGGTTGTGTGCATTTGTATGATTTCGCCATAGACAAAAATGCCTATTGAGATTTGTAATGTGATGTTTGCAAGTATCATCAAAATCTTGGCTTTCTATCAGGGGGTCGCATTGAAAAAACTTTTTCAAAATGAGTCACAGAACAAAAAAGTTTGAGAAGCCCTAGTCTAAGCCACTGGTGCATAACACCAGGCACGCGTGTCCAATGGGGCAATAGACTTGTTTGAAAATGGTAATGTGACAGGCCAGTGATTAGTTGTAGGTAAAGCTGTTGTTTGGAGTTGGAGTAAGTTACGAAGCATTGCATTTATTTTTAATAATTCAAACCAGANGGTTAACTTAACGCGGCTGATTGTCTGCTGTCAGAGACTAGGAACAACGACACTGAGCAACCTGCTGCTGTGNTATACTCACTGATTTTACGATAATTTACATTTATTTGAACATGGTGCGGAACGGGAATAGATTACAGACAAAAACGTGGCGCGTTTTCCGTTTNANTTCGACACCCTGATTTAACCCTTTAGGTTAGAGATATACGCGTTTCATTCAANTAAAATGTGATATGACCTGCTTTTTGCAAAGATGCGTTTTATACGACAAACCTCTACTAGGAGGAAGCATGAATAAGTTTAAAATTTTTAATGAAAATCATCTAGCTGTATTACCCGTAATTGTTTAATGGCACAGCAGCATGCTAGAAATATTGTCCACATGCTTTCGGTGCAACCTTTTCCTCTATCCCTAGTGTGAGGACACCTTCAGTAGAATGCTTGTCGTGTCTGTTTTTCTGGTCGTTAAAGGCTGCGTCTTTACTATAGCGGATATGTCATAATCACCGCTTACGTCTGGAATTCGGTGTTAACATTTGTGATTTTAAATATTCGAGAAACAAATATTGAAGGAAAAGGAGCTAAAAATCAACTGATATTGAAAATAATGACACTGTGATCAATCATTCTGACATTAATGGAAATTATCTTATCATCCTTTTTCTACAAGGTGTGTCACTTTAGTTTATATGCTGTGTATCTGCATGCTATTATGTAGTTATAAACACATCAGGCTTAGGCAAAATCACCTAAAAATTAAGAAAATTTTTAGAAAACTTGTTTATTCAAAGAAACGTTGGAGAAGTCATGAGCAAATATGATATGAAGTCTGCAGCAATTCTTCAGCAACTTTTATTACTGAGTAAGTTTTCTATTAACTTGCATTATAGTGACAAATTCCGGTTGTAATGATTCTAATTTTGCGACAAATCAAATCTTAAACACAGGTATATCCCATTTGAAAAACGCATCAAGGTTGCATTTTACGATTTGCAAAAAATTGTTCTGTTCTACTACTGGTGGCAATTTATACAAATATGATCAATAGCACAAAATGATCAGCTTCAAGTGGCAAAAGTAATGAAACATCACTTGTCTACAAAAAAAGCAACGAAGAGAAAGGAAAAATTAATTTTGTCTGTTCCAACACTTCCCAGCAACGTGAACTTAGCTTTTGTGGATTTTTGAAGACGACGCTTTTTTTAATAATTATGATTTTGGAAAGGCTGCCGATTTGGATCTTTCTGATCCGTATACATATTTACTATATACATTTTTCTGTTTGGAGCAAATTTGTTTCGGTACGTTTCTACTAAAATTTTTTTCGACATGTTTTGTACAACTAACCGCATAAAGAACTGTGCCATAGTAAGTAAATTATATAAAGAAAGATGAGAAGGCTACATATATCGCAGGTCTTGATCCAACAGTGAAACAAAACACAATGACGGGTGGTCGGAAGTGACACTTAGTGTCCTTTTAGTCAATTTGTTCAGGTAACTTAGGCGCTTCTTTCCAGCAACTCTTTACAAACATTGCAATGAACCAAAAAGGGAATGAAGAATCAACGTTAAACTATACTATGCCTGTAAAAGCAGGTAGATCATGTATGAAACAGAAAATTGACTAGTGATTCCTTTGCTGTAATAAAACTGCTTACACTCCTTCGCTTTTCAAAACAGACATGCATGTACAAAGCCTCATTATTTACCCAAGTCTATCCTGCGTCGCGACAAATCGTACCAGTTTTTATGGTGTTGTCGATTGGGATATGCCATTCATCACCACGTCTGCGTGCACCTGGATCTTCCAACCACCAGCCTTGCAAAACGACCACATCTTTTCTTTGAAAATCATATTCTATGACGTGAGCAAAGGAGGACGTGTCATTAGTGCAAGTATAAACAAAACAATCTTGCCTGACGGTAAGGAACTCTTGTGACAAAGCGCTGCTGAAATACATAAACAGAAGAGTTGCTTTTGAAACCAATAAACTTACTTTACCTAAAACCTTACACCATATCTTTACACCACTGTAACGAAAATGCTAACTTTCCGGCATTAAAAGTAAATCAGAGATGTATTGAGAAACGCTTGTTGGTAAAAATAGTTTTGTTAAGTTTTTGATGTGAAATTGATCAACAACGACTGAAACTGCCATTCTTGCTAAAGTTAAATTTTTATCATGAGTGGCATGATATTATCACTGAGATAACACTAAGTGAAATTCTACTGTGCGTTAACCAGGTTCCATTTACCAAACAAGGAGACATATATCCACCACTAACAACGTGCCATGTGGTCTCTACGTGAAAAATCCAAGTGAAAATGAAACAAGTTGTCCAACGGGAATTTCCATGGAGAGCGTGTGCTCAAACAGGACACGGACAAGTTCATTTTGGCCGCCAAGGATATCTTCGACATTCAAACAGTTCCGAATGACTGTCCAGTACGAGTTTTTACCATGCCCTACTTCTCCGGTATTGCAGGACGATTCACTTATGCCACCGCCAACTGGTATGTTGCTGGAAAGAAAAAAAACAACCAAGAATCCAGTAATTTGAATTAGCAAACATTTCCCACCAGTGCATAAGTACTGTTTTCTCCTATTGCGAAGTATGGACAAAGATCCAGGAATTGATTCATTATACTTTAGTTTACCTATATGGCTTTCCTTACGTGAGTTCATATATATGGTTCCTCAAATACATTCTTTATAGTTCTCCATAGTTAGCTTGCCTACAGTTTAGCTGCTTTTCAAAAATAAGTCACTTTGAAAATAGCACACGAAATAATACCTACTCTAATGTGCGAAGGCCACTTCCACTAAAGTAATAAAACTTTTTTACTTGTGACGCTTTCGAGGAAACCAACGTCGTCAAACCTTTTTAACGAAATCCTATGCGTGGTAGCCCGAAAATAATGCCTTACGTTGTCCCTCAAAGAGGCAACGGTTCTTTAAATTTTTCAATTTTTAAAATCTAAACATTTCCTGTTTTCAAATCTGTTGGGGAAATTTGCTTTCTGCACCAATTTGCTGCGACATCTTTTTTTTCTTTTCATCGAACTAGTATTGTTCTGATCAAACCTGCTGGGCATGAAAATGGGTTTAGATGTATTGTTCTCAACACCAAAAGTGTCATTGATACAGATGAAGGCGTCTACCAATGAAGGTCTTTTTCAGATACAACGAACACGTTCGCGCTTGCATCAATTGTAGTTGTGCTCTGCATTATCTTGTGCATGGTTTTGTACAGATGCAGGTCAGTAACCTGTCTTAGATAATTTTCGTAATAATATATATTCGCGGTAACATCACCTTTGTAAAGCAACTGCATATTCATCTGTTAAGGATTTACTTGAAAAATGTTGTCCACCAAACGCAAAGATTTGATTGCCTAACTGAAATATGTACTGAGTTCTTATAGACTTTCCAAGATGTAATTCAAATGTGTTTTCACAAATTACTCGAGAGATGTACCATGAAAATCTTAAAAGCGGGAAAGATGTTTGGCGTTAACTGCACAAAATCTAGCGAGGCGAATATAAAGGCTTTCGAATGTAAAAATGACGACTTTGCAAGTCAACACAAGATATCAATATGCACCTGCTGAACATTGCACGTGTAGACCGAAGAATAATACCATTGGGCTGAACATTACTTCTGTTACACTTCTGACACAAACCTTCGCAATAAATTTTGCTGAAATAACAAAACACGATGCTGCGGTAACACATGATTGGAAACAATGACGGAATGCTCTAGTACCTCATTTTATTATGGATAATGGTGCTGTGCGCCTGCTGTCATATCATTGGACAGTTGTGCACTAAATGTAAATTCATTACTTTAACCTTGCAGGATGAACGCTCTGGAACTTGAAAAGCTCCGTGATTGCTCCAGCTGTGCCCACAAGAAAGTGACGAGAACGACAAATGTCCGAAAGCTTGATACGTCTGTTCAGGGTTTGTCGAAAATAATATCAAACGGTAGAAACATGTAAAAAGCATTTCCTGCTTTGAGCTATTTTTCTAGTGTTGCAAAGACTCACGAAATACTGCAGGACTACGCTTGCTTGAAAGCTCGTAAAAAAACAGAAATGCGTTTGCTGCACAATTATGTCCTCTTGCCTGTTTGAGTTTGACTACAATTTATTATCCTCTTCATGATCCAATCCTCAACAATTTCTTGTGAGTTGTTACTACACACAGTATGTGCACAGAGTTTTTAATGATTGGGACATCAGATGCGAGTTTTTCACAACCTGTAGATAAACAATCCTATAAAACCCCGAAATTTGGGAAACGTTCACTTCAAGTTATGACAAAAAGTTGATATTTAATTAATTAAATTCTCTATGCGATTAAGATTTTTGTTTGTTGTTTTAAAGCCAGAGCGTCCTAACCATAAACGCTAGAAGGCTAATCAAGGACTCTAATGATGCGGATTTTTGCCTTGTTTCATTCGAAAAAGAAAAAAAAATTCCCTTGATGTTGGTGTCCAGGGTCAGGCAACCTAAGTAAAAATGGCCTAAAACTATACCCCCACTTATTACGTCGCCTCCAAAAAACTCAAATGAAAAACTTCCCAATTTTTTGTTTTGTTTTTTTTTTGATCGACGGTACTAATCTAACCGGATTTTTTGAGGGCTTGAATAGCTCTNTAGCTCGATCGGCTAGCGAGTTATTGCTTGAAAGTTTTGGGGCAAATCNTTGCGGCAAACGTTTGGCACTTCCGGGACTTAAAGGGAGGTATAACGTTTATCTGGGGAGTCGGAGGGATTTTTTTCAAGCAACATTGAATTTCTCTAAGGATGGCCAAAAGCTATTTTTCCAGTGGAGGCAATAGTGGATTTTTCCAAGGGGTGGCCAAAGGACTTTTCCAGGTGCAGCAATGGTGAAATTGCATTTTACTAACTCGAAACTAAGAGAAGAACGTTTTTCTGCTTACACGGTATTAGCAAAATATCAGACTTCAAATTCAAGCGGGCCAACGTCCCCTTGCACCCTCTTTCCGACATTGGGGTTTGGAGAGGATACTTGATATTATAAAAGAAAAATAAACAATGCGAAATGCGGACAAACTGAAATTAAGATATAAGTTTCGAAATCAATAGTTTTCACCATCAGCAAAATTCAATATTAGAAACTAAAATGTTTTAAATACGAATTAGTTTGTCGACGCGGGCAAAAACTGGTAATGGGATTATGTTTACATTAGTGGTAATGATGTAAAGATTTGGATCAAGATAGGCGTTGCAATTGTTTGCTAAACAAGAATGAAAAAAATACAGGGCTGTGCAGAAGCAGGATGTAGGTTTTAATGCAGGACCGAGGTGCATAGCACACCAAGCACCGCCTTGCCTATAAAATGTTAAATTTGATTTAACCGAAATTTTGGCTTCGTCTAGCGATTGAAAATTGGATTGCATTAGAATTTAGTTTGATTCACGAATACGATGTCTTTATTATTATAATCCGGTGCATGTTACTTTGACACATGCATTGACACATAAGCCACCATCAACACCGAATGCAAGCGACAAATTTCGAGTGACAGCTGAGCCCATCTCAAACACAAATCGAAAAACGGTTTTTGCACAATGTTATTGAAAGTCACATTTCTGATAAATATTTCATCGTTATATGCCCTCAGGTGAATTATTTTATAAACAAAAGCCTTCATTCTTTGAATAGTTTTCATTTAGACACCGGACATGAGTTGAGCATCACCTGTTTTTTACAGGTTCACTTGAAGTGTCAGAGGGTTTTCCCAGCTACCTCCCCATGAAAGGAACTGACGCAATTCACGACTATACTGAGATCGATCTCGGCGTGCCACTCAGTGCTGCCAAAACGCTTCCCGTTTTCGCGCAGCCCGGTTGCTTGCCTGCAAACGTCACGAAAGTTGAAAGGTCAAGCACCAGCAATGCTGTGTACGAGTATGTTCGGCCAAACACAGCAGTTCACCTGATGCAACCGACAAATGTGGCTGATTTGGGCAACGACGGCTATGTGGTTGCTAGATCGAGATTGAAAGCCACCTATGTTGATTTTCACTAATTAGTGACAAAGAAATAAATAAATCGCGTGGAATGAACACTGAAGAATGGAATTATCTGTTTTAGTGTGATATGATATGTTTTCAGTATTTTCTGAGAGATTATTTGAGGAAAATAAAACATTGATGATGCATATAGCCTTTCTTCAGTCAGTGTCTTGTATATGGGCAATCAAGGTGAAAACGCAAACTCCAGTTTATTGGAAAGATGCTCCTCTCACACGCAAATGCAGCATATCCGTTATATTTGTTTAATGGGTTGCGCAAGAGAAATACAAATTTGGCTTTTTTCTGTCTTCGAAACCATCAATACAATGGTCAAATAAAGCTACTTGTCCAAAGCTTTCGTCTATATTTGAATTACTGCAAAGGAAATGATCGTCTACCACGCCTAATGCCACTAATAAATCAATTCCTTGATTGATTCACTGTATTGTTCAATACTATTTTACTCAGGGGCGATGGTGTTCTCAGGAATTTGGGTGCCCTGTGCAGAACATTTTGGGGGCCTACGCTCGCATAAATGCAAGATCGAAATAAGGTCATCGATTTCAAAAAGTAGGGTGTGCATTTACAGCAACGCCAGGGACGCTGGATCAGCGAGTGGGAAGGGGGTAAATGAGGTTTAGGTAATGAAAACTTCTAAAAAACAAAAAAATCGTTACCAATTTTGTTTGTTTGTGTCCATCAGCAATGTTGACTTCAAAAACAATAGCGTAAAACCAATCTACATTTTCTGGTTGCGGGAATAGCTCCAATATAGTTTTTCATGCCGATCTTGACAAGCCACGAGATTGCCTATGATACTGTCATGAAAAGGTACCTTCGCCCATGTTGCCCTCATTTTGAAAGGGAAGGGAGGGCAATGCCCCAGCATGCCCCCGTTCGCCAGTGTCCATGAGTAATGTTGATATCTGATTCTGAATTTTACACCAACTCATGCACCGTCTTCTGTAACAGTGACGGATCTAGTGTGGGGAGTA
>JGI24022J15233_10004383_pt1 | contig 14565 bp, 8 predicted proteins | sample Ectturendosymbi2_FD_15233 | JGI IMG/M metagenome (IMG submission 15233) | reverse complement strand
GACAGTAGCTCCACCTCAAAACGTCACCAGGGTTCATAAATATTCGCTTTGGGAACCATTGCGATCTTGATGAGATTTCGCAAGTGAGTAGCAGTCGTTGGCATTCGACATTTTCTTGAATCGTAATTAATTGCATCCATTGACATTTGACATTTCGTAATTGTTACTTAACATGCCGACCTCAATTTGGCGCCCCCAAAACGCTGCGCCCGGGGGCAGATGTCCCCCCTTGCCCCCCTCTTGTTACGCCACTGTGTACGAGCCGCGATTGCTTCTCGCGAAAGTCATTTTGTTGCAAATCTGGTAGGCCTACCGTGCGAGCAGTTGTAGTTATTGCGTTAAAGGATAATAGTTGTGGATTTAACGTTTGGTGGTTTCCTTTTTTGGAGAGGAAACAGTGAGTTCTTTATGTTGTGCATTAATATGGTTTTATCTTCTGTTGCAAAACAAAACCAACACTACAGGAGTCGCTCTACTGCTCTACGGCAAAACTGTCTGGAAGTAGACTGACAGAATTAGTATACTGTACCAAGTGTAAACAGCAGCTAGCAAAAATTAAAACTCTACCGAAGCAAGGGGTCAGGGAGGTGCCTGGTGGGGGTCCCAAGTAATATCGATGAGATATATATTGTTGGGCATGCAAAAGGAGCGGCGTACTCAAAACCTCGTAAAAGTGCATTTTGTTGTTAATAATACACGCAATACAAGATGAAAACAGCCATAACAAAGACAGAAAGGCCTGTCTTGTGTCTGCACGAAAACTTTTTCCAAACAGCAATCTTATCCTCAGTAGTGTTCAAGAGTTTAAGATGCCACAAGGGCGTGAAGCATCATGGTTTTTTGCCAAGTGGCTAAAATCTTGGGAGCTAGTCAAGCTTCATCTGGATCCAGCATTTATAATGTACTTGTATTTGGTCACAATCGCGTTACTGAACGATCTGTGTAGTCTGTTGCTACGCCCTTACGGATAAAAAGAACGTGGTGGTCAAGAAGATTGTTGAGTCAACAGTAGCTTATATATCTTAGCAATTTGGACGGTACCATATTTAATTAATATTTATGGGAAACGTTAACAATCGCCAATGTGCAACACAACTATGTTGAAAAGGCTATTTGCAAACATGCAAGACAATGCTATTCATACGGGTCATCGACATATGCAAGACCAAGGCTTATTGTTATGTTATGTTTTATTCCAATTTTGGTAATAACCTGCGCAAAGCATGAAGCCGTTGAAGATTGTGTTATTTCAGAAATGAAAGAAATCGGGGTTGAAAAACAAAAGAATCTTTTATTTAAACAGTTTTTTTGTTTTAAGTAAAATGTTAGGGACCCGATTTCTCTGATTCTAGGGGCACTATGATAATTCTCTGATTCTAGAGGCCGATGATAATTTTCTGATTCTAGGGACCCGATTTTCAATTCTAGGGACCCGATTCGGGTCGCTAAAACACCTTTAAAAACCCTGATTTAAAGCTTCTCAGTGATGGTCCTCTCTCTGCAAACAAACAGCACAATCATGGCTGTATACGGGTTAAAATGAAAGTTCCTTAGCTCTTTTTACTAGTGCAGCAAAACTGGGAAACATCGCTTTAGGTATAAATGGCGTAGTACGTAGTTTGGAGCAAAGAAGTCACGTTGAGTCTATGATGGGGCAAATTGGACAGCAACGCAATCCTGGCTGACATAACATGGCACACCACACATCGTTGATTCATAACTATAGATATGTCCTCTCTTGAACATAAGGACCCTGCTCAAAGCAACTGACCTGCTGCTGGTTAACTAGTATTTTTTGATCAGAGAAGTTAGAGATTGACGAGGATGAAGAAATCCAGCTGTTTCTTATTCCTGGTGGAGCAATGGAGCCTTCTCGAACAGATAGCGGCACAACGTGCTTGGCCATTATATCCTCTTGTCTCTGCTTCTGGCGATCAACGTTGGAAATTCCCAGCACGTAAAGACCATGGGACTCTTTGAGTGGATTCTGACTTGAGTGGGAGTTCGGTGCTGTAACGTCCACAGCGTACAAGGAGTTATCATCGCTTCCCATCGCCAGCGCAGCACATGCCGCGGAATGATCAGGGTTTTGTTTTTGTTGGAACGACGACGACAAACTTTTCCTGTTTTTTTTGGAGCAACATATTTCAGAACAGAAGCACTCGCTGCCATTACCGTCGTCAGAAGTACCCCCTATGTGGGGGACTTTGCCTGCAAATGATAACAAGCCGGTTTACAAGCGTCGTGTCCAAAAGAACGCACAGGTGGAAAAACAAATTTCAGGCAGATGATAACACTAGCTATTAACAAAGATATAATTATCACAAAAGATATTTGGGTTTACAGCATTTGTGCTTGCCGACAAGGTGTTGTTTTCATTGAAAAAAAAGAATTTTTATCCAGCATGCGAATGCAGAATGGCCACTAAAGTGTTTACTTCTGGTTTGGAAAAATCAGTTGAGGGCAGCAATCGAGTGTTATTCCAAAGGCAATCGGTTGTCAACAGACCTGTAGCGAAGAGTCGTTTTCCAAGGCTAGGTCCCTTGATCATTTGGGAATTTGCCCCAAACGATCAAGCCTTCTCAATTTATGACCGCTATGAAATTAATAAGCTTTCATCGACGCTGATTTGATTCTTCAGCATCCCCACCCAACTCGAAAGCCCCTAAGAGACCAGGTTGGCGACCGATCTGTTCTAAACTTACGAAAGCTCGTACTCCAGTTATCTTGTTCGCAGCAACACCACATATCCCTTGCAAGCCAATAAAAAGGGTTACTACGAAGTCTGAACAAAACAAATGAATACGTAAACGTCAGGCTATTTACCTTGTGGAACACACGGTTGACATTTGGATGGAGTTTCAGTGTGGTAATGACGAGGAACCGTTCCATATTTCGATGAATCGGTAGCATTAACATAAAATGCTGAGAACCGCTTATTGTTTTGCTCTGACCCACAAACGTCATGTGAATGCCAGAGGGAAGCGGAACTACGTTTGTCGGTCGTACAGTTGCAGCAACATAGTTTATCATTATACGAACACGATCTTGCGTACATCAAACTGCCAATATCGCTGCAAGCTCGTTCAATTCCCTCGTCACGATAGCTTACGCGATAATCTGCAATTTGAGAAATCGTTGTGTATTAACGCAATTTTGCGTATACAAAGAAAACAGCATGTGCGGCGTTATGTTCCAGCTACAAAAACAACTTTCGCTTTATGTTTGTCAGCAAGTGATGTTACCTGAAGGTGGTAGCCGGAAGTCGTATTTGTGAGATTGGCCTTCGTATTTTAGAGCTCTGTCATTACTTGGATGTGCATTTCCATCTGATCGCATCGATGCGCCAAGGCCTTTAAATTCAAATTAACAATATCAGAAACGTAGAAATCCTGAATGCATGGTTTGCTTACGACCGTGGGACAAAACACGTACGCGCAGCAGGCAAGTTAAAACATCAAATCTGTTTCATAGTGTATTGTATTTATTAGCATGCTACGGGCGGTAAATTGGTGACGGTGTGGTAAAATGAATAGAGCATGGTTACTCCTGTTTTCACTATTTTGCTTGACCTATGTATTCAATCTCAAAACGAGGCTGAAGAAGTGGCCTGTGAGCACTTTATGACTAACGTAGTACTCTGAATATTGGTGCTACCTTCAAATGTTTTTGCTGCGATTGGAGAGCGCCAGCGGCAAGTGCGCAAAGCTTCACACTGTGATCCCATGTCGAGCTCACTCTGTTACTGTTTGTTCGCGCTGCTGGTAGATGCTATTCTGGAGCACATCCATTTGTGGTGGCACGCATGCGAGGCCGCGCCGGTCGAACGACCATACGCTGTGTTTGACTTAGACCAGTGGTTTTCAACAAGGGTCGTGAACCATTGTTGGAGGAGGTCCCGAGTAGATAATTTTTGTGCACACAACTGTACTATATTTGCTTTGAGTTTTAGATGGGGGTCGTTGGGTTAGTGGGTTACTGTACAAAAAAGGTTGAAAACCACTGGCTTAGATTTTGCAAATTTCTCTTATCACAATTTAGACCATAGGGATACACAACCTTTTTGCTATGGCGGGTCGCGTTGGGTATATTTTTATAGCACAGCAACCAGTGAGTTCAAGATGTCATTGATTTTTTTTTGTATTACTTCTGTTCTTTCTTCCACCCACGAGCCTAGCCTGCTTTTATACTTCTGTTTGTTTGGCCATCTTTCTACTAAGCATGGCCGCAACCAGCTAATATTTTCCCGGGGGAAAGCATCATAACATGTTGTACCAGTAACTTTTTGTTGTACCTAACAACTAAACATGTTTTTGAAAATTTCGGGTGGTAATTGCCCGGTTAGCCTATTCTCATACAGGAGACAAAGGAGTGTTTAATTAATGCACAGTAGTGATAACTTGTTTTTTAGATTGCATGAGCACGGCCGCATTGATTTTAATTGAAGGCTGCAGTTTGTGCACCTCTGTTTTAGCCATTGGTTATTGAAAAATGTAGGCCTATGCATTTGTAAATCAAACACGCTTCGCTTTCCTCTAAGATATGTTTGTTCCGCAGAATAGTGAAATACAATGCTGATTTGAAATGCAAATGAATAACTTTACGAAGCTATACAAACATGGTTAATAAAAATAGTGGAACTATGAAATTTTGTAGCCAAAGCTTTGTGAAACCGACTATGAAACTAAAACCAGCAATCTGTGAACTGTTTTTAGTTTAATAGAAATATTTTCAAAGCTTAAACTCAATAAAAATTTACGGCACGTTTATTTTCTTGGGATGTAAAATGAATATGGAAAATAATTGTGTGGCAATTCAAGCACAGTCAGCATCACTAACTACCTACCACTTGCATCACTGCCACTAACGTATGAAACACGCCGCTGTGAAGTTAATACTTCTCTCTCAGCTTCATTGCCAGCAAGACTTTCATTTGGAGTAGCCAGGCCCTCACTTTCCGTGTTTACGCCTAAAAAGTGACAAAATATTGCGTAAAAAATCAGTGTTCTTGATCACCTTCAACAGCAGCTTAGGGCAGGAAACTAGATTCTTGAAGTAGCGTACGCATCAATTGCAGGGTTTGAGTTTGACTAACCAGACAAGCTATTAGTATGGTATAACCAATTTGTTTTGCAATATTGTTGGACACTGATTTTGCTTAAATTTTTTTTAAATGAGGCGCACACGGAATCCGTCACTACCACTGGTTTTCCAAAATGTTACTCACTTCTTGGCTTGAACACGAATCTTCGACGAATTCTCGGTACAAGCACGAAGAGTAAAACTACTGTTATAATCAAAATTCCACCAACAGCACCAATGACTGGTATGAGGCTGACGGTCAGACCATAATCTGTCGAGACAAAACAACATATTTAAAAGCTGTGAGAAGTATACATGTTAAATGCATGGCAGTGAACACACACACACTCTAAGAATGTTTTGTCTTACAAAATGGAAGGGTTAGTAGCAAGGTTACAAAATGTCCCCGCGCGCTTTTTATTGAAATTACCGCCATGATGCACCACAACATTTCAGTAAGTAAAGTCAAAGCAACAATAAAAAGTTGTTGTTCTGCAAACTACTACCCCGTCACGATGCTTGGATCATGCAAATTATAAGCACCAGCATGAATAACTTTTCTTGTGACCAAAAGCCCATTGTACAACTGTATCTTGATTTGTTTGATTCAGCCGATATTGTTGGCTAACAAGACACTTTAAGTGTAGTGTGCAGGAAACCATCTGACTAAAACAATTAATTAATCTGTGAGAAAACAGGACATCAAATAAAGTGCAACTGTTCGAAAGCTTTCTGATTAGCTTCGTATATAGATGAGTCACTTTATCTTGATAAAATAGGTGATGTTTGTACAGTGGTCCTATGACTTCAGCAACAGTTAACTGTTAACTTTCAAGACTCTATGCAGAACCGTAAATAGCTTGGGACACAAGGGGCCGAAGAGCTTTCTGAGATGGGTCCAAATGTCCAACACATTTTTCCAGGGAGGGCTAAAAATTTTCTAGGGGTTTCGGGTCTGGCTCTATGTCTTGCATTATTTTCGACGATAAACGTGAAGTCGATCGCTGCATGCGAAGCGCACAAAATGTCGTACCTGCTGTGTCTGAAGATTGCAAAGCACTCCCTGCAACATGTAAAAGCAAAGTGAAAGTCATTTGTGTTAAAGCTATTAAAACAATCGAAAACATCACTGAACAGAACTGCAAGGAGTTTTTGACACTGTTGTAATGGTAGAGTGCGAGTGCACTCGCTAATTACACAAAAACAATAGTTTGCTATAATGGCGAAAACACAAAAAATAACTTAGTGGAAAAACAACTTCCAACTTAACAGGCCGAGCAATATAAGGAAAAGAAAACGTTGGAGCTATATACCGCTGTAAAAAAGTTCTCATTGACGGTGGGAAAAAGACTGAAATAAGCTTACTCATGGTTTTGGCTCGAACAGAATGCGACGGCTTGCTCTGGCCCAGTTCATTGACTGAGCGAATTCTAATGGAGTATGTGGAATCGGGTTGAAGATTTTCGATGGTGCAAAACGCTTGGCGATTTCGTATGCTGACGTCGATCCATCGTTCTTTGTCATTTGTGTTGTATTTTTTATCGGAAAAGCTGCAGACGAGATCATAAAGCAGAGTTTGATCATAACCTGGCACAAGAGGCAATTAGTCTTCACAAAAGGCGACCTAGTCAAATCAATCCGCAAATTTCCCAAGTCCTGAAATCTGCAAGCAATACTTACGGGTGCAATGCTGAAGGACTGAAGCATGGACAGAGAAAACAACCTACAGACTAAAATGGATAAATCAAAAACAGTAACTACGGCAAGTAAAAACTGGAAAATAGGCCGTTCTAAAACAATTGCTTTCACCAGAACTGAAAAACTATCTGACTTAAATTACGGAGCAACAAAACAGCTGCGTAATTACGCCGCGATGACTCAACACAAGCGTTAGTAAAATGCGCAAGCCGAAAGGCGGTAGGCAGACGTACTGCAGGGATGCTAAACCTTGGTAAGTGCAAATGCAGCAAGAAAGGGGTCAAACAAATTGGCAAAGCAGAATAGAAAGAAACTTAATGAACATCGTTAAGGTGTACAAGAATTACTTCACGCGAAGGATGATCGTGCTTTGAATATTAACTAATGCGTTTTGTTTGCATTTTCACACGCATCCAGAGACTCAAACTGGGTTGTTCTGCAAAAGTAACAATGTAAGAGACGTAAGTAGGCTAAGTGATTTAATAGGAATGCCATGAAACACTGCATAGTGCCGCGACAAGGTCATTTGGTCGCTATAATCCCTCTTTATACATACTGTTTAATGCATATCACTCTACTCGCCATTAAATATCATAGTTTGCACATGTCAGCTTTTGCTTCAGAGAGAAAGTTTTTTTGCCTGGATTTGTGAAATAGTTGAGACAATAGATTTGTGTTTTCCATGGCAACCATAAAGTGCAGTGTTTGCAAGGCCCCGTCAAACCATTTGTTTTTTCGTCTTATTCAAAGCAAGGTGCTTCTTGGTGATTACAGTTGGTCTCATTGCGGTGAATGTTTGTATTAATCATTGCCTTCGTATTTTTTTTATAAAGTTAGGTGGGGAAACGATGTAGTCCAAACCCGTGGGTCAGCTTTCTTGTCACGTTTGAAGGCGCAGTTTTGATGCCATTGCTATCAAACCATTGCCATGTCCAAATTAAGTTGGTTTAGGCTGGAGAAGTAATCTTCTTTCCTTTGTTTGAATCGTCTCAATCTTACTGCCTCTGAATTATAGGTCATACTTGGGTTGTGCGATTTACTGTGGGTAAATGCTGAAGTTAAGTGTCTGTCAAATATAATGCGTCCATTAGACATTTCTGATGCGGTTATCCAAATTATATCATCGATGAATTGGCATAAGACGATTCAAAACATTGCCTCGAGTACATCTCAAATAACGCTTTTCTGAAGCATGTTTTACGAACGAGATACTTTGGTAACAACGTGTTTGTTTACTTTATTCATTTCTGCTCAACCTCAGCTCGAATACCTAGGCGTCTCACCGTACTGTACAAATGCGCGAAGATGAATGCTTTAATACTGCATGCCAGATATCAAGAACGATTTCATGATTTGTAATGGCAGGTGTGCCTTTCCTGCGTAACCTGATCTCCGAAAAACGAGGTTATTTTGTGCTAAAAAATATTCTCATTAAAAATACTACCTAAACACAACTGTACACAAAACTACAGCATTTTCGTCGTTTTACCTTTTAAACAAACTATTTTAAGCGTGCAAGGTTACCAATGCCAGTAGCGATTAACCATCAATTTGGCAATCTCAACTATATATTCCTTCTAGTATGTTGCTGCCAATCCATTGCTCAGCTACCAGTGATATAAATTCAATTTATGAGATAAAAGGATTTTTAATTTTTAACATCAAAGGCACTAGCAGTATTAGTGTTGGGAAGATGACATTTAGGCATTGACTAACTTTTCGTACTGTGCAGTACGAAAAATATTTACTCGTCAACGACATCTGGAAGGTAATGACTACGTTTAAACGTTTTCCGTGAAAGCATAACCCTTTTATCAAAGCGATGCACTGTGCGAGTTGTATCTGAATATGGCAAGAGCCAACACTTACGTTCTGTACTGAACAACGAAAGATTGCGGCTGTCCCCCATCGAAACCGGGGTGCCATGAAATGAAAAAAGCCGTGTCTGTTGCGTTTTCCACTTTAACATCATACGGGGGCTCTGGAGCACCTGCGGAATACATAAACAAAAATAGCCTCGTGTATACCAGGAAAATCATATTACAGCCAAAAATTGTTTTTGCAAAAGAAGCAAAATCCAACTTTTAACTGGTATTTATTATGACTTATTCTCGCACATCAGTCACAAAGAGTAAACAAAAATATTTGAATCTGCAGGAAAACACGTTATTTTCAGAAACATTTTGTAGATTAAGTGTTCACTTGTTTCAATGTTCCTTGCAAGCAGAAATTGAACTCAGAAACTGGTACCCCTCGTGGCCGCACAAGATCAAGAAATGGAGAAAATTTGTCGGAAAAGATCATTGTCGAACTTTTCGTTTTTGAATAACATTACCAAAATACAAAAACCGCTGTTTAGTCGCTGCTTAAGGACTACTACGTAGAGATACTTAAAATACGCTACCCTTCCTGCACAGGTCACTAATACTACTGTATGTCTTCAACCTTTTCAGGTAACATCTTTTTAGCAACGCGGTTGGTAATCGCAGGCGCACAAGGCCAAGTCGCATCCTCAACTTACCATGGCTTACTGGGGCGTTTCCAGGCCATAAGCGGACATTAAAACAATTAAGAAAGTTTTCTCAAACATTTCTGATCTTTAAAAAGTAACTTGTTGAATGTCGAAAAAATTTTAATAATAAAAAAACAAACACAGGTCCTCGCTGAAGAAACGCGTGGGGTAGGTACAGAAATGGCACTAAAAATACACGAAAAAAACGAAATTCCGCCAACAAACTTTTTTGGCAATCTGTACTAGAGTCATGTCGAAAATTGCAGAATTACATGGAAAAGAAGTACATAAGGGAAGGTAATGAAAAGTTGTTACTTTTCGGAGAAAAATCGTCCAGGGACGTACTTGCCAGTGACTCCCGACAGGACGTCAATCAGGATTAAAAAGCCGGATTAACTCAGCGCAACTTCCCCGCAAACATGGTACTTTGGCCATAGATCTCCAAGATTACCTTTCGCAGTCTCAGTCATTTTGTTGCACTGCAGGTGATCATGGGCATCCCTGCCCACATTAAGAAAACCCCCTTTTCTCAAAAAATAAAAACCTTTTTGCAGATTTTGATGCAACTGCTCGAAAGTACCATTTGAAAAAAATCAGCTACTGGACGAATGGGGTTGATACGTGCTTTTTACATCTTTGAACAATTTAGTTGAAATTTGACTTATCCTGCTCGACCTACGATTACCTGAGCAGGGTTAAGCCGAATTTGTAAAGCGCCTTGTAGTTGCAGGTGTTACATGCAAAACATTGTCGAACGGCAGCCATACGCTCCCTCGTGTTCCGGCGTCATTGTGACAAACTGAGTACATTTTTTCAGTATCTAGGGAATGGGGAGACCGATGTTTTTTAATGTTTTTTAACAAAGAAACGTGTGGAAACAAATCTTCGAAATTTCGTGGAGCTTCTTACCTACTCCAGGATCATGCGCTTGGATGTAATATGCCATATAAATCTTAACCCGCATATTCACATAAATATTTGTCTTTTACATGCCAAAGAAAATTTTAGACAGCCAGTTGAAGTAAAAACAGTTCAACAAAAATTTTGCGTTTTAAGATCTGCTGGGAAGAACCGAAATTTTGCCTACACAGACGTAACCTATGTGAGGAAATTTCGACCTGCTTACCTCGTGGAACAACGAGCATTTTCATTTGATCCTCCCCAATTGCATTTGAAACTGAACAGTAATACAAAGAAATGATATCTTCGTCGATGTGAGTACGTTTCGTGCTAATAAACATCCTACTCTTGTATACGTCATCCGCAAATGATGCTTCGTCCTTGACGTACCTTTAAAATGATTGCACATTGTCACCTCCATTATAAATCACTCTACAGGTTACTATTACATAGGAATAACCGTAAACGATAGCACCACCAAATTTTCACATAAAGTTCTAAGCAAGAAAAGTTGGTTACTGCAGGTAACCGAGCAATGCAACTATACCACAACAAATGTCATTTGCTGATGAACCACGTTCAAAAGCAAGAAACGCAGGAAGTCATGTCAGGGGCGTAACATGGTTAGATGGCGTCTGGGCAGGAAGCAAGTTAGGCGCCCCATGTTCGAACCTGAGGTCTTTCGGAAGCAATTGTACTGTACTGAAGAAAGTACTTGTGACATTGTTGGGACTTCGGCACCCCCATAATGAGTCAGTGACCGGCGTCCGGGGAATTGTGCCCACCTTCCCCCCTCGTTGCGCCCCTGTGTCATGTACTTACACTGACGAGGTCTAGCAACGCAATAGTAGCCGAACCCCTCCTAGCATCACTGAAAGTTGTGCTGTTGGGACTCACCTTCTTTCAGACACATCCGACCCGCCAAAGAGGATCTTTGATCCATTCTTGAATTTCCAATCAAATTCTACGTGCGGATTTCCAGCGGCGGTGCACACCAACGCAGCCGATATAGGTCCGCCGTTCGGAGGTTGTCTGGCAACTTTATGAGTTGACTTAGCACGATCGATTCTGGCACCAACTTGCGACAAAAAATAACGATCATTGAATAAAAGCATAACCAGCGCTTCAAAACATCTTAAATTTCGGATTTAACGATTTGTATAAAGAAACACCCACCCAACACAACCTGCAAAAACTAAATTAAATTATCATGCAGTTATTATTGCAGGTCATATTTAAACCTTAAATTCCATTTAGTGGTGCTCTGTTATTTTTGCTTCTAAAACAGGTTTCACAGGTGTATTTTCTTTTACGCAGGTGGCCTTCCAATTTTTATTTATTTCTACTCGTGTGTATACTTGCATCTCGGCTTTTGTTGTAGAATCCGGTGTTGTTATTTTTACACCTGTACTCTTTCAAACAACATTCCAGTTTTGGGTAATATCGGCACTTGCAATGCAACAGTGGCGTAGCCAGCCCAAAAATTTGGGGGGCTAAAATGTATGATTAGGCGAATAACACTATTTTGTTTGGAAAAACGCTTCTCAAAGCGCAAACTTACAATATTTTCCAAAACTTTTGGGGTGCCATGGCCCCTTTCGCTCCCCACTGGCTACGCCTATGCAGTGTAATAGCAGTTTTGATATCAATACTGATTTCAATCCGCTGTTACTGTACAATAATCACGTATCGCACCAAACCGTAGATTTCAATGTCAAACTGCTAAACAACGCAACATGATAAAAGCCGACAATGGATAAGACACTCACATTTCACTGACAAGCGAATGTTTTTCACTGCTATTTGTCCAACACCATTATATGCAGAACATCGGTAATTTCCTCGGTCGGTCGCCGTTACGTTTGTCAAATGCAAGGTGCTTCTGCGTTTCTGCGTGAAACTTTCATAGATCTTCCTTCCAGTTGTAGGAATCTGGGAAAAACGGAACTTAAAACAACTCATACAAATATTTTGTAACTTGCGAAGCAACTGTTTTCTTGGAAGTGTTCGTTTTTTCACGTTGGGTATAGTATATCAATAAAAAGATTGTTATAAATTTCTTCATCATAAGCAGGTGATCGGTGCACTGCTAAGGCATACACGCACAACGTTTTCTGACCTCTTTTGCCCATGTAACAACAGCATGCGTATGGGGATGAGTTTCGAAGTCACATGTAAAAGTTGCTTCTTCTCCCTCTTGTACTTCTGCAGGTCCAGAAAGTTTCACAATTTTCGCAGGGTCTACAACATTAAAATTTAAATTTTACACGCACTAGACGAGGCGACTTTGCATTCGTCTGTAGTTCAGTTTGGCGACGCGATTCTTTTACGATTACGCTATGAAGAAATTTCTAGTACAATGCTTAGGGTGCGTAAATATTTGAGATAGTTCTAGTTTCAGGCCGCTGACCACACTTAAAAAGTATTGCGGCATGTAATGCAGTACTAACGTAATTTTCAATTGACGTATTTCAATACAGCAGTTTTTGTTTAGCTGAATATTGCAGTGCTGAAACGAGCATGACTGTCTGAATATGTTTCAGCCAAATAAGTCCTAAACTTAAGAATAATTTAGTAAGCTTCATGAATTTCTTGGTCAAAGAATAACTCTTAAATTAGATCTGAAAGTACTGTAAAGTCCATTCACCGCATAGTTACAAGCAATAACACGTGACTGGTTTATCAACATGTCTACACCGAACATTATGAAGACAAACCGACCAGCAGCTTAGTGGAAAGAGTCATAGCTCCATAATGTTCACGATTTTTTCGAAAAAACTAGCGTTTTTCTACAAATGTTCACCACCGGTTTCGTATGTAGTCATAGAAGCAACAAAATCAAATCTAGTGAGCAGGAACACCATGAAATTTAAATTTACGACCTTCATATGGACTTGTTGTGTCACGAAAAAATGGCTTTGCGTACACACGTTTTTTACGTATTTAGAAGCCTACCCGCATACACAACGCTTTTGAAGCATAAGTATGAAACATCCTACAAAGCATGCGCGTAAAAGCGCGTAAAAAAGAGAAAAACTACTACATTAAATGATGAAGAGAAATGTTTGCATTCTCAACCCTAAAGCTAAACGTGGTGAAACCCTCTGGAAATAACGGAAGACACATTGCTCGAATTGCAAGTCAGCAATCGCCATAAACATAGCCAGACCTAATCCGGAAATACGCTCAATGCAACTTATAATAAAATTGGTGAAGTTGTATGAAGTTATAAAAATTATCTGAGTTTAAGGTATATTTATTTGATAGCGTTTTCTGGCGTTCCAAACTGCGTGGTAGTCTTAAACACTGTTACTTACACAACACCTCCACGACAACAATGACTTCAGTGGATCCCATTGAGTTCTTGACGTCGACTTTGTAAACACCCGAGTCACTCCTTCGCACATCGACGATTCTGAGAACACCTTCGACTGAGGACCATGAAATGCGCTCATTCACCAGGAGCGGGCGTTTCTCCCATCGAGCGGTGAAATAAGGATCAAATGCGTCACGATATCTTGGGGATTCGTTTAGTCCATTGCCCGAAAGCATCCTCCACCAGCGAAAAGACAGAGGTGTTGGATTTGCTTGTATGGGTACTAAAATTTCTAAAATCCCGCCTTCAGTACCGTTAAAGTGCATTTGGGAACGATCAGCTTGAGGAGCAAACTTGACATCCAACTTCGCAACTTCGTCAACTGATTGCTGAAGATCTGGATTTGTCGCTCTAATAAAAAACAACGACCAGACTAAATTCGCTTTAACTTGCTGTCTCCACAGCTACATGCAATAGACAATACGCAACAATAAATTGCTCATGTCTTGCGCAGTGGGAATAGTCCTTAAAAATTAAGTTTCTTTAAAATTTAAATTGCGTTTTTTTCTACATTTCCCATTTCAGAACTGTTTTGAAATGAACCAACTGTTCTACGCGTACTTCTTTAACCTTTTAAGCAAATCTAATGCAGTACCCCAACACAAGTAGTCAATGTGACAATTAACGGTTAAATTCATGACAATAAAATCTGGTCTCTACTCATGAATCGATTCATGTCTGGCTTATAAAATCCAACTACAAGATCTTCAGACCTAGGGTTTAACGTGCTCCAGTCCCCTATTAACAACTTGCACTTTAGCTCAATAAACAGGGATGTAAATATTTGTAAGCCCAGTTTTCGTATACATTCATTTCTTTATCCAGAAGATGTTAGTATATGTACTATGTATATGGTGATTCCAATTATAGTTGCTTGTATAATTTTAAACATTGTATAAGTTCAGCCTCCCCTACCTAACTCCTCACAGCACCCGACACATTTAATGTCAACACTACCCACTTGCATACTACAGACGAATGGTGGTACCGAGGTAAA
>JGI24022J15233_10004382_pt1 | contig 14566 bp, 9 predicted proteins | sample Ectturendosymbi2_FD_15233 | JGI IMG/M metagenome (IMG submission 15233) | reverse complement strand
TTTCTTTTCATTATGCTTATTTGATCTCCAACTGTTGTTTCTCAACACTTGTCAAAAAGTGATAAGCGGGGTTGGTTGACCAGATGACCGCCACGGTCTTTCGCCAATCCTATATGACACAGCGCCCGTCTTTACTTAAATAATATACCATTACCCACAAGCTACTATACTGGAATAACTGTAATCACTGAAAAATATTGGACTCAGTCTTAGACCTCAATAATTTTTCTTTTTCTAACCGATACCCTCACCGGACACCTTTACCTAAACACCAAACCCTAAGCCCGAATCATCACTTTTCTCAGCGTATTTGATATGTAGAATATTACTCAATGCATGCGCACATGGCGTGAAGTCAGAAATTTCGCTTGACACCGGGCGTAAGTTTGTCAACATGTTTCGTGGCAATTTCGGGCCTGCATACGAATGTTTTTGGCAACGACGGAAAATTTTGTCGGCAGTTACTGTTGAAGCAATCGAGTTGATTAAATCTTCAACGAAAAATAATTAGTTGTAAACTGTCTAGTCACGTTTACGTTGCTACCCCAACAATGCCCGGCAGTCGAGCATATCTTGACTCATTTAGGAATTTTAAAATTCGGACCTAAATGAGGCTGAGGCCCGTCCGCAACACTGAGGCCCGTCCGCAACACCGGTTTGCACACATCGTCGACGTGCTGGGGGTGATGGTGGAACCGAACGAAAATACGGAATCATGGCGCATGGGAGGTTTTGGTTGCTGCGCAAAGGAGTAGTGAAGAAAAATAAACAAACACCGAAACTGCGCACTGGCAACTACTGCAATTGGTCTCCGTCATCCAGGAGCGTTAAATACTGCAGTGAAAGGAAAATGAAAAATTTAAAAGCATCAAGTTATAGGATAAAAAAAATTAAATGAAGATGCATATCGTTGATCAAAACCATACTTTAACAATAATTTTTGTTTGTTAGGCCATGAGCCGGAGCTACACATCTTATCAACACTTCAATGATAATTATTTGGTAGTTGAGAGTTTTTTTTGGCACGCCTCCTCTGCTTTGCAAAGTCGTAAAATCCATATATTTTTATACGCAGTTCTTCCAAGGCTAGTGTAAACAAAATCAAATTGCCATACACACAATTGAGCGCTAGTGTTGTTTCTGTACTACAATAATGAAATCATTGACATATTGTAACAAAAATGAAAATACAGTCGCAGATGAAGATATAACTCTTAGCTAAAGTCGCTTCTACTGACAATAAAATGGAGCATTAATCGTGAAAAATTTTGGTCTGACTGAAATTGGCAAAACAGTATACAACGCCTCTGCAATAGTTGCAAAGGTCGGTAATTTCAAAACTGTGCAAGAAACGCTTTTGCTTTAACCCACCATACAGTACGCCAAATAAAAACAAAAAGCCATTTCTGCATGTACTCACCCAACACCATCAAGTAGAACAGAATGGCCCCACATGCAGACAACAAAACGAAACTTATCGATCGCAAATGCTGGTGAGATACTGTTAAGAAGCTTTTTTGAAAATGCACCAACAACACTCCCTTTTCCAGGATCGGTTTTCAAGCGTATCATCAAAAATACTTAAAAAAACATTTCAAAACTCCAGTCAACAAAAAGGTTTTATCTTTGTGTGTCTTTGCAATATTCAATCTCAACTGAACAGCATTTGAAAATGTTTTTCTGTTGGTGCGTATTCACTTGTGCTTGGTGAATTCTCATATTAGAAATAACTCCTCGCACTCCATACAGCAAAACAACTTTACCAGTGCATGCCTACATGCAATTCGTCAAGTGGCCAGCATAAAAATATCTTTTTCCACACTCGTGGAACCAATGGTTTTCTCCAGTGTGTCTTCGTATTTGCACGGTCGAGGTGTTGAATCGAGAAAATATTTACCACAAACCTGGCAATAAAATAACTATTCCCCCAAGTGCTTTCTTGCTAGTGGCCAAATTGTAAAAATTGAATAATTCTTCCCACACACCTTGCAAAACATAAACGTTTTTCTCCAGTACGTGTTTGCTTGTGTTTGGTCCAATGGCGAGAACCCAAAAAACTTTTGCCACACACCTGGCAACAATATGGTTTATACTCAGTGCGTTTTCGAATGTACACGGTCAAGGTCTAGTCATTCTAGTGGATGGTGATAATCTTTTTCCGCACATCTGGCAACAAACGTTTTTCTCTCCCTTGTGCGTTATTTTGTGTGTGGTCAAGTTACCAAATTGGGAAGAACTTTTTCCACAGAATTCGCAACAACAAGCTTTACTTAGGTATGTGTTCGTTTGTGATTGGTCGAATGGCCAGGCTACAAAAGGTTCTGCTAGATTTTTTTTCTCCAGTGTGTGTTCTAATTGTGACTGATCGAGCTCCTAGCTGGGAAAAATCTTTTTCCACATTCCTGGCAACAAAATGTTTTTCTCCAGTGTGTGTTGTCAAATGGCCAGAATACAAAAAAGTTTAACCAGATGTTGTTTCTCTAGTGTGTGTTCTCTTGGTGCCGGGTCAAGCTCCTAACTGGGAAAACCTTTTTCCACACTCCTGGCAACAAAACGGTTTTTCTCCAGTGTGTGTTCTCTTGTGAATGGTCAAGCTACTAGACTGGGAAAATCTTTTTCCACACTCCTGGCAACAAAATGTTTTTTCTCCAGTGTGTGTTCGAATATGACTGGTCAAGCTTGTGGATCGAGTAAATCGTTTGCCACACACGGGGCTGCAAAACGGTTTTTCTCCAGAGTGTGTTCTCTTGTGATTGGTCAAGCTACTAGACTGGGAAAATCTTTTTCCACACTCCTGGCAACAAAATGGTTTTTCTCCAGTGTGTGTTCGAATATGACTGGGTCAAGCTTGTTGATCGAGTAAATCGTTTGCCACACACGGGGCAGCAAAATGGTTTTTCTCCAGNGTGTGTTCTTTTGTGACTGGCCAAGCTCGTATGTTGGGAAAATCTTTTTCCACACTCAAGGCACCAAAATGGTTTTTCTCCAGTGTGTGTTCGAATGTGACTGGTCAAGTTGCAAAGATGTGAAAATTTTTTTTCGCATATCTGACAGGAAAACCGTTTTATTCCAATGTGTGTTTTCTTGTGACAGGTCAAGCTGCCAGATCGGAAAAATGTTTTTCCGCACAACGGATTTTCTTGGTCGCCGAACGGATTTTCTTCAGTGTGTGTTCGCATGTGTTTAGTCAAGGTAGTGGATCGAGTGAATCGTTTCCCACACTCGTGGCAACAAAACGGTTTTTCTCCAGTGTGTGTTCGCATGTGAATGGTCAGGGTAGTGGATCGAGTGAATCGTTTCCCACACTCGTGGCAACAAAACGGTTTTTCTCCAGTATGTGTTTGCATATGTCTAGTTAAGGTGGTGGATCGAGCAAATCTTTTCTCACACACATGGCAACAATACGGTTTTTCCCCAGTGTGCGTTCGCTTGTGCTTGGTCAAGTCGCTAAGTAACGAAAACGGTCTTCCACACTCCTGGCAATGGTATGGTTTCTCCCCAGTATGTGTTCGCATGTGGTTAATCAAGTAGAAATTTTTGGAAAATCTTTTTCCACATTCCTTGCAACAGAACGGTTTTTCTCCAGTATGTGTTCGCATGTGCATGGTCATGGAGTAATTTTGGTAAAATGTTTTTCCACATTCCTTGCAACAGAACGGTTTTTCTCCAGTATGTGTTCGCATGTGAAGGGTCAAGGAGTAATTTTGGGAAAATCTTTTTCCACATTCCTTGCAACCGAACGGTTTGTCGCCAGTCCGTGTTCGCTTGTGCATGGATAAGTCGGCAGATTGAGAATTTTTTCCACAATGTTGGAAACCAAAACGTTTTTTTGCTGTCGCATCTGATTCAAGCTATGCTAGATGAATCATCTGACCATGCTGCAAAAACATATTGTTTGTCCTTCTTCACGCATCTTCAGAGTTCACTTCTTTGGTGACGAGATTGCAAACTAATATTTTATGTGGCGCTTTGTTGAGACTTGATAAACATTTCTTTTTGTTACTAAATGCTTTTAGCTGAAAAGCTGCTATTATTTTCCTTTCCTGAAAGTGAAAATAAACATATTATTAGAACCCTTTTCGATCCAGTGCCGGAGATTTTGTAAACATTCAATAATTACACATGTAAACCAAGACTGGCTTAGGGCTGTGGTTTCCACACTTTATCTACTCCCATGCTATTTTTCGATTCGTAGTTTCTTGAACCAGTCTACATTTAGAAAGCTCCACAATTCCAAAATAAACAGTGAAAGGCAAGAACGTTTAATGAGTACCTCTCAAGCTGATACTAGCCAGATGTTGGAAACTTGAAAAAAAAAACAGCAACACAATTTTATTGAGGTGGAGAAAATTGTCTTTTCTTGATCAGTTGGTCGATGGGAAGAATTACTTTCTTGACAGTGCATAGAAAATCTTGCTCGGGCGCAGTGAGACGGTTTTGGTATGAAGGTCTTCAAAGATGATGACCCTTGTATTCTCACGAAGACAGAAAACTAATATCTGGGAACTGAGTGATTGGCTAGTTTAAGGTACGCTGCATTACAGAGGGTCTTCATGCAAACTATACATTGTGGCAAAAACTCCTTGTTCGATAGGTGTGAAACCATATTTTATGTAAGCTGGCCTTCAATTTTCGGATGTTACAGAAAGTTCGTTAATACTCAAGTTCAACCAACGTCATCGTCGTTAAAGTACTTCAATACTACTACCTCAACGTGGTCCAAATGCTGGCCTGCATGCAGGGGCGTACCGAGGGGGGAAAAGGGGCACATTGCCCTGGGACACCAAAAAATTCCAACAATGTGCAATGCAGTACATTTACTCCCAGAAGACCTCATGTTACTATACGGGGGCGCCAAAGTTGTTTCTTAGCTACCCTGCTCAGTTTAGCACCTCACTGTTTCTTACGCTACTGTTAAATGTGACTTGCAATGTACCATTTCAGTAGTGTCTCTGTTATTTGCTCAAGGTTAAATGAGCGATATTGTCCGAAGTCTGCGCTCACTTGATTTGGGCCACCAACCTTGCACTGAAAGCTGAGCTGCAGCTCTAGATGCTCACAAACTTTGACTACCTTGTTTATTGAAAAAAATAAAAAACTTAATGCAAGATCGTTTGAGTAATAAACAGCAAATGTATGACATCACAACAAGAAAAACAATTTCAACCTTCCAGTACACTGATATACAAATATCTGTACAATGATAGCTAGGACATCATTTACATTTATTTGTGTTTGTTTTGACTGATTTCTAGTAAACCTAAATACGCATTTCTTCGATTGTTAATGTGTCCTATAATGTTTTTATTTTCATCATTTCGAGCGACCTACATTCTTTTTCTTTACTTTATCGAAAAGTCTAGATGACACTTAGTCTTTCCTTGGCTACATTTTGTGTAGCCAAGGAAAAAAAATCATGACTGCTTTTCTTCACAGAAAGGATTATGATGTAAAGAAGGTAGTTGTAATGGTGCAAACATCATAAATAGTGTTGCCAAAAACGTGGAAGTATCTCAGAGGCTTGGGTAACCTATGTATGGGCACAATTCTGTTGTAAAATGTGGGGGGACAGCTTGGTGCGAAACCAATATATTCATCAGGTCGATGCAGAAGTGAATTTTTATAAACACAGATCCTGCATCTTGTTTTTCAAAGGTGTTTTGGAAACAACACTAATCACGCTTTGCTTTATCCTTACACATGATTTTCAAATTAATATACTTAATTGTGTTACTGGACACAGACAAAAGGTGCTATATTTCAGCAACATGATCAGCATTCCAAGCTCAGGCAAACATACAGCGTGATCACGTAATCTGCTGTTACAACAAGTAAGTCACGAACTTGGCATTACGTAGCATAGCCTAATGTCAACATTCAGGATTTGCCAAGTTCAACTAAATACTGATAGGCTATTAACTGACACTTCCATTAATCAAAAAATAGCTTGTTCGCACCTGTTTTTTTTCAGTCATAGATCAAAATGATTTTGAAATGACTAAAAAAAATTAAGCCATTTTGGTCAGCATTTCCGAAAATATAGGCTAAAAAACACTGTTACGGTGAGATTTAATACAACTGTAAGACAAATGACCAAAATGTCTCGCAAAAAAACAGGTTTTGTGTATAGAATAATAATTCTGCTAGACTTTGAGTTATAGGCCAATACATAGCTAAGTCAATACTTCTACCACATTTTGATTGAAATCTTGAAGGCAGTTTTGCAAAAGTGCCCATCCTTAAACTATAACACGCCACAATAGTGCTGCTTTTGTCTTCAGCAAAAACTTTACAGAGATTTGCCTGAAAATACAATTTTTTAACATTATACACTTGCATATTTAAATTTTACGCTGTCTGTTTCTGAGTATGTGACAACAAACGTTGCAGCAAAGTCAGTTACATTTCTGCACAAAACAAATCATGGCTGTACTGTTTACTGTGGTCTCTCACACGTTCAGCAGTTAAACTCTCATTGTTTCAAGACANGTTGCGAAGTACCACAGAGATACTTCGAAACTTGGATATTCATAAGTGCAGTCAGAACCCTTGCAGAGGTATGAAGGCACAGCATGGCAGGATGATTCCTGGAATACCCTACTTCACTTGTTTCAAAACATCAAAACAATCACCTTTCATACAGTATACCACACAGGGTGAAATGTCAGATAGAAGCAGTTTTAACAATCTTTCAGAGTCTCTAGAAACTTACAAAAGACCAAAAGTGATTTTATTGAAGCGAAAATTTATAAAAAATATCAGAATCAGTGACACCACACCAAACCCTGTTTCAACATCAACTTGGCTATGTGTAACATCTAGCATGTAAAGGTCTATACAGAAAACGTGACAAACGTTGCTTTTATTTTTGAAACTTCTCCAAATACAAAATCTAAAGAAAAAAATGTGGGGGGAACACAGCACATAATATCCCCACCGTTTGAAAAAATGGGAACACGTACCTCGTATCCCCATCAACTTGCACTCATGAACCTGTGTGCAAGTGCAGTTTACACAAAGTTTTTAACAACACTTCGTGTGGCATACAGTCAAGAGCGGCTAGCATTAGAATAAATATGGTAATTGCCATATCACCCGCAAGAACTTTGTGTGCTACAAGTGGTATGCAAACCATAGTTTGGAAACTTTCTTTAAATGCTTGCCTCTTGCAGGTTAGAAATGTTTTGGAATCACATATGGTATATATTACCCAATAAATCAATTTTTGGACTTTTTCAAGTTTAAATCAAATTGCAGCTTCTAAACAATCTTATTATAAAGAATTAGTTTGCAGCTCAGTGTCCACTGGTAATAATTTTTACAGAGTAATTAAAGAAACAACCAAATTAAATCTACAGCTTGCTAAAATGCTGTAAAAACAGTTTGCCAATGGATGAACACAAAATAGGCACAAGACGTGAAAGTTATCTCTGAATGTTATGAACTAGCAAATGAACATCAAACATTCCATAAAAAATTAACCATTTACAAAAACCACATTTTTTTCTTTCATCAGCATTTAACGATTCACGCTATGCTTTGATAAATTGAAAAAGATAATCAAGTTCTGTTTGAAAAAATATGTTTTTGAATGTTGTTGTACAAATTACTATTCTCAAGGTTTTAAATGAAGGCAGTGTCTATTTTGCCGCCAGGATAGCAGCAGCAAAAGGCTTGGTAGAAAGGAAGTAAATGTAACTAAAAGATAAGCCTACAACCTAACCTAAACCCCAACCGTAGCCCTAAGCTAACCCTAATCCTAACGCTAACCTAACCCTAACCTAATGCTAAGCTAACCTATCCTAATGCTAAGCTAACCTAAGGCTAATGCTAAGCTAACACTAAGGTAATGGTAGCCTAACCCTAACTATAACCTAACCCTAATCCTAACCTAACAACAGTAACAAAATGCTCTAGATTTTACCCCTAAAGGTAAAACATAACCAGAGCCTGGAAAAAAGAAAAGAAAAAAACAAAACGCAATGCGGCAAGGTGAGAGTCGAATCGCAAACCATTGGCATAGCAGCCGTAACACCTAACCATTACACCATGAGCAGGACAGCGTTTTCCTGACAAAGTGACCTTTTTCTTTGTATTGTGTCATGCCACGAGACCGAATGTTCGACTGCCGGAACAATAGCTCCAGCTGACCTATTGCCGCTGGAATATCGCTGGTAAAACAGACACTACCGAAAATGAAATGTAAGTGCAACATTAAGCATGCAGTAAATGCTTCACAATGTTCTAACTTCTAAGTTAGCTACCATAATCAGTTATCTTATTCAAAAACATACCACAGTGTTACATCACAGTGTTGCCATTTTGCCATATTGTTTTGATAGCCAAAATTTAGCTAAGACAAAAAGTGATACCATTTACGCAACACGAAGTGCAGAAGTAATTATGAATGCTTTTATTAGAAGTTTTCATAACCTTTTGAAAATGCAAATCACCTCTACGAGGGTTGTAATCTCCAGGTTGAAAACCACTGACCTATAGGGACAGCCATCATAAGCTTTCCAGAATGGAACAATGCAATATCGGTTGTGTGGTTGCATCTAATCTATTTACGCCAGGTGGTTTAAATGTTGCACCAGCTCTTAAGATAGATACAGTTCGATTGGTTTATCCTTACAAAAACCGTTTGTCATTCAAATTTCTCAACTTGGCTAACACTTACATTTCTCTTTTTTGTGTTCTTACTTGACGCTATTGAATTAAGTTCAGTCTTTTCGAATCCTTCACAAAATAACATGTACCATGATAGTAACATTTACATGTGGACAATCAGCAGGCATTTAACTTGCAGATAAATGATAATGGACTATCTCCCTTTAGTTTATGCACAAGCTGAAAACCAAAAATTCATATTTTAGGAACAGAAATTCAATGCTTTGTGTATATGTGTATCATTACTATAAATTACTATATTTGGGGGATGTTCTGCACTATACCCAGTTTTTGTAGCCTTCTATTTAATTGTGTTTTTTGTAAAACGTCTTTGAAGTTGTTCTTGCTCACAGTAGGCTAGGAGTGTTTATTTTCTGTACCAACAACTAGTGGGTCATTTCATTATAATTCAACCCAAATTTCTGAAATTTGAAACCACACAGTTTAGGATTTCGTTTCTTTTCACGTATGTTTGCAGCTATATGTTTTTAGGAATATTGACACCAATTTTGCAAAAATTGATTGAGCGGTTATTGATTTATCACTGCTTTCGTATTTTTCCCACTAGATGGCATTCGCACTGATGAGCAACACAAAAATGACTATAACTCTTAGATCTGTTAGTGCAATCCTAATCAAATTGGTGTCTATATCCATGTTTTCTAGGATGGGCTTTCTAAATATGAAGTTTAAATTTACCTAAAACCAATACTTATCATGATATTTGCGTTCTTGACCCCCTACATTGTTCACATAATTTGGGATGGATGCTGAAATTTTTTTTTTAATTTGTTGCTTTAGATAGAAAACATGGCTGTATTTCCAAACATATTATTCTCAAGACTAACATTTATGAACTTCTACAAAAAAATCACAAACAAATACAGAAGAATTGGCTCTAAACACATTTGTTTTGCCTGCTCTATGACATCACAAGTGACATTCAAATACTATCTGTTACTTAAAAGTCTTGTGAATTGCTAGCAAATGACTTCATCAATATCTGTAATATGATAGAAACTGCCTTTGATTACTTGCATATGGGTTGTCTTTTAGTGTTTCTTGTGGAACTTCTGCACTTTAACAGTCCTTTATAAACAGTGTTAAAGGTTGATGTGACTTAACAAACTCAACTGAAGACTTCAGGTGTCTGCAGTTGCTTTCCTGTTGTGTAATGTTTTCAGGATGATGTATTCTTATCTATGAATTTTATCAAACTTGTTNTAACTGAATTTATTGAAGTTTACCCAACTTTTAAACTTTATTGGCAATCTAATAGGATCTACCTTCATTGCATTCCAACACTTCAATTGAATGAGATGCTTTGAACTCAAAAAGAAACCTGAAGTCTTGAGTTGAGTATGCTAGGTCATATAAACCTTAAACTGTTTATAAAGGACTGTTAAAGTGCAATTGTTCCACAAGAAACACTAAAAGACAACCCATATGTAAGCAATCAAAGGCAGTTTCTATCATATTGCAGGTATATGTGAAGTCATCAGCTAGCAATTCACAAGACTGTTAATTAACAGATAGAATGTGAATGTCACTTGTGATGCCATGGAGCAGACAAAGGAAATTTGTGTAGAGCCAATTCTACTGCATTTATTTGTGATTTTTTTGTAGAAGTTCATAAATGTTAGTCTTGAGAATAATATGTTTGGAAACACAGCCATGTTTTCTACCTAAAGCAACAAATAAAAAAAAAAATTTTGGCATCCATCCCAAATTAGGCGAGCATTGTAGGGGGTCAAAAACGTAAATATCATAAAAAGTATTGGATTTAGGTAAATTTAAACTACATATTTAGAAAGCCCATCCTAGAAAACATGGGTATAGACATCAATTTCATTAGGTTTGGACTAGCAGATCTAGAGTTATAGTCATTTTTGTGTTGCTCATCAGTGCGAATGCCATCTGGTGGTGAAAATACAAAAGCAGTGATAAATCAAAAACCGCTCGATAAATTTTGCAAAATTGGTGTCATTTTTCCTATACATTTGTAACTGCAAACATATGTGAAAAGGAACAAAATCCTAAACCATGTGGTTCCACCCATCGGTTGAACTACAGTGAAATGACCCTAGTATTACTCACTAAGAGACGCTCAACAATCATTCCTCATTGTTGATGAGTCTTGGCACAACCTGAAGCTAATTCTTGATGTACTAGGCTGAACTAAAGACATAGCCTATAAGCACAATTTTCATTACTGCAGAGGATACACTGACATTCAGGCAAAGCATGAAGCAGGCAAATCAGGTAGCCTACTACGGGTTTGGTGTATATATTCTTTGTCAGTTGATGGTAACGAGCAGCCTAGTTGTTTTTTTAATGAAATTTTCTATTGTGGTGCTCAGCTAAAAATTGACCCCTGCTACAGTACAAATAAACAGTAGCCTATAACCTGAGGTGTTGCCACTTTGTTATGAAGAAAAATCTCAGAATTTACCTTGAAAATAAAACAGAAAATAATAAAAAACCCAGACATACAAAATGTTACAAAAAGTCAAAACCAAACTTGAAATGTATTCTAGCAGTACTTGCACATAAAAATTAAGGTAATATGCATTATTTGCATCATATGTTTAACAAGTTCAAGTCTATTTTTAACCCTTTAAGTCCCGCAATCGCCAAAATTTTGGCGCAAGGTTTGCAACGCTGTAACTCGCCAGCCGATTGAGCTAGAACGCTGTTCAAACCATCTACGGATTCAGCAAGTCTGCTAGTTGAAATTGAAAAAAAATTTTTCATTTTGGGTTTGTGGTTCTTTGGTGGAGGACGTCACAAGTGGGGGTGTCATTTTCACTTTATTTGCCTAGTCTAGGCCTAGTTTACGTGGCCCTGGACGCCAATCCAATGAGCCAATTGTTTCGCTCAAGTTTTTTTCAGAAACTAGGCTATCCTACGAGTCTTTAGTGCCCTTGATTGACTTTCTAGAATATCTGGATAAAAAATTATGCCACACAAACCAAAAAGTGGTCAAAATTTCTACCCCTGCAGAAGGAAACCAGGGGTTGAATAACACCCCCTTTGTATATGGCCATAACTCACCATTAGAATAGGCTGGAGAGCTGTTCAAGCCCTCAAAATACTTGTGAACACTTGTAGTTTAGACTGCAAAAAAAAATTTTTAGCTTGAGATTTCGGGTTTTTTGCTGATGTTTACATAATGAGAGGATGCTTATGCATATTTTGTTTACATTTGGATGATGACGTCATAACCTGGGAGTCGAACAATCCATCAGATTTTGTGGCTCAAAGTTTTTTTGGATTCTAGGCTACAATATGAGTCTTTAGAGGGTTTGATGGACTTTCTAACATTTTTGGTTCAAAAGTTATGGCAAAACAAGCAAAAAATAATTAGGGGAATCCTTACAAGATTAGGGGTCTTTCGGCCATAACTTGGGGACCAGAAACGCCAGAAAGTCGATCTAGGCCTCTAAAGCTTCATATTCCAGCCTAGAATCCAACTAAACTTTGAGCCACTATTTCGGCTCATTGTCCAGGTGATGACATCATAAAAGAATAACCAAAAAATAGCAAAACCTACCCTTTTTCTAACGACACCCACCGAAAACCCTGAACTCAAAAGTTTTTTTTTAGTGCAAGCTACAAGGCTTCACGAGTCTTTCTCGAGGATCGCGAATAGCTCTCAATTGATAGCTCGCAGCAGTTTTTCTCTGGCAAAAATGCCGTCAGTGAGAGACTCATGCAATGCTTTTCTGCAGTTTTTGGAAGTTTGAGTACAACGGGGTTTTTGGGCCATAACTTTTGTTCTAGACATGCTAGAAGGTCAATCAAGGGCTCCATAGACGCGGATGATCATCTAGTTTCCAAAAAAATTTTGAGCCATAAAAATGGCTCATTGGCTTAGCAACCAGGTCCAGTTAAAGTGGGTCAAAGATTCAAAAACATGCCTTCTTTGTGACGTCACCAAAAGAAAACCCTCCACCCAAATAAAACAACGTTTTTTTAATCGCAACTAGAAGACTTGCTGAATCCGTGGATGGTTTGAACAGCTCTGTAGCTATATTAGCTGGCGAGTTATAGCTTTTAATGCGTTTAAAATCCACGCCAAAATTTTGGCGGACGTGGGACTTAAAGGGTTTCAAAAATATTGACAATTTACAGGTTAATTAACAGCATATCAAATGTATAAAGTAACATGATAAAAGGTTAGTTAGATCTTTTCTAAAAAACGTTGAATGTTTTCTTTTACTTTCACTTAAAATGCACAAATGAAACATGTACATGATACATTCAAGGTCTTACAGTTTTCTTTTCACCCTAATCATACATAGCATTCATTGCAATATTTGACTACTGCACTAATTTAACATTCAAAGTTTTACATTCATACCTATCACAATGCACCTCTGAAACAATGAACAGATTCTCAACCACAGCATCTTCATCCATAACAAAGAAAGCATTCCAAAATCATGCACATGCAGCCACTGACATATCAGTGATAGATCAGAGTGCTGACCTATGCCTAGTCAATGCTCTGTAGAACATTAGATTTCAAACAATTCGGTTAAGCCTAGCCCTACTCAACTGTACTGGCTACTGACTCTCCACATTACGCATGTGAAATTACTGTATTCTTGAATGGAAAATACAGTAATACAACATACATTTCTAAAATTTGACCGGAGTAAAAAAAACAGATTTTCAATAAAAACCCCAGAACCTTAGATGAAACAGAAAACCATGCACTACACAGGTTTTCCATTTCTACTCTCGCTCTCAATAGGGTTTTCCCCTCACGATCTGGAGTTCTAAACAGGGTTGCCAGGTAGTCATAAGCAAAAAAAGCCACATCAACCCTCAAACAAGACAAATAGAACCGTAAAAATCCAAATACAAGATAAATACACAATGACACCTACAAAACACCCAAACGCACTTTCAAAAGATAATACACACATATTTTATTTTATACATAAAAAGAATAAAGCTACAGCTCACTCGTTAGAAAACATCGAAACTTTGATTTTGATGAAGAGTAGCNTGAATTGAAACTGCAAACCTAAAAGCATGAAACAGGCAAAACAAAAATTATTAAGGGAATGTTTGTTTTACCGANGATATTCTGGCGGCAACAGATTCGCTGAAGCTATTGTGCCACCAGTTAGAGATTCGGTCTCGTAGCATGTCGCAATACTGTACCAAGATAAAGGTCAATTTGTCAGGAAAACGCCGTCCTGCTCGTGGTGTAACGGTGTTACGGTTTGCTTATGCCTATGGTTTTCGGTTCGACTCTCACTTTGCCGACTCTCTATTTTTTCTTTGTATTTTTCAGGCTCTGCTTAGGTGCTACATTTAGGGGCTAGTGTTGTTAAGTTAGGGTTAGGTTAGGATTAGGTAAGCTTAGCGTTAGGTTAGGATTAGGATTAGAGTTCGGTTAGTGTTAGCTTAGCATTAGGTTAGCTTAACGTTAGGGCTACAGTCAGGGCTAAGGTTAGGATTAGGTTATAGGTTTATCTTTTACTTACAATTACTTCCTTTCTACCAAGCCTTTTGCTACTGCCATCCTGGTGGCAAAATAGACACTACCAATTATAAATTCTCGCGTAGAGTTTACAATGAAAATTTATCTCTATGTCCAGAAACAGCATCTAGAAATCTGCCAAAACCATCTTTAAATTTGCCAAATCAACATAGAAAAGCTGATTCGCCAAAAAAGCCAAAAAAAGCCAAATTTCATTTAGCCTTTTTTCAAAAATAAAATGGTCAATGGTTTATTGTTTCATATGACTCAGCCAACAAGCAGAAGCATCATAAAAGCCATCGCATGCAGTAAACTAACCATTAGCGAACATTAGAGCAAATGAAAACACAATGGCACAATAGTTGATCAGTGTAAACAAAGAGGGGCGCTGTGTCATAT
>JGI24022J15233_10004379_pt1 | contig 14567 bp, 5 predicted proteins | sample Ectturendosymbi2_FD_15233 | JGI IMG/M metagenome (IMG submission 15233) | reverse complement strand
AAATACTACCACCTAACGGTTGGTGCCCAGGGGCAGGCAAAGTTGGCCAAGGTGGCCTAAAAGCCCTCCACTTACACTCACAAAAAACCTGCACCTCCCCAAGCAAAAATTTTTTTTTCGATTGCATACTAGAAGACTTGCTGCGTCTTTTGAGACTTTTACCGGGTCTGTAGAGCATACCAGACCGGAGAAATTCCCGCACAAAGTCACGTGCGTTTAGGCGTTTTTTTTCCGAAAATCCCCGAATCCAAGCGGACGCCAAAGAGTTAATTATTTTCCTTCCTCTTGGGCGTTTTCCCTTTATTCTACCTTCCAGCACAGTGCGCAGCATATTCTCATGTTTCAGAATATGACCAATCCACCTCCTTTTTCTTTTCCTAATTTCCGCTACTCTTTTTTTCCTTTACAAGATTTAAATATGTATCATGACGATACAAAATATGTATCATGACCTCTGCATTGTTTTTTTTATCTGTCCATTTCACCTTCACCAATCTTCTCCAGACCCACATTTCAAATGCTTCCAGCCTTGTAGCGTCAGATGCTATACATCTTCACAAATATAATGTATGATCAGTGTGATTTGTTATAAACTTTCAATCAGCACAGCATCACATGTACAATAAATCGAATGTGCACAAAGAAATCACCTATATGTATGTGGTACAAACAAGCAATAATAGAGTGAGCACAGCATGAGAATTCTATTGTTGCTTGCCATCACTTTGTGAAGCTTTGAGCACTTGCTACTCAACCCTCTGATCAGAACACCAGAACAACTTCTGAAAATGACTGACAGTTTGGAAGCAGCATTCCATTTCAACTTGGCCATGCTAGGTTCACAAGCTTGCTATAGTGTTGCTGATCATTATATGAATGTTTTGGAGTGTTGCAGGCAGGTAGGGATGGAATGGTTGTTGTTTAATCGTGTTTTTTTTGCCTGTGCTAGTTTACAATTTTATTACAACATATTTTTTAAAGCAACTGACAAAAATAGGGGAAATCTCAAAAACCAATCAGTACCCAAGAAATTTTTCTGGCAAAACATCCTGTCTTGAAGACAAGGCATATGAAGCCAACTAACACAAATAGCATTAATTCACAGAAACATAGGATTTTTTTCGTTTTTGTAAAATAACGATTAAAAATAAAAATTTAATAAATTCAAGTTATAGTTCATGAAGTGGAGTATGAATAAATCCTATATATATGCAATAACAGCTTGGCCTCAATAAGTATTATGCAATACATTATCATAGTGGTTTTCGTGAACAAATCACTAATATAATACATCGGCATCACTAGTTGCATATTACCCAATTTGGATCATCGTACTCAAGTCAATCAAGCTCTACTTATTTAGCCATGTTTTTAATTTGAAATTTGCAAATGTGGTGAGATCAATGTGTGGAGTCAAGTACATAGACAGGACGAAAGCATGGCAAGAAACTGATGAGTATGTTGGGTTTACAAGATATGGTGGATATGTTGGCAAGAAAGAATGGGATACGTTGGTACAGGCATATTCTCAGAAAGAATGACAATGATGTGCTTAGAAGTAGGGATGTGCATTATGGAACATTTAGAGCAAGGGTTCCCAACCTTTTTACGATTTTGTACCACTTGGACAGCCCATATTGTCATCGTGTACCACTTCTTACAGAACAACTAATTTGATTGAATCTTAGTTTCTTCAGAAGTTTAATATACATTAAAATTACAATAAAAGACTTTAGAGCCCCTTTGATTAGCCACCTGGGGTTTCTGGTTCAAAATTTATGACCAATGAACCGAAAGTTGGATGAAAAACAAAAAAATTTTTTTGCCAAAATTTAGTTTTTTTCACTTTTGCACCAGAAATGCTAGATGGCCAATCAAAGGCTCTAAAGACTCATATTATAGTCTAGTTTCCACTAAAAACTTGAGTCAAAAAATTGGCGTTGGCACCCAGGGCCCAGTAACCTTGGCCAAAAATGTTTAACACAAAGAAAAGTGGCACAAAAGCTTGGTTTTGGGGCCAGTAACCTTGGCCAAAAATGTGTAACACAAGAAAAGTGGCTCAAATAGCAAGTACAAATATATTGTACACTGGCACCAAAGGTGTTAACACCTTTTACACCAAGCAGTTTTCGTATGTCATGGTCACACATTCACAACATGCTGTGGAGTTGCTTGATCCAAAACTAAATAACTCGAAGAGTTCTTGCTCACCTCAGGTCAAACTTACAGGAAAAACAGAATATATAAAACGTTTGTGTAAATTTTCATTGCGAAAGACCAAGCACAAAAAAGTTGACATAGTTTATGCAGCAACTTATTACACTACTGCAGGGATCACCAACGTGGTGCTTGCGGGCACCAGGTTGCCTGCAAGGACCAAAGAGCTCGCCTGCGGACCTGTTCTAAATATAACATTAGCATGATAAATTTCTTCACATTAACGCATATCAATAATAAAATGATTGAAGGTAAATTGAGCAAGAATTTTATTTCAGAAGTGTGTACCAAACTAGTAGCCCTTCACATTAATCGATGCACAAGAAGTAGCTCACAGTTTCAAAAAGGTTGGTGACCTCTGCTCTACTGTATATATAAGATAAAGTGTTCGTAGCCTATGCACGGCAAAGTTGTGAGTCAAAACTAAATAACTTAAGAGATTTCTCGCTGGATTGACCTCAAAGTTTTAGTTCTATGCAAATTTATAAACAGATGACAAATGAAGAATATTTGTGTTAATTTTCATTGAAAGGACTAAGTGCAAAAAAGTTATCATGTTCTACGCATTCAACTGATTGCACCTTGTATCCTACATTTGCAGAATATGCACAAGTGCAGTGACATATGTATGCTGGTGTAGGTGTTAATTTGTTTGAAAAACGTAGACTTAATTGACTTTGCCATAAAACTCCTAAGTTTGCTTTCAAAACAAAACACAATTTTATGTTTAACACATAACAACTAAACCTTATACTGAAGTTTGAATAAATCCTTACTAGATCTAATGTTTTTAACTACAATTGTTGCAACATCTTTTATACGTTAAAAAAAACTACAGGAAATAACTCAAATCTCTCAGGAAACATGCGACTAAAGAGTAAAAAACAAACAATCAACAACTGTATAAATCATTGCAACATTATTTTTACTGCTGTATTATATCAGCACAGGACTACCAGAAAATGTAAATGCTAAACAGATGATTATATATAAAGCCATAATATTTACAGACTAATTTTATTCATCCCAAAATATGGTTGAAACATTTTTGAATGACCTCATCAACCAATGGGTTGACAAAAACAATAGAGATGATAATACAGATAAATGTATATAATCACAAAAATACTTTTTCAATATGATAAAGAATGTGAACAACGGAAGTGTATACATTTTTTAACCTACTCCAACATGTACAGAACAGTGCGGCAATTCTGTTATAGCTATGTGCCAGTACACATGCGAAGTTTATTCTCGTGGAACTATGTGTTGATTTTCATGAAAAGCACAAATAAAATGGCAAGCTGCCATATTTATAAAACTTACTAAATTACAACAAAAGATGACAAAGTAATGAAAATTTTTAACTAATTAGTTAATTAGATAATTAATTAATGTATTTAAGATCATAACTTTGATCTAAGTTAGTAAAAATTTTTAACTAATTAGTTAATTAGATAATTAATTAATGTATTTAAGATCATAACTTTTGAACCAGAAACACTAGAAAGTCGATCAAAGCCTCAAAAGACTCGAGCCTAGTTTCCAATGAAAACTTCAGCAAAATACTTTGGCCTAGCGCTTGGGCCCTAGGCCAGGCAACATGAGCCAAAATGGCCCAAAAACTACTTCACTTATCACGTCAGTCACAAAAAATCCGCAACCCCCAACTAAAAAAATTTTTTTCAAGTGCAATCTAGAAGACTGTCCGATTTATTTGAGCCCGTGAACAGTTCTCTAGCGCAATCAGCAGAGGAGCTAGGGCATTGGTAAGGCAACTGACAACTGCTGGTTTTAGGACGATTTCAAAGCACAAATCTATCGTACCCTGGCTCTCAAAGTGTTAACAGCTCTATCCTGCTGTACTGTGCATGTGTTTTACTAACTTACATTCACATCATGTTAGTGCAATGGAAACTTTGTTTTCTAACAATCACATCCAAACCATCTATTATTGTCATTACTCATGTGTGATCATGCCACAAGATGTCATTCAGTGTTCACAACAAAATAACTTAAGAAAACAGTGCGACAGGTTGGCATTTCTACGCTAAATTCCATAAATTTAGCTTTCTGAAAGTGATTTCATATGAGAAAACGNTTGAAAAGCTTGTGAGGTTACATTTGTCTCACTGAATTAACCTCTGCTGGGGCACCTGTCTGGATAACATGTTTCTTTCNGTGCCCTGCCGTTCGTTGTCTTGAAGAGTGTGTCTGGCACAATGAACTCAGTACGGCTACATAAATCTGTCTGTCTATCCGTTAATCACAGCCTTCTCAAAGTGGCCTTGAACCAAATTGATTGACCATCCCTGCAATAGGTAATGTTAATTAGAAACAACATAACCTCTTTTAATAAAAATGTACAATACTAATGGATGGTGTTAGAGACTGCAGAGAGCTTCTGAAAATTAACCAGCAAAGAAAGACTTGCCAAACGAAAAGATTTCGCACTAAAATTGCACTCGATGTTTGGAAACACATACGTGTGTGAGAGTACGTTTTCTACGATGAAGCAAGGCAGATCTACAAACAGAAATAGAATGGCAGACGAAACACTGAACGATACCACTAACACTGGTATTAATAAAGGAACAATATTGTCAGGGAAACCTCGACCACAGGCATCCCACCGATGGAGATTTGTAGTAAATTGCTATGTGTTGGTGGGTAATAATTTCTATGACAAACTCACTTATCTTTCTTTTTTTAGTTTTATATGTTTTGTTCGTGTTTTATACATCATTTATTGGAATTGGTCCTCAAGTTGTCACAATTTCGTAAAATGGCTCATAGTTCAAAATTAGTTGGACCACGCTGCTCTAGAAATTTGTTGCCATCACATCATGCACATTAAATCACTCTAGTGTTCTTCCTACTTTCTTAGTCATTTGACAAGTTACATTAACACTTTGAGAGCCAGGGTACGATATATTCGTACTTCGATTTCGGCCTAAAAAACAGCAGTTTTCGGTTGCCTTACCAACTCCCTAGCTCCTCCGCCGATTGCGCTAGAGAGCTGTTCAATGGCTCAAACGGATCGGCCAGTGTAGTAGATTGCACTCGAAAAAAATTTTTTTGGTTGGGAGTGCGGATTTTTTGTGAGTGACGTCATAAGTAAAGTAGTTTTAGGGTCATTTTGGCTCATGTTGCCTGGCCGAGGGCCCAACCGCTAGGCCAAAGTCTGTCGCTGAAGTTTTCATTGGAAACTAGTCTCGAGTCCGAGTCTTTTTGAGCCTTTGATCGACTTTCTAGCGTTTCTGGTTCAAAAGTTATGATCCAAAATAAACAAATTAATTAACTAATTAGCTAATTAGTCAAATATTTTTACTAACTTATATCACAACTTCTGAACACGAAACCCCAGCAGATCATCCAAAGTATTAAAAGACTTGGATTGTAGCCTAGTTTCCAGTAAAAACCTCAGCGAAATACTACCACCTAACGGTTGGTGCTCAGGGCCAGGCAAAGTGGGCCAAGGTGGCCTAAAAGTCCTCCACTTATGACGTCACCCACAAAAAACCCACACCCCACAAGCAAAAAAATTCTTATCGAGTGCAGACTAGAAGACTTGCCGCGTCTTTTGAGACTTTTGCCGGGTCTGTAGAGCATACCAGACCAGAGAAATTCCCACACAAAGCCACATGCGTTTAGGCGTTTTTTTTTCTGAAAATCCCCAAATGCTAGTGGACGCCAAAGAGTTAATGTAGGAAAAGTTTTTGAACATTGGCATCAACCACTTACTTTTAGTTTCAAAGTCTAGTGAAATTATTTGAATAAAGTCCCAGTTTTTATTTGCCACAGCTTGATGCCAGTCAATTATTTAACACTTTGAGAGCCGGCCTACGAATATATCGTACTTCGATTTCTGCCTAAAACCAGCAGTTTTCGGTGGCCTTACCAATGCCATACCTCCTCCACTGATTGCACTAGAGAGATGTTCAAGGGCTCAAACAAATCGACCAGTCTTCTAGTCTACACTTGAGAAAAATTTTTTGGTTGAGGGTTGCAGATTTTTTGTGAGTGACATCATAAATGAAGTAGTTTTTGGGTCATTTTGGCTAATGTTACCTGGCCTAGGGCCCAACCACTAGGCCAAAGTATTCTGCTGAAGTTTTCATTGGAAACTAGGCTCGAGTCTGAGTCTTTTGAGCCTTTGATCAACTTTCTAGCGTTTCTGGTTCAATAGTTATGATCTAAAATAAACAAACTAATTAATTAGCTAATTAGTCAAATATTTTTATTACTTCAGGTCATAACTTTTGAACCCGAAACCTCAGCAAGTCATCCAAAGTATCAAAAGACTCGGACTGTAGCCTAGTTTTCAGTAAAAAGTTCAACGAAATACTACCATCTAACGGTTGGCATCTAGCCCAGGTAAAGTGGGTCAATGTGGCCTAGTCCTCCACTTTCGACGTCACTAACAAAAAATCTACATCCCCAAGCAAAAATTTTTTTCGAGTGCAAATGAGAAGACTTGCTGCGTCTTTTGAGCCTTTTACCAGGTCTGTAGCGCAGACCAGACCGGATAAATTCCTGCGCAATGCCACATGCAATCGTATTGTTTTGGCACGAGAATTCCCGATTTTGGCCAGATGCGAAGTGTTGACATGTTCTGATTCTCAGCTTGTGTTATGATATATTCATGTCAGTCTTGAGTTTGTTTGCTTTCTCTACTCTTGCTTTAGCTTTTCAACTTATCACCTGCAAACTTCGCTTGAAATTTTCAGGACTGAGGATATGTGATTTTATATGAAATCGATTTTACATGAAATCCCAATAAACATTAGCTGAGCGATTCCTTGCTTGTACACCCATTGTGGTGAATACATACTTGACTAACCTGATAACTTTAAGATATGCATCCTATACTCTGTTTATTCTCATGATTCCTCTCAGAAACTTTTGTTTTAATTTGTATTTCTTGTTGAGGTGTTAAAAGTAGTGCAAAATAAGGAAGAACCAGTACTTTGACCAAGGATGCTTTTCCTTAGCTCCAGTGATTAACGTTGTTTTTGGTTTTCTTCTTTTTTGAAGACTTTCACAACTGTGTACATAGACATCATATATATTTGTCTTTGAAACTTCCTTCCTCAATATCAGAATGCTTTTTATACAAAAACCCTTTGTTATTGTGCTTGTTATTGATTCGTCAAATCACACTACAGAACACAATGTTGCAGCAGATCTGGTCCTAGCAAAATCAAAGTTGAAGCACTAACCCCAGAAACCTTGTATATAACCCTGGCTGATGACCTGGCTCAGAATGCCCAATTCTACCATGGGTCAAGTGGCTACCTTTATAGCAACTGCTACAGTGTTGGTCTTGGTAAGCTCCTTGTAGCCCCATGCATGAAGCTTCTTTTTCACCTATCTTTCAACATTGAGCATGCGGTAGGAAAGGCTAAAAGTGCCATTTTCAAGTTTTTATTATATTCTGGCCTTTTCCCACTTTCCAACCCAGAGGCACATCCTGTACAACTGGAACTCACAGTCTGCATTTTTAAAGAAGCATGTTTTCTTACTCTAGCATTGAACCGAGTTCTATTAGAATCTGCCTGACCACCAGAAAGGCTCGATCGTTTTGCACTTGTGCAGTAAGGTCTATGTTTAAAACACTTTGCGTGATAGCATGCCAACTTGTAACTCTTCAGTTTTTTTGTGACTTACTATTTCATTTCATTGACTTACTATTTTAATTCATTGCCTTGCAGATTTTACATTTTTACCTTTTATTTTGTGGAACTGACGATGCTCATTTCAGCGATATTAATATTCCAGTTTTAATAAACCATAACCAGATTTTTGTTTAAGATTTCTGTGAGCCTTGATGTGTAACATTTAAAGAAGCATGTTACAAAAAAGCCTACTGCAGTGCAAAGCAACCTAAAATGCACCTAGACTTGTTTAGGCTAAAGAACTTGATGTTTTGTATATAACAATTTTATTTTCAGCCCTATTTAGCACTTGAGCTTACTACTGATGTGGTTTCAGAAAACTTAACAACCATGTACTATTCTAAAAATTAAAATTAATACGTAATAAGCCTTAAAAACTGCATCTTTCAACAAAATTTTGAATCAAATCCATAAATTTTATCCATATGAAGTGATACCCATGGGCACTAATTTGCATATTCAGTTTTAATTGCAAAACTCATAATTATTTTTGAGCACCCAAGGTTTTTTGCACATAAAAACTCAAGACACAAGACACTTGAACCTCTAATTTTTTAATAATTTGTTAGGAATCTGGGAAAAAAAACTACATTTTCACTGTTTTGTCAACCAATGAAAGAAAATATTAGCAAGTAGATATTGTAAGCTACTAACATAAACTCAGTCACAGCAAAACACTTGGTTGATGGGTTATGGTTTTAACAGCAGAAAGGTCCAATGTAGGTGATACAAACAAACCACACATTCTTACCTCAAATCATCTTTTTTTGAGTAAAAAACTTCTCTTTTGTCTAGCTGTTCTAGACCACAAAAATGGTCCAACTGTTTAGCATATTCTTTATTTTCATAAAAATCATCCACGGTTTTAGAGTGTGCTGTCTGTCGATATCCATCACTTGTCATCAAAAAATGATTCTCTCTGTTTTGACTCGTGCAGTCACTATGATCTGATGAAGTATCGTGTGGCAAAGAAGTATGCTGAACATTCCAAGCAGATTTATGTTGCTGTGAATTTTCAGAATGGTCCAAACTATCTGCATTATAGTCAAGCAGATCTCTTCTTGACACAAATTTCTCTTCCTCAGCAATATGTTCTAGTTGCTGTTGACGTTTAAAAATATTGTATAAGCGAGAAAAATGCTCCAAATCATCTGAATCAAGCTTTGCTTTGTGGTAAGAGGCTTTGTCCACTTTTACATAATCAGCAGAATAAAGATCATTTGCACTAGAAGAATTAGCAAGTGCGTTTTTATTTCTTGCATTAACAAGCACATCAACTTCTTTTGAAACAACTCTGGAAGAACCACAAACAGTACTTCCAAAATCAGATCCAGCACTAGCATGACAAGACAGTAGTGGCTGATCCTTTCTAAGCATATGTTTCAGTTTTTGTTGAAAACCAACCATTGCAGGGTGGTGATCCATTCTCTTATCTGAACGTTGTCCATGCACATCTTCTGCAACCTTCTTTTTCTTCAATGCAAACCGTGATGGATTGTTTTCTCTAGCAAACAGAGTGTCGTGAGGGTCACCAGTGTTCAAATGGTACACAGCATTGGTTGTAAATGCATCTTCTTCTTGCTCTTCACTTTGGTCCAATAGTTCACCTACCCAAGAATAGCATATATCTTCCTCATTTTCACAATTATCAATATTGTGCTTCGTTGCTTGACTCACGGTCAGGTCACCTAAGTGACACCCTCCCTGAGGACTACCATAAAAACCATCTTGAATGTAGTCACTCTGTACATATTTTTGGGAGGACAGTTTCTTTACCTTTTCAAACATCTGTGAATGATCAGTCAATGCTTCAGTGTTCGGACTTAAAGATTTGCCAAAATCTTCAACATCACAGTCTACTAATGGGTTGCCAATAACATACTTATTTACTAATGATTTGCTTTCTGATGTCTGTGCAAATAGTGCAGTAGTGGACTTGGGCAAGGTTTCATGACATTGCTTTATCACGCTTATACCTAGCTGATCATCAGTCTCTTTGCTACAATCCCATTTTGAATACTCTTCATTCGCATTTCCATCAACTTGGACACTGCTACTTTTTTTGTTTGATTTACCAAGCTCAAAAACTTCATCTTTCCGCCTAAAGTTGCTGTGATGATCAGAGGAATGCTTTCTATCAGCAATATTATCAACATGCATACCCTTCGAAGAATGATCAGTGGAAAGGTATTGCTCATGGGAGCTTGAAGGTACTGTCATCACTGAGTCCAATGACTGAGGATCAAATACTGTTATAACTGAACGAGAAGTGTGCAGCAGTGTTCTATTTCCTGATATATCACTTAGCTGCTTTTTCGACTTTTTGACATTTAGCTGCTTTTTGAAGCTAGTAGGAGCAATTTGTGATTTCTCACCATCAGCTTCACTTTGCTGCAGCTGCCTTTTTATGCATCGATGATCTTGTTGAGACTTATAAGCAGTTTTCACTGACTTTGTCACATCATAACAACGCTTGCTTTTTTCCAGGTGTGGAACCGATTGTTTGCTCCTTGATTTTTCTGAATGTTTAAGTGTTCTTACTTCGGCAACAGGTCTTTTGACAGACCTTTGAAAATTTGGAGCAGAGGAGTTAGCAGGAGATCGACACCTTGACCTGAAAACATCAGAATGGTGTTCATCACGATGCCTTTGATACGAAAACAAATCACTCCGTGCTTTATGATACAAGTCCTTAACATATCTGTTGTTCCTTTTATCACGACCTTGTCGGTCTCTTTTACGGTGATCCATAGGCCAATGCAGTATGAAAATCAATTCTATCCAAATTGTAACACTCAAAAGTTAACCAAACATGAACCCATTTAGCCTAAACCATGAACTTCTATAAACAAAAAATATGAGAAGACATATGTCAAAGGATTTTGTTGCTTTTAAGAAAATTTATTTCATTCAGCTTTTGGTACAAGTCAGAAGTCTTTATGTCATTAACACTGTAATGGGAAGTAGTGAATGATTCCATATCTTTAATCTTGTTTAATTTATACATGTATTTACTTCAAAAGTCAAAATATATTTCAAAAGTGATTCTTAAGAAACCATGCAATTTATAGTGTATTTTCTAATTTAACTGAAACTAAAAAAATTGAGGAAGTTTGAAAATGTATAAAGTCAATAATATACTTTATGGGAAGATAATCAACCAAATAAAAGAAATATTATCATTTCTTTTTTATTTTACATTTTCATGTGGTTAGGCTAGTAAGTATACTGCTATAGCCAAATTGGATTGAGCACTTCTGCATGCATAAGGTTTTTATTTTCCACAACGTTTTTGAACGTGTTGATTTTACATTGGCAAAAACATGTTACTGCCCATGATGATATTGCATTTGAACCATGATACCTCTTGTCTTTCAGGCAGAACTTAGACGTGTGATGCAGATGAATTGAAAATTTTATTTTCACACGCTAAATTTTTGCTTTCTATGAATAAAAAGGTTTTGGTGCTAAAAATGAAAGGTGCCAAATAAAAAGACATCAAATATAAAAAGTTCTAGCATGTCGCAAGGAAATCCATTTGGATTTACCTAGGGTAGGATAGGTTATAGAAAGGAAGTGGCTACGGAACCACCCACGGATCTTATTTAAAAACTTATTGCACTGTCTGTACCGCCTTGCATGATGCGGTTCGAATAAATCGGTCAGTTCATCACTCAAGTGCCATCGTCCTAGTAGTGTAACGGATAAGTTTCAAGTCTGCCATNCCAATAGTTGTGGGTTCGCCTCTCACCTTTGTGCCTTACATAACTTTCGTAATACTGACTGCTTGCATANTTCAATTTGTGGGACTAGTGTTTCTTTACTTTTTTAAAAACTTTCCAAACTTTTATTTAGGTTACGTTTCGGGATAGCGTTAGGTTTACCTTTTGCGTTTACTATATTTCTACCAAGGCTACTACATTCTCCTGGTGCTTTAGTGTTACATTCCAAGAGGTGGTCAAATAGGTTTTCAAATTTAAAGATCCACAGGCGGTTCTGTAGCCACTGTCTTTTCAAAAAACATTTTCCATACTTTTTTAATAACTTTTTACTAAATGAAAAAACTTCAATACCAGTATTACTTACCTGAATTTTTGTAAAATTTTTCTCATGGAACACATTGTAGTGTTGTTAGGTTAGGATTATGGTTAGGTTGGTTAGGGTTGGGCTAGCTTACAGTTAGTGTTAGCTTAGGATTTAGGGTTAAGGTAAGGTTTATCTTTTAGCTACATTTACTTCGTTTCTTCCAAGCCTTTTGCTGCCGCCATCTTGGCAGGAAAATAGACACTGCCTTGAAAGTATTGAATTGTGAAATGCATTTTCAAGAACTTGAAGTTGAAAAAGTATTGCATTTGGTGAAAATGTACATAAATTATTGAAAAAGTATGGAAATTCCAAATTTAGACACTTGCTTGTTTATTTCTTCATTGCTGATGATAGTTTTGCAGATGTTTTTGCAATGAAGCATTAGGCATGTCCATAATTCTACAAAATATCTACTACAAAAAAATAAAATCTACCAAATTTGGCTGTTCTAGTAGCCTATACACTTATTAAAATCTGCTTTATTCACATTGACTTAACTATTTTTAACCAGGGAAATCTGCTAAATTGGCTTGATCATGGTTTAAACTTTTGCAAAAATCTACAAAATGTGGCAGAACTGCTATGTGCTTATAGCCTATTGCTAATATGGCTACATTGACAACCTAGTAAAAGTGAGGCCGACTTTCCAGTCGCACTTTTTGCAGTAGATGCAAGGTTCGAGCATAAAGATGAAAAGCCTAAATAAGGTATTAAAAGAGGTGATATGATAACATAAACACAGGCAAATCAGAGATGTACGGAGTCTGAAATTTTTGAAATATTTTCAACTATCTTGGTGTGTCTCAAGTTAAATGAAAAATGAATTATATCAAACACACAAAAATAAGTGAATATACCAAACTTTTTTGAGTAATTTAATGTGGTGATTTTGACAAGCAGCGCTCTTACCATGAGGAAATCAGTGAAAAACAACAATAACAGGTTCAGACGATTCCGAAAACAGTTACTGGCAGAAACGTAACTCAAAATAACAGTAAAGTCGATCAAGGGCTCTAAAGACTCGTTTTATAGCCTATCTTTAAAAAAAAACTTTGAGCCACAAAACCGACTTGTTTGGTCGCCTCCCAGGGAATGATGACGTCATCAGAATGTAAACAGGATATGCATAAACATTCGACCATCATGTAAACATCAACGAAAAACCCGAGATCCAAAATTGAAACAGTTCATTTTTAACCCAAACTACAAGACTTCCCATCTTTATAATTTTGAACAGATGTTTAGCATAATCTGGCGGCGACTTATGGTTAGTTATGTCCTGTGGTGTAGTATGCTTCAGGTTAGAGTTTGTGCGGGTGCAATTGTTACCACTTTTTGGTTGTTGAGCTATAAGTTTGGCTACAGATATGCCAGGAAGTCAATCAAGGGCTCTAAAGACTCGGATGATAGCCTAGTTTCCAAAAAAAACAAGAACCAAAAAATGGCTCATTAGGTTGGCGCCCAGGGCCAGGTAAAGTTGGCTTAAAAAAAGCAAAACACCTCCACTTATGACGTCAGCCACAGAGCACCCCAAACCCAAAGCAAAAAAGTTTATTTTAATCGAAACCAGAAGACTTCACGAATTCGTAGAGGATTTGAACACCTCTAGCTCTAGCAGCTGGCGAGTTATGGCCAAAAGTACCGGCCACTGCACTGCAGTGGCCGGGGCGGACGTTAAGTGTTTTTACGAAGAGAACTTCTGAACTACACGAAAGTGCTATAAATTCCAAGAAAAGATCGCATTGTCATTTGTTTTTAAGAAGAATGTAGGATAGTCTTTAATTTCTGTTGAAGATCTTAGGCAATTGTAGATACAAAATCGGCACCACAAAAATAAATTTCTGAGGGAGTACTGCACATAAGAGGGGCATATTTTCACGCATTTCAGACAAACGGCCAAATAGGCCACACCTGCGTGGGGCCCGAAAAACTGAGATATCCTCGGATCCCACGCTCTTTAAATCTGTCCCAGTTTGTCGGAAGTCCCAAGAAAAATACAAAGCTGATGCCGTGGCTAAAGCTGTGTAGAACAGATCTAAAATTCTGGCAGAACATCAAAAAAAGCAAAAAATCATGGCTTTCCATCTACAGTGGGAGGTGAAACAGGAAATGAAGCAGTCGCTGTCATGTGGAGAAAACACTTTGTATCATTTCTGAATTCATCAAAAAACTGTGAAATTGGCAATTTTGCTCAACAAAATATAATCTCACGTGGTAATTTTGAAGAGATGGATGAGTTGGTGTGCAACAGCTTTATGATTAAATCTCTTCGGCACAAACTACCACAGGATCGCTCAACTGGCAAAGATAGCATCTTTGCTGAACAGATTTTCGAAGCTGATTCAAGTTGTGTAACCAACTGAGTAGCAAGGGCGTACGCAAGGGGGGTTTTGGGGGTCAATCCCCCCCTTGAGCTTGATATTTTAAGAAAATTTTAGTACCTGAGCAAAGGAGATTAACTGTTTTCGTATACCTTTTTCTTGTTAATATGTCGACTTAATGCAAATACCATGGAATAAATTTGCATGCAAATTTCAAGGAACATTGTAAATGGGCCAAAAAGTAATAATTATGTTTTGGTGGGAA
>JGI24022J15233_10004372_pt1 | contig 14575 bp, 7 predicted proteins | sample Ectturendosymbi2_FD_15233 | JGI IMG/M metagenome (IMG submission 15233) | reverse complement strand
ATATGTGATGAGAAACGACGGGGGCATATGACGGGGGCATATAAGAAACGACGGGGGCAAACGACGGGGGCAAGACAAAGACTCAACGATTTAGCAGCAGCAAACCACCACAGGATATGCCAGCACTACGGGATCAACACGACATAAAACGTCTGACTCCAAAATCCAAACCCAGTGGCAGAAAACAGTAAGGTCAAGGTATACTGTGCAAAGGATAGTTTGCCATAATTTTCCCAAACTTGCCCGTATTTTTTATGCGACAAACTTTCGCCCTACAAATTTTCTGTAGCTTTTGGTACATTATGTTTTCCTCTACAAAGTTGCCATAGATTTGAAAGTAGAAAATTTGGTTGTTAACGACCCAACTGAAAAAAGTACGCTAGGCTGTGGAAGAACATTGTCAGAAGCCAACAGGAGCGGAACACTTGAGCATCTGCATCACAGTTCTGAGCTTTGGCGTCACATTCACATTCCACTGCTGTTGCTGTCAGCAAAGAACCTCACACCTAGCTGGGCTAGGTCTAAAGCTGCTTTCCTCTTTGAAGAAATATATGTGGCATGTATCAATATATTAATTATATTATGACTATGCCGTGAATCTCACAACATTGTCTGTTCAAGTGTATATATATGGAGCAAACTGTATGGCATGACGTGTTCATCCAAAAAAATGTAGTTAAAACTAAAAACAAAAGCTTTTCTGTATTCGCCTGGAATGGATTCTACTAACATGAAATAGGAGCCGTGAGTATACTCGATTACCTCAGCGTGCAATTAATGAAGCACATGAATGAAATGCTTTCTTTTGCCCAAACTTTCAAGTGAGTCAGTTACTCATCAACTCTCACAAGGTAAAACACAAAATTACTAGAAATAGTTTGTTTATTTTATATATATTCAGTGTGTTTTCCATGACATAATGAACTTTTATTAATATACTCAATTGCAGAGAAGTTTAATTTCGTTAATATTGTTAAAAATGGTGGAAATATACTTGCCCAAATTTTTTGAGATTTTTCCAAATTTTTTGTGATTTTGACCAAATTTTTGACAAATCAAATCTCTTGGGTGTGCGCTTGTACCTCTTGCACCCCCAGCCCTTACAATGTCTAAATCTGCTGGTTGCAGTACGAGACCAGAATATCGACTCAACGATGAAATCCACAATTCCAACAAGTCAAAATTTGTTTTTTTAATGAAATCTTTGGAAGTTTCTCCACCTTTGAATTATTTGATATATTATCTACAGGCTGATCTTTTTGCTGGTGCGATCTTCATTCAGACAGCTTTGGGGTGGAACTTATATGTGGCTATAGTAGCCCTGCTCGCAATTACAGCTCTTTATACAGTGACAGGGGGTCTTGCTGCTGTGATTTATACTGACACTGCTCAAACGTTTGTCATGCTTGCTGGAGGCTTGGCTATGATGGGCTTATGTAAGTATGCTGTAAGTATGCTTTTATCGCTCTATATTTGATAGCAAACATTTGAACATTTGACAAACATTTGACTGACACGTGAGAATGACTATCCACTGGCGAAAAATATGTTTACGATATAGAAACATAGACACTGTAGCAGTTGCCCTCTTAACAGGGTCAGAAACATTTATGAAATTAAACAGGAACAAAACTTGCCAGCTGCAGAAAGTTTTAAGGAAAATCTGTAAGAGAAGCAATAATGCGACACTCAACGATTTACTATAGCTAAGCATTGGTTATTGAGCTGTTGCTTCTTATACGACTTTGCAAGACTTCCAAAATTCACTCTGATACAAAATGTTGTTTTTGCCATTCAATTTTGTGAAACAGTCACATTGTTGCATTTTGAAAAAAAGACTAATTTGAAAAAATTCCAAGCTACAGTTATTAATGACATAAAGCGAAATGTGAAATTTCTAGCAAAATGTTATGATTGTTTTTAACTCAGGGAGAAAATAGGGCTACTAAATAAAAATTTTTGATATCATTACGCAGCATTTAATTATATTGGTGGATACAACAACTTGGAACCGGAGTACATGGCAGCTATTCCCAGAGTGAAACCCGAAAACAACAGTTGCGGTTGCCCCAGACCTGACTCTTTCCACGTTTTCAGAGATCCAATAAATGGTGACTTACCATGGCCTGGTATGCTCTTTGGGATCACTATCATAGCAACCTGGTATTGGTGCACCGATCAGGTAAAGAAAAAAGATTGGTTTTCAAAATGGATTAAGGCGTGATCTCCGCGATAACCGAAGTAGCTTTAAGTGTTTATTCAGGATAAGCGTTTCTCAGGCGGTTTGTCAACGTTTTCGAATGCGATACAGAGCTTCAATGTGGTTGAACGTAGAGTCAATTGCACCATCATTAAAAGGCCACAGTGGCAGCAATGTAAAAATTAATTGCATTTGGTTGTTCTTTTTCCTGTATTTCAGGCTTTATAGATTATATTCAATTTGTGAGGTTTTAGAGCCTGAGGAATGTAAGCCCGTACTTACAGTAGAAAGTTGGCTTTGATGCAATGTGAACGAACCAGTGTATACTCACTGAGTATTACTCAGTGACTTGTCTTCTGACTTAGAACGAGATGATAATGGTTTGTGGAAGTTCAAATCCCTTTGGAATTGTCGGCAATCATTGCAAAATAATGGAAATTCAATATGCATCGCTTTTTATACATAGTGTTAGCAAAGTACACAATACCCTACACTTCGAATTCATATTGCTACACCCTTACAGCCAAAAACTGGCCGGGTGTGTCATGGAGGAAACGATTTTTTTTTATTTTACCAACATGTTCACATCCAAGCTTTTAAGCAAAGTTGCATTTAATCTACCCTAAAATCAAACCCTAAAGTGCCGCATTCCAGAACATTTGTATTTTCTACAGCTTTGTGAAGACATTAACAAAAATACTTCTTTCTGGAAATTTTACACTTCGGCCATTTTGTCGCAAAAGATGATAACGACGAAGCTTCCATGCACAAACACATCTTGCAGGCCACCCTTAAATTTCGTAGAAACCAGTGAAAGAGCAGCGGGCATTTGCAAAACTGGGGCATCACTAAACGTTTCCGTTTTCAACATAAATTTATTCTAGTCTTTTTTGCCCAGTTATATTCATGAACTTATGAATGCATTTCCCATTGGCAGTTCAACTTGCTTCTGTGCATGCTTATTACAGGACAATTTACCCTTAGCGTTGTGTTTCAAACAGCTGCAAATTGTCAGACACCAACATAGTCCATTTTCGTGGCATTGTTTGCAGAAAACGGTAGTTTCACAAGTTGTTTCACGCATAAAGCATTTTTCTCAGTGTGTATTATAGTGAAATTGAAAACAAATCAGACCGGAGATCTGCTATGAAAATGGGAGCATGTAATTTTGTTGATAACTTTGATTTTACAATAAACTTCTGATAGGAATGTAAAATATTTTCAAATCTAGGTCGGTTCTTTGTTGTTGTGATAAAGTTTAATGGCTTGCACTAGCAATGCTTCTGTGCAGTTGCCTGTGCGCACAGACCCCTAGTCAGCGATTATCACAAATCGCCCGATCAAAGATGGGGCGTAGCTTTTCATGGTAAGCCAACTCGTTTCTCATAAAACTGGAAACTGCGAACTGTAATTATTGTCAGAACAGCATGCATTTTTCTGTGTAACATCCTGCTACAGCTGGGACAGCGCAGGTTAATATGTGCATTTTGCCAACAGCAGCGTTTTCCGGCTTGTAGTAAAATCGACAAATATAAGGTCAAAAACAAAAGCCAAAAATAGACGTTGGTCAATTTTGACAATGATCTCCTGTTTGTGGCCGCTCGTATACCGGTTATTATGATAACTAAGTGGCTAAGAGTATGGTTCATTTTTTTAGTAATAATCGAGATTTTTAAATAACAATCTGTAACAAAAACTTGTCATATGTACAGCATGCACGTATGCAACACCTTCTGACTGTTTTCGACAGTGGGGAATAAGCATGCTTAGAACTGTTAAGCAAAAAAAACAACCTCGCTCAAAAAGTGTTGCTAAGGAAAATCATTCCAGAATCGGCTAAAACTAAACATTGTTTGTATAAAGAAATGGCAAAAAGAACCTACAATCTGTCATGGCTCATAGCTGCAAGAAATTGAGAACTATTCCTGCCGCTAAAGAAAACCTAAGATTTGTATTTGAAAATTAGCGAAAAGAAAGTAAACAAAACCGCCAAAAACTTGGAAAATTTATAATCAAATTCAAAATAAACGTAAGTAAAATTCACCCATTCCAAACACAACTCGAGATTCTTCCAATGCATCCTTTTCAAATTCAAACAGCATTGCAAATAATCCAAACATTTACTTTTCTGAAGATGGATCTACCCTGGCTACAATATTCACAGCTGAACCTTGCAGGTTATACTCTAACAAAACCCTCAGTTACAGAATCTGTTTTTGTAAGCTATAATTTAACGATGACATCGTTACCAGAATCAATGACTTAATATATACCCAAACTTGTGATCTTCCTAACATACCTGTTTTGCTGATGAAGGGAAGTAAACTTAGTACATCCTGTTAACTTGCAGAACTTGATAGCCATTGCCTTGCAAATGGAGTATTTCCTGACAAAATGTAATCAGTAATCACCAAGTGACTTCTAGAAGTTGGTAGATAGAAGTCTGCTAGAAATGTATAGGTTTCATTGCTTTCTCACTTCTACAAGATTTTCACCAAATTTTTGCTAACAAAGGGTGAGCATAGCGGGAAAGAAAGAACGCTAATGAGTTACTTGTAAAGCTTTTAAAAATACCGGTGCCACTTCGTTTATGCCAACCACCATAAATTCAGCAACGTCTGTCTATCTCACTGTTTTCTCAAGATTCCACTTTTGAAACGGTACTGTTTCTTTTACACATTAATGATCTTCCTAATGCATCAAACTTCAAGTATTTTTATCCGTCCTCGACACAACTGCAAGCTCATCAACCTTATGAATTTGAAATTACTGTTTTTGATGAACTTGCAAAAACTCAGTAGTGGACGCATTTTAACCAAGCAATATACATGTATATACTAACTTCATATTTTCTCAAAACAATCTCAGCCCCAAAGTATCACTACAACTTGTTGCAAACAAAAGATAAAACAAAGAGATGATTCTGTTTGAAGAAGGACTGATGTTGCATAAAATGCGTAAAATCGATCTGTTTGTAAAACAATATGCTGACTGATTGGACTGCGTCACCTTTGTGGATACTTATCCAAGGAATCAGACTTGATCTCTATTTAGAATAAAATATACTCATTTTGAACATTTAACAAAATAATGCAAGTGACAGCATGCAATGTAAACCCCATCCTTATGTAAATACATATTGATTGATAAGACTATTTTTCTTAAAATGTATCTGCAATACACGCGTACCTTTTAACTCTACAGTCATCACTAATTTAGGTAAAGGTTGCAATGGACCTTTGAAAGATTGCAGAAAGATAGGTTAGAAGGATTATATTTTCCTCATTTATTCACGCTATTCTGCAAAGACTGTAATTCAACTTGGGTAGGTATGCACGTTTGAAGTAGTCAACAGTGTCTACCCAAACTCTTAGAATTATTCTGTCTGAATTTCTTTTATGGTTTCTTTTTTGTCCATTGCCCTCGCGCCGTTAATGCTTGAATGTAGTGTTCCTCTTTTCCTTTTTATTGTCATTATTGTATTTCACTGAACTATGTTGGTAGTGTTAGAACACGATGCATGTAGTGCGAGTTATTTTTATTTTCTCGGAGTCCAACCAACGTTTTTCTACCCAAAACTTTTTTCTTTCCTCAACCAATGAAAGCCTAGTTGAATCTTTTTTGCATTAAATTATTCTCTTTTTTTGCTTCAACCAATGGAATTATGCGATCGGCTGGTGATCACAGCCGGCAGCTATTGTTGTTTTGTGTAACCAGTGGCCATGACTTTGCTGCAATCGGTCTGACTGACTCTAAAATCTCGCGATCGTTTCGTCTGTCGCGCTTTTTCGCTGAAAGAGGAATAAGCATCTTTCAGCATCTGTACCTTGTGCGTACTGTGCCTAGTAATTTAGGTACGAATTGGACATAGCACCTAACCTAAGGCATAGTAGTTAAAGGTAGCTGCATGATTTTGAAAATTTTATGGAAAAAGCTTTAAATTGCAGTTTTTAGATTGTTTCAAAGTTGCATTGAAGGCGGGTTTCTCCAATAGTTGCAATGTTGCTGAGTGTGTGAATTTAAGCATTAGTTGCTCTTCTAGACCGCAATACAAACGGTATTTCAGTCGCTATGCTGTAAAGTAAAATAGCCCGGCTTATTTGTTTGAAGGTTATTGTGCAAAGAACATTGGCTGCCAAGAATTTGTCGCACGCTAAAGGAGGATGTGTAATGGCTGGTCTTCTTAAAGTTCTTCCCATGTACATGATGGTTATGGTAGGAATGATCAGCAGAATAGTGTACCCAAGTACGTAAACTAAAAAATTGTATTTTTGCGCAGCGTTTTCCAGCCGAAAATGTCGGGTTTATTGAACATGTAAGGTTATTTGTGTCAAAGTTAACACATGATTTGCTGCTTGAAATTCGAATAATTAGCTCGAACTGCGAAACTTTTAATCTCTTCAAAATTTGTAAAATTAAAACTGCCGAAAATTATATTTTCGGTATTTGTGGCTAACTGTTCACAATCAAAAAATTGCAGAAGTTTATCCACATAATCTTATTTTAAAAATTGAATGGGGAAGAAACCAATACATGTGAACCAGCATTTTCTGTAGAATGCTGAAACGCGGATGGAAACGTTTTCCGTGTTTTGTAGACAAACGAAGAGCTTCTCAATTATCAAATTATGTAGCTTTTACAGAAGTGATGTGAAATTAGAATATGCATGTACTTGCAACGCATAAGTGTAAAACTACATTAGAAATAAGACCGCTGCTCTAGCCAACATGAAATGATCGATGTGTGTTGCTTTCAGTAATTTTCTACTATAGGTAAAGTGTTTTGCAACCTTTCAAGTGTGCAACAAGTTTTATTTTATGTGATTACAGACCAAGTAGGTTGCGCCACTTCGAAAACTTGTGAGGAAGCCTGCGGCTCATCTGTCGGTTGCACAAATTACGCATACGCAAAACTTGTGTTATTCATAATGCCAGTAGGAGCCAAAGGTAAGTCAACAAACTGTTGCTGGTTGCATGCTATAGCTTGTGCATTTTCATGCTATAGCTTGTGCATTTTCATGACACGTGTATTTTCAAATATTACCTGGTAAATGTACGAAACTGCTGAAAATTGTGAGCAAAGTTACTCTCTTTTCTGTTTCTCACAGGTCGTTTGATTCCATAGCACGCTTGGTTTCGATTTATTTTGGTTTTAGAAAATTTGTTGCTGCAGTCAAGAGCTTTCAGTCTTCCTCATATTCTCAATAAATCAGTCAAAAATCTTTGCCACTTCTAAATTTCAGCTGTATCGTACCTTAAGCGGTTGAGAAATTTATAAAATTTCAGCAGTTGTTAATGTGTTACATCACAACAACTTGGCATTAGTTTTTTTACGTGATAAGTAGCTCTACAATAAAGTAACTATGCAAAGCGTGTGGGCCACTAATTGCCGAATAAAATGTTAAAGTTTAAAACCGTGGAAACTGTTAATTCCTTCGTTTGTTTCGTGCTGTCTAGCTTCTCAAGCTCTGGTAAGCCATGCAGTTGCAAGGCTACCGAGGCTTCTCAAGCACTGCTCGTTTTCATGGCATAATTGCGTCAGGTGAAGAGAGAAGCGAAGCAGTAGCGACTCATAGTGACGGGGCAAACAACTTATGCTAGACACTGGATCGCATATCTTGGGGTCATGTGTGCATGCAATCCTCAACAGTAACAGCCCTACATCATTACTGCAAATGCACCAGGAACAACACGTTTGGGCAGGCCCAATTTGTATCACACATTGACACTTTTTACACACAAAAAACAACCTGAATTCGCATGCAAACACATAGATTTCTCACATAGTTTTGATTAAAACGACAAGAAAAAAAACTGTTTCTAACTTCAGAATGCGAAAGTTGACAAATCAGCAATGATCAAATCGGCATTTGATTTATCACTCTCTCTCCAGACTGCGCTGTTTGAGCCTAACCTCATCAGAGGAACAAAGTTTAGCTTGCGGTAGTATCACCTATTTAAATTACGATCCGCCACACTGCGTTAGAACCCGAACAAAGGAAGCATTTATAGTTGATAGAGCCAAGAAAGGAAGCAGCATAAGGGAAACAATACAAGTTATTCAAGGCAATAATTTTCCTTATTGGGCGTTTTTTTGGTAAAAGCAATGTTTGTCGCTTTAACGAGCATGAAACAAAACATGCAGTCATCTTTTTGTAGAAAATGGGTTGCAATGCATTGAACCATACCTGTGAAAAGATAAAGAGATACATTTGCGCAGGTCATCGACATTGCAATCTTGCTTTAACGGAGATATAACCCACGAAATTTGTTTTGGGCATTTTTGCTTAATGCAAGCAGCCTGCATAGAATGTTGTTTACCTGAAGTGTAACATCAATTTAACCAAAATAGTTTGGCCTTGTTTGTAAAAAATACATACCTCCTGGAAATTTTTCTGCTCTGAAATTAATTTAGAGAAACTGTCGAACCATCCGGTCAGTTTTGTCAGCAGACTGGAAAACTTATGTTAGATACCGTGACCTCGATAAAAACCTGGAACAGATTACGTTTCAAGAGACCAGGTGAAAATTTCACAACCTTTCTGTCCATTAGGGACTTTGTACAAGAGTGCGTTTCGCTTGTTAATAGCAGCAAAATGAGCGGGAAACGTTCTTCAAACACTTTCAAAGCATAACACAATTCAAGGATTATTTTGTTTTCAACATTCTAAATTTTTCTAAAACGGTCGCAAGTTGTTAGATCTGATAAGTCAGCAGCAAAACATCTTTGATAAGTTTGCTAAAACTATTGGTGTGTCAGCCACTGACCCCACCGCTGCTTATGCCTGTATGTGTATCAGCACTTCGATTTTACAGGGTTATTGCTAGCAGTGATGATTGCTGCTCTCATGTCTTCTTTGACGTCGGTGTTCAATAGCTCCAGCACACTGTTTACGTGCGATATATGGACAAAATTAAGGCCAAAAGCCTCTCAAAAAGAGCTTATGATTGTTGGGAGGTAAGAAGTAACTTTTACTGAAGACAGCAGTAATTTCACAAAGGAATAAAACTGCATCTTGTAGCTAATTTTGTAAAAACGTATTTTTCAAATGTACGGTTTTCGTTTTTCGCATTGTGGTAGTGTCACCAAAGTAAACTAAAATTTACGAAATTTTTTTCAGGGTTTTTGTGCTCATTATGGTTGGTATCAGTATAGCGTGGGTGCCTATCATTCAAGCATTCAGTGACGGAAAGCTGTTTGATTACATACAATCTATTACCAGCTTTCTCGCTCCACCCATCACAGGCGTTTTCGCCTTGGCTGTTTTTTGGTCCAGACTTAATGAACCGGTGAGCAGCAGGGCGGATTGATGTAAAATAGTTGGCCTTAAAATGTTTACTTTATTTGTTTTACTCCACAGTGTGCTATCAAGCAAACCGCTGTTCCGTATACTTTGCCGTTGTTACAAAAAATACACGAAATAATTTCTTTGCAAAATCGAAGTCACTATGGCTTGCAAACGTAATCGTAAAGTAATAAGCGCCCTTAAAAGAAATTGGTCGCCTCAATGACTATAAAACCATCAACCAAGAAAACCTTTGCAGGTCTACGACAATAAACTTGATCCTATCTTGAATATTAATTTTATTTAAAGACTGAAAGACTGGTAGAGATACACAACTCATACAGCAAGTTGGTTGAATATTTTCTAAATAAGCTAACGTGAAACTGTTTCGTCTAATCGTTCCTTTGACATTGCAGGTTTCTTTTAAAACCCTGTATTTCAAATACGCAGTGTGGAAACTCTTCATAAATTAAACTTTTTCTCCGCGATTTGTTTTTAACAGGGAGCTTTCTGGGGTCTTGTCTTGGGATTGATAATTGGCTGTGTGCGAATGATAATGGAGTTTGCAGTTCCTGGACCCCCATGTGGCGAACCGGAATACAGACCGACCATTCTTTACAAAGTTCACTACACGTATTTTTCAATGATCTTATTAGCATGTACAATCATCATATCGATTGTCATCTCTTTGCTTACACCGGCTATCGATAAGGATTGCGTAAGTACTCCGAGCAAACGTTTTCACAAGCAATTTCATTTATGCAAGACTTTGTAACTCGCAGCACCTTTTGAAAAGAAGTGGTGGTTTTTCCATCCGCAGTGAAGCAATAATTGTGAATTGACTCTGTTCAGAACACGATCATTGAAAAGCAAAATTACTGACATGTTGCCTAGATCTTTAATTTTCAACATTCTACGGCAGGCCTGCACAACTCAGAAAGCTCGAAGGGCCAAATTGATCAACATAAACTCGCCGTGGGCCGCAAAAGTCTATTTCGTCATAGTGTGGAAGAAATTCTGAAAGGACAAGTAATTATCCGAAGTCGGGCTTTTTCAACATTTTCTGCAACTGAGTTCTCGCGGGCCGCAAGAAAAGATCTCGCGGGCCGCATGTGGCCCGCGGGCCGTATGTTGTGCAGGCCTGTTCTACGGCAACCAAACTAAACCAGATGCTCTTTCGCTAAACCAAAGCCTTTTTCAGCTGGTTCGTTTGACTTACTGGACCCGATACCATAAAAGAAAACGAGTGCCAATAGAATCTACCATGAAAAATGTGAAGGTACGTACAAGACGTCTTATCATTTCTATCGTGCTAAATTTTGTTCTGCATAGTTTATAAACAGGAGATGACGAAGTGATTCTGCAATAGCACCAGAAACAACGGCCATAACCGCAATTTCTCCAAGCTGGCAGTGGAGGCCCGGCTGTCAATGAAGTGTTTCCAACAGTCGAAATTTAATTTTTTTTTATTGTACAAGCGATAAGCAAATGAGTTCCTGCTCAAAATTTTTTTGCAAGGCTTCGAGCGTTTTATGGTTAAATTGCGGTAGAAATTAAAAACCCATCTAAGGCTTGTATTAGACTTAAAAAATGCTTGTACCTTTGTCGAGCTTGTTTAAAACCATAACGTTTCATGGGCTGCTGTCCGTTATTTCTTCTACAAGAGCAAAACAATTAGACTCTTCGAAACAAAAAACAATTTTCTGTGCATTGTTCAGCACTTCTCCTTGCATACAATTGTAAAAATCTTCAAGAGATGTAATAGTCGGCTTGTGTTCTTATTAATGAGCACGACTTATCTACATGAAACAGATTTACAGACCTCTGCAATCGTTCCAGCATAATTAAAATCTTTAAATATGATAAATCTGTCATCACTGTATAATAAAATTTGCCATTATTATCGATATCTATTTATTTCAGTTCCTTGTTTTTTGAGAACTGAATAGGCGTAAATATTTTTCGCTGGTTCACAAATTGTTCTAAATCAACCCAAGTTGTACTTTCAGACAATTTAACACTGAATCCTTGACTAAAACAAAAGGAGATGAACTTACTGATCGCTTTGCAAAAGTCTTATCTTAAAATAACTAGAAGATCACAAAAAGTTGCGGAATACTTTTTAAACGTTGTAGACATTTAAACAACTCTTTAGAGAAGATTTCCTGAGGAGTATCAACAGTGGTGGACTTTGGGTTGAGGGGGCCCGAGGCAAGGCTGAAAAGGGCAACTGAGACGTCATCATATTCAGCCAACCAAGATACGACCTTTTGATCAAGCCTAGGAATGCGATATGTGGGCCACCCAAGGATACGCTACTGAGACTACAGTATGACTGACAAAACAGAAAATGCAAAAGGGTATTCATGATGCACAATTTTAGAAAACACTGAATGTTGGGAAAACAAAGCTAGCAACACATAAAAGTAGCGATAGCAAGCTGACATCGCCCCCTTCTCTAGTTTTACAGTTGCTGTTAATGGACCCTTTAAAAGCAGAGTACTTACGTATTACAGCTGCTACTAGGGTTGCCAGATGCGTTTTGTAAAAATACCGACCATTTTGTCAACGATTACAAATCTAGACTGCATCCGTAAGCGAATATTTGATGGCACTGGATTCTCGAAAAATATTTAAAAAAACACAGTTTTTGACAATGCATTCATTTTTCATGTTATTTTCTTCGCAATATCATGAAGCTTCCACAATGGTTGGCTTGAAAAAGTTTTCAGACATTATATAAACGTACGCTTTTGAGCATAGTCTATATAGCAACCTACTTTGAAAATGAAAACGACAACTGGGGTGTTTAATGTGAATGGAAGTGTTTTCTTAAACTCCAAAAGATGCACTAGTAAAATTCCAATTTGGCATGTTGTCTATCAATTTCTGAAGCGAACATCTTTCCGTACAGTTAGATAACATTTGCTTTTTTACGGTAGTATTACCTGTATGAACACCATAACAACACTAACAATTACTTGCGTGCTACATTCACTTCAGTTTGCAACGAATATTTTCTATCTCACCTGAAAACCTTCAAAAAATGTATGGTTACCTTCTGGACCACTAAAACTGGCTGAACGATGACTTTCCGATTGATTCGCTGGCCCTTGCTTGAGCCAATTATAGTCTACTGACGAAATAATGTGCCTGTTTAATGCAGCTCGCGTGTTTGTGAAAGGTTCACTAGTCTCTGCAATGTCACTGTCGTCCAATGCATTTCTATGTTTTTCCTGCATTCTGCCTGCAATAGCCCACGGTAGTAGTTTAGACAACAACCCCACCACGGTTAACTGCCAAAAGAAATGCTCATGCAAATCACGTTTAAGACGATGGAAGATACTAAGTATGACTAAAAAAAGGAAGAGGCAAAACGGAGAAACAGCAAGTATTGTTAAATGAACTTCGCTGAAGGAACTGTCCTGACAAGATTAATTTCTAGAGTCATTATAGTTTCAGAGGTTCTGCGTTGGTTCTTTATGCAGTTACTGCTGCAATTTATTAATTTTCAAAACACCGGCTTCAGGCACCAATTTTCAAAATACCGGCTTCTTACTGGCCTTTGCTAAATTAGCAGTAAAATACCGGCCATCTGGTAACTCTAGCTGCTACTGAGGCCCCTTTGAAAGCAGGGTACTTGCGCGTTCAACTGCTGTTGAGGGCCCTTTTGAAAGTAGAGTCCTTACACATTACAGTTGCTGTTGGTGGTCCCCTTCAATAGCAGAATACGTACGCATTACAGTGGCTTTTTCGGGGGGCCTTTGAAAGCAAAGTAATTACACATTGCAGTTGCTGTTGAAGGCCCTTTTGAAAGCAGAGTACTTACACATTACAGCTGCTGTTGGGGCCCTTTTGAAAGCAGAGCACATAACAGTTGCTGTTGGGGGGCCCCTTCAAAAGTAGAGTACTTAGGCTACGCATTACAGTGGTTGTTGGGGGCCTCTTTGAAGGTGGAGTACTTGCACATTGCAGTTGCTGTTTGGGGGCCTCTTTGAAAGCAGAGTACTTCCTTATCATCTACTTCGGTGTATACTATATGAGTGGATAAAAATTTTTTCACCAAAAATAAGGAAAATGTACACGCGAAGCACCTCAAGCGGGGCTCCTAAAAAGGGGGGCGGAGGCAAGTCTTTCGCTTACAAACACACCACTGAGTATTAAAAGGTCTTGTCACAAAACCTCGAAAAATACGTTTCAGCATTTTGCGTTTACCGTTCTCCTTTGATTTTGTAAGCTACAGTTAATAAAGCCAGCGCTTTTGTATCTTGCGACAAACTTAGTCACAAAAGGTTTGAAAATAGGATTTAGCAATATCATTCTTCTGTGCACTGACGTGATAATCGCTCGGTTTTCTGTTTGGCGGGCAGTAAAACTTTTGTCTGCGGCTTTTCATCATCAGTTTGAAATTATGCGAAAATTGACTAATATCTTTCAAATAATTATTTGTTGAAAGACTAATACAAACAGGTACTGTGCCTCGCAGGCAAATACTAGAAACAATAGCTCCAATAACTTCATCTGGCTGTAGCCGATGTTCAACCTCCAAGTGTATGCTGGAAATTGGAAATTGCATTACTTTTTGTAATAGGAGGCCAACGGTCAGATCAACGGTGGTTTTGACAACGTAGAAGATCCCCATGCCGAAAGCACAAGCACAGCAGAAGCAGAAAAAGAAAACCAAGATGATCTTTCAAGCCAGTCTGGCAGCGACGTGGATGGTAGGTGTTTTACTACTGGTATATTTGTCGGCGTTTGTTGAGTTGAGAAGAGACCAAAATGACACAACGGCTCAACAAACGTTTATTTTTCATTTCTGTTGCCTGGTGGTCATGCACGTTTTACATCGCGACAACATATGTGAGGTGATGTAAACGGCGTTTCAGTGTTGCGAAAGCCTCCGGAGGTGAACTCTACTGTCCCTGACATTGGCGTACGCAGAAAATTCCCGAGGGGGGCAGGTTTCGTCACAGTCGTGTGACGTCACAAATTAACTTTAGGACAACCATTCTAGGGGGGTTCCGGGGGCATGCCCCGGGGAAAAATTTTGCAAAATTACACCAAAAAATACCCAAATTACACCTAAAAAT
>JGI24022J15233_10004370_pt1 | contig 14576 bp, 8 predicted proteins | sample Ectturendosymbi2_FD_15233 | JGI IMG/M metagenome (IMG submission 15233) | reverse complement strand
CGCCCTTTTCTACATCCTGCCGTCCCGCACTGCTGTATAACCTGTTGGCCCACCCTTTTCTGCAACAGGCCTGCCCGCCCTGTTGTATAGTCCGCCTGCCCGCTGAAAATTCATGTTTTTCAACTGGAAACACGGTCCTCCAGCCCGCCCGGCCTTCCGTTTAGTGTTATCCAATGTTTTTCCTATTCACTGCAGCTACATTTCTGTGCAATCTCACTGTTCTACAATCTGAAAAAATGGGAAAAATAAGAAGTGCAAAAAAATCAAGAGTACACTTGAAAGCAAGCAATTTAACTACACCCATCATAAAGAAGGAACAGGATTTAGAAAATGATTTTCAAGGTCAAGATCATCATGGCCAAACAAAAGAGGTAACGCAATGGCGTGGGCTCATTTAAATATTTGAGGTAAAGAGTTTGTTTAAAAGATCTATTGGAATAAGATTTAAGGACTGGCGATATTTAACGTTGAGTGCAATTGATTACCTATTAAAATCTGCAGATAGATTCCTTGCTTGTCTCACATGTGGAGAGTAGATACTAGGCCTAGTGAGATAATGCCTGGCATTTGCCTTTAAATATTTAATATGATTTCACCACTAAGATTTAGTTTGTTCTGTGTTTTTCTCTTATAGGTCTTGTTGATAAATTCTCAGGGAGCAAAACTTAGTTGTGCATTAAGCTTGTGTGACCTAATTCAACAATATTATAATGTGTTTCATGATGTATTTGATGCAAGTCTAAAGGCACTATGGTATAAACTACATATTTATCAAAACACTAGGCTACTAGTACTAGGCTTGTCATGCTGATTGTTGCTTTACAAGCACAAGATCTTGTCAAAAAGCATCATACTTTTTGGGCTGGTGGAAGTACAAGACTAATTAAAAGCAAAAATGGCATTAGCTTTTATTTGAAATATTGTTTCTGGTTGGCTGGCATGATCACTAAAAACTACCTGCCGCATTTAGTCTAACAGCAGTCCCTTCCAATGCTTTCTTATGTCATACAGTTGATTTTTGCTTATGGAGACAATTCTGCATTTTATTTACTCAGTCAGTGTGATCATGCAGCTAAGATGTTGGCGTATATAGGTATGTGTTGTCTTTGAAATCATGCTACAAACCTACTGCACATGTTAAGAGGAAAATAGCCTGAGCACTTAGATATGAAAGGTTTATGGCAACCTGGGCTAAGTTTCATTTTTCTCTGAACAAGACTGCAATAGGTACTGAGTTCAACCCATCAGCAATGTGTTATTGTGTTAGCTATCCAGCACACCTCAATTTTGTCTGCATTTAACACTTGCTCTTCAAGCTTATGTCTCTTTACATACTTAGTAATTATGTGACAGACGCTGGGCTACATAGCAACACAGATCCTTTAATCTATTATAGGCTGGCTGCAGTAATTTTCCACTGGAAATTATGTATACTTCCATACAAAAACTATTAAGAGAAATTGCCAATTTAAGAATTTAAACTCTGTTTGGGCTTGTTTTACTTACAATGATTTCACAGAGTTGGAACATTTATGAACAAGCAAAACCAGTGTGACACACTTGCTTTGTGATCTGCGGCAGATGCAGCCCTTGTCAAGCGCACAACACACTGGCATGATAACAGCGAATATGTAGTACTGTAGCTACAGCTAGACTGCTCATGATACAAGAAGACCATGTGTGATGGTTTTACATGTGAATTTTTGTGATAATTGGGAACCACAAAACGCTTGTACAGAGCAAGATTATGTTGAGTAAACAGGTGGCACAAAGTTATTGCATTTAGTCCACCACAACACGTTTTTCAAGTTTTTGTTTAGGTTTGGAGCAGTTAATTTTTTCAAAGGAGTGTTTACTTACATTTTGGGAGAGATAGGGAAGTCAATGTTGGGTACAGTAAATTTTGATATGTATTTATTGAATTATTATTTGTTCTGACAAAACCACCTATCTTGCGAATTTATAGTATATTGCAGAAATTATAACATTTTGATAATTAATAGGTCAAAAAGGTTCAGCTATAACAGGGTCACAGAGGGCCACATTTTAAAAAAATGTTGCAGTCGAGGGCCGCACACTCTCATTACAAAGTAGGAAAATTTATTCAGTGTGTAAATAACCACGTATTCATATTACAAACAATTTAATATTTCACACTCAGTACGTTTAATGCTATTTATACAGTTATAGTTGGAACTGAAACAAACTATTTTCATAAAATTCTGAGTTTTTATGAAAATAGTAAATGTTTCATAAATAAATTCTACATGTGTAGGAGTTTCAGCAAGTGGCGGCGGGCCGCATGAAATGGTCTTGCAGGCCGCCTGCGGGCCATAGTTTGCCCACCCCTGAGCTAAAACTACTGTTGAATTACTTCCATGACTCGTTCAAATCTATTACAACATAAGCTGGTATTGAGACTTCCAGTATTGCAACTGTAAAAAGAGATCCCCATTTTCAAGTACAGCAGTATATAATTTCATCACACATTTGGCATACAGTATTTAATTTAATTTATTTGTTTTTGAGCAGACACAAAGTTAATAGTATGAACACACACACTCTGCAGAACGCAGGTTGATAAAAACAGACAAAACAGAACGTAGTACAAGGCATTGAAGCCAGCAGAATCACAGGGTTACAGACACTTTATCGTACATGTTATTTACATTTTCTTAATCTGCTAGAAAAAAAATTGTGGTTGCTATTTATAATAATTAATTACAAATTTGAATATTTTCAGCACAGGTTTGTATAATGTAATCAAAATTTTGAATGAGCAGTTATAATCGTAAGTACTTAAAACACTTACGTAATGAAAGGATTTATTTTAAGTACTTGGCCACTTCCTGATCTAATAATATCTTCATGTCCTGTTATACCACTGCTTAAAACTAGATTTTTGTTTTATCGTGCATGTGTGTTTCAGTTCTGTTTCTATGGATATTTTTAGGGTTGTCTTATTCCACTCAATCACAATCCTTTCAGTGGTATGCAAATTAGTCTTGATTCTCTGATCAAGCAAAAGCTTGTTGAGCCACTAACAATACCAGTAAAGGATACTGATGAAAACAAGATTTCTAGGAACAATGGTTATCAAAAGAGTTCAAAGAAAAAGGATAAAATCAAGCAAAAAAGGGATGCATTTATAAAAAGTTAGTAAATTCTGTGATATATGTGCTATCTGTGTTTTGCATGTAAATTGGCAGGAGTAGCATCAAACTGTTTTGAAGTTACAGCTTGTAAAATCTGCAGCAGGGTTGTTGCCTGTTGACGAGCTAGGTTTGCAAAAATTCAAATTTTTGATGTTCTTCAGTGTAAACCAGTTTTCAAAGCAGGCATGAAGTAAAAAATTCAATAATCTCCAGATATTAAAATGTCCTTGTAACAGTTTTAAGTGATTCGGCAGCCCTGCTACGAAATGCGTGTGTTTGAGGAAGATGCATTCCTTGATTTTTTTTTACAGAGCTTAGTGCCTCGCAGGCCGCAGTAGTTTCCCAAACAAAAGCTAAAGCGAGATCGAGAACTCCTGTTGTTGGAGATTTGTTGCAGTTGAAAGAAGCACTGCAAGCAATTCCTGAAACAAAACCTCAGAACACTCGTGAGCTGGAAAATATCATTCATCAGTCACCCAGCTCACGATTGAAATCGCCTCTGAACCAGCCTTTCTCAACTGAATTTCCGCGCAGTAAACCTACAACCGAATCGAGTCGCAGGAAGCCTATGAAGCAGCGGGCACGGCAGCGACATGCGTACGTGAACACGTTTCTTGTAACGTTGAGCATTGCGATAGTAATTTTTGAAACGCAAGACCAGTCACAACGCACCTAGAAAATGTTTAGTATCTGTTTATAAATTTCATTCTAAAGCGCTTCTGTAAGTCCACTACTCAACACAATTTCGTTTGTTTCTTTATTTTGCAGCATCGATGAAATCGCAAAGTTCAAAGAACGTTTGCACACGGACGCTTTCAAATCGGACCCAAAGCAATTTATTTTAGAAAATATGCGGCGTAACCTGTGAAGCAGCTTCACAAAAAAATCATCGATGTCTTGCAGTGTTCAGGAACGCAGCGGAACGCTGGAGTTGTGACAGAAACTACTCGTGGTGCCTCATGACTCGCGTTAAGTCCAGTGTCAGAGGGACGGCTGGTTATACCCGGGGTACCTTTCGCCACTGTCACTTCACTCATGGTTTCCACAACCGGAGCAACCCGTCTTCAGAATAAGTTGCAATGAGGTTGTTGTGCGGATGATGAGCTATGCCGATCACATCGCCGTCATGAACTGTCAAAGTTCTTTCCAGTTTTCCCGTGGTCGTAGAGAAACAATAAAGCACCTGCGGAAAAATGCAGAATACCGTATTTATTCGATTGTATGCCGCACGAAACTGTTTTAAAAAATTAATGTAAACTTTTGTGTATAGCAGGTTTCGCGTTAATTGGCAACCCTGGTAATGATGCTTACACCACTACATCTGCCTTCTGTTCATTATAATCCCTCCTGTAACGGAGCGAACACGTGTGCACATGATGCTGAAGAGAGGAAAGATAATTCGAAAAGAGTTTAGTCAACAAAACGTAGCCAAGGAAAGACTGGGCGTCATCTCGACCTTTCTAAAAGCTAAATAAAAAACAGGTAAATCGCCATAGATTGTAAGCCGCACGAAATAATGAAAAAAAGCTTTGAGCCGCGGCTTACAATCGAATAAAAAACGGTGCGCATTTTTAGGTCGTACAGCGCGTACTGCTGAATGACCAATGTGTAGAACCGCACCTTGTCTTCTCCCACGCAGTAGATCCATTCGCCACGCGGAGATACAGCAGCACAGACGAAGTCACCGCCTTCACGTTTGCCAGAGCTGAAGGTTCGCACAATCTGACCCTAAAATGTGACAGGTAATGTAAACTGCATTGCAAATTGCCACTGCAATAAATGAAAGCTGCTTCGTCTTACTTGCATGTTCATAATAGATACGAAGTTGGAGCGATTGCACACAACAAAGTGCTCTTGGTTCTTCGCCAGAAGATGAACGCTGTTCACAGTTACATCTTGTTGTCCAGCGCCCAGTGACTTAAAAGTGTTTACACACTCCGTACTTTTTACATTCCAAACCTGAATCATGGAATGGCTTCATAATGAACGCAGAGACAAAGGAGGTTTTTATTTCAATTGCTACGCAAATCGATACCAAATCTCGGCACACAACGGTTTGTTTTATCTGCGTAACTATCGAATGTTGCGGGTTGAGCAGCAATAACGAACGCCTCTATAAACACCCCAAGTCCTTAANACCAAACAGGTTGCGTTGGTCGGGGGTAAATTCGGTTTCGAAACTAGATCTTCTCAGCAGTACACCTGTCGATGATGTCCAGAGGTTTTCGTGGCACTCGTCTCAAACGTGCGGTAAAAAGATTAGCCATGAAGTTGGTGACTTGATTACACTACTAGTAAACATTACGTCAGCAAAACATGGTTGATTGCACCAAATTCCGCGACCAAGAACACACCTCAGGTTTATTATCGCACAGCGGTTTTACCTTCACATTGCCGTCAGATGACGCACTGATGACGTGATGACCATCAGCAACAAAAACCGCTTCATTGACGAATGACGTATGGCCTCGCATTTCCTTCAAGGTTTTGCCTGATTTCAAACCGTGTATTTTTATGGTTTGGTCAAAGGACGCGCTGAGAACCTAACAAAGCAAAGTGGAAATAACCAAAGAATCTAGCATAGCGTCTGATGGTCTTTGGTGCTCCAAGCTCCAAAAAGTGTTACGATCGAAAGACCAAAACTGAGTATTGCCAGGGTGAGCAAGCACGGCGTATTTCGTGTAAAATAGATTGGCTGCCTATCACGCAATAAAAATCAACAAAATCGTGTCGTTCTAAAGCTTTGTGTGATGTCGGCGACACATTCAATTAGCGTTCTAATAGGTTTTCACATGACGTTTTATCAATGTCATTTAACTGCAAAAATGACATGTGAACTGAAATCACTAACCCTTGCAGATTCAGAAGTCGCAACTGTTAGAATGCCACGAGTTTAAAAGTATACATTGGCATAAAGTGAAAGTTGCATTTAATTTCCATCAAATATGAAGGCTGTTGACTGTAAACATGATTATAGAACATTTTTTATTTTTATTCCTGAAACGGGCATATAATTATTATAGGTTTTTAACACTTTATGCATGTAAGCTATGAGTGTCAATTATATTATTAAAATGGCAGTTTCAGTATTGGCGTTTCAATAAATATTTCATTTCGTACACTGGTACTAGTGTTATGAACTTATTTGTATTAAGTGATATTGCATAAGTGCAAAAAAGTTTGAATTAAAGTTCAGCTACTTCTAGTCAGGGTTGATTGATTTAAATCAGTTATAATACCAAAACATCAAGTAAAAAATAATATGCAGTTTTTAAGCTTTCTGTGATTTGTATGGCACCATTTAATTGGTATTCTAATCGGTTTCACTTATTATTGAAGCAGGCAGAGACTTCTTACGGCAACACAAGCTATAAGAGCAATTAAAGTTTTATCAACCATAGCAACTGTGAGGTCATAGATTCTATGTCAACTAACTGCAAAAATGATATGTGGACTGAAATCACTAACATTTGCAGACTCAGAAGTCAGAATGCCACAAGTTTGGAAGTGTAGACTGGTCTGTAGCCAGGTTTCGGGGTTTGGGGAGCAAAATAAACTGTTAGGGGGCAAGAAACAAACTTTTCTGGGCACAAAAATGAAGGGAAACTGCGCCTGAATGCCCCCATGGCTACAGGCCAAGCATAAAGTAAAAGACACATCTAAATTCCAGCAAATATGTAGGCCGTTGACCGTAGAAATAGTTCTAGAACATATTTTTGATTCAGATTCATAATAACACATGAATTAGTTATGCATGTAAGTTATTCGTTTGCAGGTGAACTAGTGAAAGCTGCGCTACAATAATCAATTTTAACAATAGACTTCGCATCAAAAAGGCTGGCGAGCTTGTATTTTTGTACAAGCTTCTTAACATGCCATAAGTGTTAATGAAGTTGATGAACTAAATAATGGTTTGAGTATTGTCATTCCAATAAATATTTCATTTTGTACATCGGTACTGGTGTTATGAACTGATTTGCTTTGTGTGATGCATAGGTGCTAAGTAATTTTGAATGAAAGTTCACCTGAATTCTAGTTGGTGTACTAGAAGAAACAAAACACAAAAAAGTTATATTAAAACAAACTCCGTAAAATTCAAAATTGGAAGTGTTAGGTGGCCACCCTCTACACATGGGATGAAAAAAATCAGATTTAAATTTAAAAAACCCGATTCAAAAAATCATGGTTTTTATCAACCCAGCTGCGAATTACTGCGAATGAGGTATATATTTTTTATTGTGCTGGCCCCGTTTCGTTCAACTTTTTGCCGGTAATTCCTCTCACTGATCCACAGTTACGATATTATTGCCTTACTTTCTGATAACCTGCACGTAGGGCCTACGAGAAGGGGTTACAAGAGGTACATTGTACCCGGACCCGGTAGGTACAGGGGCCCGAGAGGATGGAAGTAGGCACGTTACGTTTTTCTGTAATCGAGCGTAACACTACTAATTTAAGCCAGTTGTCAGGATAACATTTAATCTATTTCTGAATCTTAGCAGTATGGTAGCTGTTTTACCTATATTCTGATTATTATACAAATAAGCTATACAAGTTTCGATGAGGGCCCTAGAAGCCAGGGGTCCCGGCATCGGCCTTCGTACCCCCTGGTAAAATTTCTCTCAGAGGCCCTGGCTACACGGCTGTTTTTGCAGTAACATGAATGCAACGAATCACATAGTTCAAAACAACATGCCTTGGAGAAACTGTCAATCAACCTGTGCAATTAATTACCAAATTCGTAAACTAGTTCTTACTTCAAGCCTTAGTAGGCAGGTTGATCGTTTGACATGATTTTAACTGAGTATGTGAGTATAATCGCACAGACTCGAAATATTTTTGGCTCTTGCACTTCTCAGACACGCATTTGTCCAAAAATAACACGTAGAAAAATTGTTTCAAAACTTCGATTGATTTTCATTTAGACATCGACTCACGAAATCAAAAGCAGTAAACAAGCATCAGCTTATAGTGAATTCACCTGGCTGCCGTCTTTCGAGAATGATACAGTTGTCACACCTTGTGTGTGAGCTCGTTCGAAACGACGCAAGCATTGCCCAGTTGCCACCTTCCACACCTAACAGAATATGAAAATAATAGATTACAATTATCAGCTAGTGGTACAGTGGGTTAAGAACACGCCGCAGTTAGCAGGCTGGATTGGATTCCCGGTCAGGCCTATCACTTGCGGCCTGTCCAGCCTCGCGCTCGGCGTCATTGCCTGGTTCAAAGTTCACGCGCGGTACTGACCAGCGATGCTGCAGCTTCAAACATAATGCTAAAATTCGCGGACGGTTGGGACTCGTTTAAATGCGAAACGCGTTTCTGTCTGCACATGCAGTTAGCCGGCTCCTTGCTTCACTAAAACAACAACAGCATAGGTCAGGGGTCGGGAACCTATGGCTCGCGAGCCAGATGTGGCTCTGTTGATGACGGCATCTGGCTCGCTTGATATTTTCATACCATCATTGTTACGGATGAAACTTTCTGTAAATTTCCTACAGAGCCATCAGTAACACCATGCAGCACCAGAAGTCGCATTAACAGTAAGACGCATGTTATTAAAGAGAAAATTCAGACATTTACCGTTGTTTAAAATTGCTGATTTTGCTAAATGCACACCTTGCTTTAGTTGCATTACGTGTTGAAATATATTATATGGCTCTCACGGAAATACAATTAAAAATATGTAGGCTCTATGGCTCCCTTCGCCAAAAAGGTTCCCGACCCCTGGCATAGGTGTTTCAAGGTGCAATGAAAACCGATTAACAATGTAAAGTTTGCATGGAAGCGAAATTCTTGCCGCTTCTGCGTAAGCTGCCTGTAATGAAACTTAAACCACTAAGAAAAAGTTAATTTACAATATACTGTTACTCCAATACCTTTATTTTTCCTTCTTGGTCGCCACTGGCAAGCATTTCGCTGTCACGACTGAAGCCCAAACACAGCACGGCATCGTCCATCATCATGAACTTGTCCTGCGCTTGGAAGTGAAGATCTTTACGGATCTTGCCGGTTACAAAATTCCAAACTTCTATAAAACCATCCACGCTGTAAATAAACATTGGGGCTTATTCAAATTGAACAACAGCATGCAAATGCTGCTAAATTGAGCGGACAACAGGGAAAACACAATCATAACACAAACAGCTACCGAAGTGAATATCTGAAAGCACCAAGTACTTGACATTACCGATCAGGCACAAGCCTGCAACAGCAGCAAGTAACTGACAACGCTACCTTCCTGTAACAAGATACTGTCCATCCGGTGAAAACCGAGAACATTCAACGTGCGATTTCTGCCCAAACTTTATCGTCTTGCTTATTTGCGTAGGATATTTTTCGTCTTCCTCTTCGCGAAGAGTAGCTGCTTTCCCCCGGAACAAATCGATAGTAGTGCCGGGAGGGAGCAGTCCTTGATGTTGTTGCCATTTTAAAGCTTGTCCAAGAAGGGCCATGAGACGAGATGGTGGAACGACGCTTACCTGCAGCGTTCAAAACACCTTGTTTACAGAAAAGACTGAATTTTTCGCATTACAGTCATTCGAACGATTTTGGTCGCAAGGTTAACACATAGTTATGCTGTAAATTAAAGAATTATACGAAATGAAAACACACGTATGGAGAACTCGCGACTTCATAACAATACGTCATCGTTTGGTCACGCTCCAAAAGAAAAAAGCTAACGCAAGCTAAGTCAAACCTGAAAAATATTGCAGGAACTATGCTTTTCGCCTTCCACAATTCCACTATGTTTTGCAATTGCAAAAAACTTTTGCTTTCCTCACCTCTTTTGCCAAGGCCTGGGCTATAGCCGCTCTGCGCTTTTCTTTTGTTGAACCGTCGGGATAGGCTTCGCGCGGGTCGAAGTAAGACCTAGCCAAGAGGTTTTCCAGATGGATGTAACGATCAGGTTGAGCGTGTTTCAAAGCCGTCATTGGATCAGTTTGCCTCAGGAGGGAGCGGGCTGCTCCGAGCTCGCGAAGCTCTATCAGTTCGAGCACGATCTGCTCGTATAAGTCTACAAGAGCCTTGTCAGGAAGCTTCAAAGACTGAATAGCCTGCAAGCAATTAGCGTGAGTAGTTTGTCCGATTCACAGTACTCATGAAGGTAAGTGTTCCAACTTAAGAAGTTTTAAAATAAAACCATGCTATGGTGAAGTGATAAAACCGCATAGATCGAGATAAAATGCGATGTAAAAATGTTCAAAACGCGAGTTAAGACATAACATGTAACATTTGAAAACGACACAGGAAACGAAGGATTCTTGCAAAAAGCGCAATTCCCACTGCTCTTTGAACCAGCTCGAGCAACGCAGTGATAAAATAAAATGCCCAGTAGCGACGCGATCTTAGCACTAGACATGAATCGTTTCTAGATTGTGATTGTTTAACAATAATTGATTCTTTTCACAGACAAGACTTAAGTATGATTGCGGTAGTATTTCAGGGCAAAAAATAACAATTCTTAAAATAATTTCGGATGAAAGCATGGTGGTTTAACGCGAAAAACAAGAGTAGCATCTCCTTCCTGCTCACTAAATTAATTTAGCGGAAAGAGCGCACAGGAATCATATGACCTTGCCATAGAGGCGCACGCACCGGTTCACTAATGATTCTTTCGAAATATAATACCAACCAAAGGAGGTTGATTTCCTCTTATCATCTCAACAGTGGCGTATGACTCTGAGTTAGCAGCGCAGCTTCAACGTAAAGACAATATCCGTGGAGCAGTCATGGGGTTGTTTTCAAATTTGAAAACGACCACAGATTGTAGTTTCTTTTATTACAAAAAAACAGATACATTACTATAGAAAACCTTCTCGGACAATTTAACTTGCTCTGAAGCTCGATTCAGTAGAAAACTAATTTTTTTGTTCATTAGCGGAAAATCTTTTTTTTTCGTTTAGTCCCATTACTGAAACATAATACCTCATAAAACTGTGCAAACTGAAACCTCAGCGTTGGTTTCTCAGCTTCCATGCCATCTTTCCAAATTTAACGTAGCGCCGCCTTAGCAAAACCAAATGATGAAGGGAAAGTTGATGTGCGAGACTATTACACAGACAATTTTGTGATGTAAATGCAACGCGAAGAACTTTCTGGAGGCATACATATTTTCTCAAGCGGCTTTTTCAGAAATAAGCTAGCGAGCCGTTACATACGATAGACTGTGTTGATCACCCAGTACACTCAAAATACGTCTGAAATTTTTCTTCATCACAACTACTCCAAATTGAATTGGAGTAAAATGCGGCCATCAAGTTCAAGCCTTTGGAAGAAAACTCATTAAATGTTGAGGGGTGTGATCGACTGAACAACCTAGTCCACAGTTTTTGTATGTTCGCTTTAACGTGTGGTATCGCAAACTTAATCCGTTACGGTCTGCATTGGCCGCCAATAGGTGGAATTGAGAACAGTATGTGTGCAACCAATCGCTTATGAAGAACTTCGTTGTTTACAGTTTTTTTTTGGTGTAGAGCTAAAACATTTCTTGCACGCATCGACAAATTTAACTTTAACCTAAAACTCTTCTATATGCAAACATTTTTCATTTTTTTAAGGCGCACGTTCATAACATACGGTAACCACGCAGCTGGAGGATTCAACTTCTGGTAACAAACCAAAAATTTTCAACAGCAATGTTTCTGTAGGTGAAACAGAATTACGCAACACGAAGTACAGTCCCAACCAAGCGGATGTCAATACGCTTTTAAGCAGTAACATCAGTTAATGTGAAAAACTTGGGTTCTTCCCTGCACGACACTCCACCAATTTAGCACTGTGATTTCAACACAGTTGAGTCGATTCCAAGGAAAAAAACATTTGCCGTCTTCCTTTGTTATTTGAAAAAATGACGACCATAACGAAACCGGAGCAGTATTAGAACTTTGCTACAAGAAGCCACACAATTTTCATAACCAAATAATAGTTATTTCATTCCCACAGACTGTTCACAAATTAAACACCAAGTTTGACATTGCGTTTTTTATTGACACATAAAGACGTTTGAAGCTAAAGACGTTTGAAGACATAAAGACGTTTGAAGCAGTAATAGTCACTCGGACACTCGTTTTTATCTAAAAGAAGCTATTTCAAATGATAGTCAAGGGATTTAGTGGTAAAGTCAACAATATTTGTGGCTAACAGTATGTATGGCTTGCAACAATATTACCTTGATACAGAAGTTTTTAACGCATGAGTGTCACAAAATGCTATTCAGATAATTCAGCTTCTGTGTAAGTGCATATTACTCAAACAAGGTTGAGCAGACACGCAATCTGGAAAAGTAGTTGCGCAAAGTGAAGTGATAAAAATTTATTCTAACAGGAGTGGATAACCCAAACTAATAGGTTATTTATTCAAAGCAGTATACTCAATCAATTGCGTGAGCATCATAGTATCACTTCCAAGTGTAGTATACAACCTCGCTAATTATGCTAAACACACCAGTAGGAAGATATCACCTTTCCAAAGCAGCTTACCTGCAGGACAGTATCCCAATGTCCACCATTGATGTCTGACACAAATCCATCCACACTGTCTACAGTGTTGAGTGATATGGTAGATTCCTCCTGTGAATATTATGGTGGTCAGCTATATACTGCATCATGTGGACACATATCGAAACAAGTTTTTACAAATCTCAAAACCAAGAGGTACTACTGGAGTTTAGATCTTGCATATCAAGAGTATTGTGAAAGGTGTGAGCTACTTTTGAAAAAGTAGCAGCTAATGGATCAACAAATTGGTGTTGTTGATAAAACAATAAATTTTGCTCTAAAATTTTTCAAAAGAAGCTTCCATGATCTTTACAATTTTTAACAACTTTAACATTTGACTCTTCAACTGTGTGACAAATGAACCAGTACTGTTAGTGCTTCAGTATCTAGCTGGACCATGATTATTTACAATGTGTTGCAACTTAACTAACATACTATTGTGACTATTTTTATACGTTGGAAACAAGCTGCAAAAATCCATCTTTACTAATTTCTTTAAAAAAATTAAACAACCTCAAAAAATTCAAAATAAGCAGAACTTCAAATGAGCTATTTTACACTTTTGGTACCAGTTTTTTTCCCTGGGAAAACCTGCTGGATACCAGGCAATTCACGATAGTTTAGCATATTTGTGCCAGTTTCATAATATACCCTGCAACTGAAGCACACACAAGTGCTTCATTTGCTAAATCTGCTATTTCTCTTCATAGTTTTTGTATACACAGTGCATGCTCAAACTTTCAAGAAAAAATTGAAGTCAGTATCCAGCAGAAAGCCAGATCCATATTTGTATGTAGCCTGGTCTCTGTTCTGTTTAAACACATTCCATACAGGACTGGGTTTTTTTCACTCGTAAACCGAAAGGTTTTTGAAATGACCCAAAAAAAATTACAGTAAACCTCGGTTAATCTGGATTCGATTTGACCAACGATTTTATCCAGTTTAAGCGAAAATCCGGATTAACCAAAGATATGCGGTTTCTAGCCTGACATCATCCAAGTACTGAGATATCAGTGAAAATTGCTTAATTGAGCACATTTATGACACAACAATAGACTTTCGCAGAAGCAAAACGATTTACACTGGTCAACAGCAAAATTTAAATGGTGATGGCAATAAGTGCCTCTGAAAGTATTTTTGACGCTGATTTAAAAATGTCATTACTTTTTTGTGGCACATCTACTTTTTGAGATATCTGTATGTTTTGGTTACCAGCTACCTAGCCTACCACAGGTCTATGAACAACAGATGGTAGCGTTGTTTTGCATTGTGACGTAACACAGAATAACAACTGATGTAGCAGACATACCATTTGCAAAAGTAAAGCAAGTTTGCCAACCTTGAGTGATTTAAATGCAAAAATCTGTTTTATTGAGTGACATATTCATATCTCTGTGCACACAGGCAATTTAAAACATTAAATCCCATTGCACATTCCGTTTATTTGAATCAATCGTATGATAACAATCAGATTGTTTTGAATGCTTTTTAGTTGGCTATACTAACTACCAGTGGAGCCTGTGTGGAGCTCTCAAGGTCATAAGCATATTGATGGGAATGTACGTAGTTAGGAGTTTCCAAGTACTGCTGTTTTTTATGTTTATGGGACAACCACTTTAGGTGCTACTGCGGAACACTATGAAAAGCAACATTCGTCCACAAAAAACTTAAATGTTCCTGGAGTGAACAGTGTTCAGCATACTCCATTAGCAAATCATGATAAGCCCTGATGTCACCTCTGCGTATAATATTGGGCTTGATGAAAAATTTTGTGAAACCAGTGGCCAAATGCAATTCCAGTAGCTTTAACTTAACTATTTTTGTGACAAGTTTCCTGATCTCGGGAAAGCTAAATTGAAAGAAGGAATTTTGTAGGCCTGTAGATTTGTAGAGGTTTTGACAGATCAGAACTTCAAGT
>JGI24022J15233_10004369_pt1 | contig 14576 bp, 7 predicted proteins | sample Ectturendosymbi2_FD_15233 | JGI IMG/M metagenome (IMG submission 15233) | reverse complement strand
GCGATGATTCAAACTTGCACATATCTCTATTCAAGTATGTACTTTCCACGATGGGTGTAAGCAAGGAATCGATCAGCAAATTAAAAAAAAAAAATTTGCTGATCGATTCCTTGCTTACACCCATCGTGGAAAGTACATACTTGAATGTTAAGATAAATTGTTGATCCTCGTTATTGCAACTGTTATGTTCATGTTCCTCCAGATCTGTGTTATATTTTCCATTCTCAAAACAGTTTTATGAAAAGAGCAGAGGGAATGGGGCGTGCAACTGTTTCTCTTCGTACTGCTAAAAGTTTACCACGAAGAAGCCTGACGTTCTTTTGTGATAAATGCCACAAACGTCTTTCTGTGCCTCAGGTGTCTCTCATAAAAGACATGCATTCCGTGCTTTCTGAGTGCTTTGCCTGTTACAGACGGTATTCAAATTCATTGGTTTGTGACTTGCCTTTGTTAGTCACCACGTGATCTGAGCCTTAGTGTAGCAACGCGTCTTTCACTAATATCTGTGTTGTCCATAAGCTTGGGCGTAAGATGACCGTGCGATTATACATCCCGCGTTACTGTTTGCTGGCGCTAGTACCGTGGGAAGGCCGTATCGATGCAAGCAGAAATCCCGTTGTGCAGGAAGCTCATAGGATATATATCTGTAACTACATAACTTGAGCGTAATATCGGGAACCCAATTTGAATCACAAAAGCACCGTTTGTTTCAAGATTACTTGTTGATTTAGTTGCTTATTTTTTCGGCAAGGCATGTGCACTGCTTCCGCTAGGCTTTGTATCAGAGCAGTTAAAAAAGGGGCATGCCCGCTAGATTTTATTCAAGAGCTGATTCAAACTGATCACCCGCGCGAGCTGCTTAATTGCGTTTAGAACCAACAAACAAGTTTCTTAACAATATTTCGAAAAGATCTCTGTGTTTTTTCCAGCCCCAGCTCCGAGCCCGAGCAAACCTGAAGTGTCTCTGCGAAGACGACGCTCGTTTTCCGTTGAACTCGATCTCCGGCGCAACCCAAGTACGGATCTGACTGAGGAAGATTCGGCCATGTAAGTGTTGCCAGGCGAAAGTGAATTGCCAGCCGCAATCACGTCAACACTGCTGCTTAAATTTCAGTATATTCATTTCTTTTAGCTCTAGTCCATCAAATATCAGCACATGTATCAAATAACTTTAGTCACAGCTCCTAAATCTGCGTTTGCCGATTGGTGGTGAATGTATCCCTAAGCACTGCGACTGTAAATTGCAGGAAACGCACCGTCTTTTGCTCGAGTCCGCTAAAAAAATTTCTGACGCACAGTTGGGTTAGGCACAATATTTGATTTGCTCGAGCACCAGTATTATGGGATTAAAAAAACACGATTGAACGAATGGTGCGAGACGGTAATTCAAATGATCTGGGACTGCGGAGCGCAAAAAACTGGAACCACGAGACTATCTCAGAAAAAACATATCACGTCTTTAGCGCTTTATGGCAACTTCACCTCGGGCCATTATTGTGTGTCTTCTCTCCTGGCGGATTTCATCATGGTATGAGACTCGAATTAGCATACTGATAGCTGCGAGCACAGCAGTTAAGCAACATCTCAAGTCACTCGGCCAAACCGATTTGGTAAATTATAGTAACTTATTCGGTTATCATTCATAGCAATTGCCAGTTGTTACCTAGGTCAAAAATTCGTTTCGCATAGTTCTAAGGGTTGCTGTCGATTAGCATTGAAATAGTGCACCGCAGATTTAACGGCATAGATTTCAAAGTAACGTGCGTATCTTGTTTCTGCGCCTATTCCCTTTGTGATAACAGTAAAGTAAGCAACGTGTGCTTGCTTTCAGTTCAACTGCCACCGTGCAACCTCCACGTCCGCCGTCACGAACTCGCAGCAGTTTCGAATCGGTATCGAGGCGACTGTCTCACGGCTTTGAGCTAGCACAAGCAATGCGACAAACGTCCGTGGATGGTGGTAGGTTGAAATGTATGCCGCGTTATACGACCTCACAATCGGATGTGAATAATACCCATGCGGTCACATTAAACAAAGATTAAGATCACGCTGTACAGCTTTCAAAATGTGTATACGCGCAAACGTTTTCAGTTTAGCTTACGTTAACTTGTCCCATCCTAGCTTGATGCGAAAGTGCACCACTCTTGCCCGCCCGAGCTGCAGCCTGCAAGAGGGTTGTGCGTTGGCCGTTATCTGCTTGCTTACGTCAGCAAGCCTGCACTTGACTGCTCACACCGGCATTGCTATTTTCTGCTGTCCTTTCGTTCAGTCGTCACGGCTTGCGTAACCAAACATCTGGCCCTCGTGTAATCGCTATTTTGAGGGTGCGACCGCAGGATGCGCTATCTGCGCAAACAGTCTTGAAATTTGTTTTGCCCGTAGCTTACTTGTGACCGTCAGTCTCACCGTTGTGCTTTTCGCCCGTGCCGCCCGCAGTGCGTTACCTCTGCTCAACGCGCACCGACGTCTCCGCTTGCCGAAGTGACTTGAACCCTTGTCCCTCGCTGGAAACGCACATCAATTGAAGGCACTCCATGATGGCTTCGGCGTACGTGGGAATTCAAGAACGCAACCTGATAATTAACATAAGGTTTTGATTCCTTGCGGAACAGAAATCACCCTTGATGTTGTATCAGAATTTGAAAACTGCACACCATCAGCAAACTTTGTAGATGTGAAGTGGACGGATTCACAGCGACCGTGTTTTTCACAACCGGCCACATCCTGACGAAACGACCCGAGTGTTTTCTTAAGCGTCTTGGATGGACGGCTGGACTGACAAGAGGTCGGCTAAAGCAAGCCCTTTGTGCTTTCTTCCGCAATGCTTTGCTTGCAAATGTTTCCCTAACTGTCAGACGTAAAGAAACGGCAGCTTTGGTCCCGAGGTGGCCAGGATGAGTCAATTACCGGCCGTGATCACACAACTGTGAAAATGCTTTGTTTACTGATGGATCGTATGGTCCCCAGACGACTGAGGATGACATGCCTTTAGACGTATGGGCCGCTAAAAGAACTAATTGCTTTGGAAGCTGTTGGCCGAAGGTATTACAGGTTGTTCTTGGTGAAACGAAAGCCAGGAAGACTCGGTGCGATGTGTATACGACCGGTCAGTTTATTTGGAGCAGTTCACATTTTTACAGAAGTTAGGATGCCCGTTAAAAAAATACCGACTTTTAAAAGGAATAAGCAATTACCGATTTATAGCAGTTTCATGTTTCGACGAAAGGTCACGTGACTGAACCTGACACGTTCGTACGCAGTGGTTGAAACATTGCCGGAGATCAGGATGAAATAAAAATATTTTCAAACAACTTTGTGAACTTATTTTGAGTGCTTGTATTACCAGTACCGTCAATTTTATGATTTTAGGGGCCTTCCATTTGCAAAGTGCCCTGTTATGAAGTATTTTGAATATTCCAATTGTTTCGTTATTTTTGCTGATAAGACCGATTGTGGTCGACGTACGTGCAGATTAAAAACGTCGTTTTTTGCCAAAACTGCATAACAGAACGGTCTTTGTTTCAATCCTTTTCTGGATCTCGTCCGAAACTACGCACCTGATCAGAGCAACCCGTTAATTCTTCATTAAGTCAAGACAGCCGACAATATTTCGAACGACCGGCAGTTTTAAGTTGGTTGACGACGGATATTGATTGATCAGCACTCTGGGCCACAACGCGAGTACGTGACCTTTTTAGTGACCTTCAGTAACACTTGACCGCTTTACAAGTCAGAGGCTTCAATAGAACGCTTTCGGTTCAGGTAACTACTTATTTTTGTCCATGAAGAATCAAACTACAGCTTCACACAATAGAAAAGGTGGTCGGTGGCTTCCTAGGAAAGCAAATTTTTTGGCTTTGTACACGATACAGAAATATCACTTTATAGCCGAACGTGTCCGTGTTTCACTTTCCGTGCAGTAGACCGGCAACAAATTAACTGCAGTTTGATGGATGCCACAAATCTGTTGCCGAAACTGACATTTTCGCGCCAGAGCGCCAACACCACCAGCCCATTTTATGGTTGCTTCAAATTAGCAGTGAAACACTTCTACAGGAATCATAACCTTCACCTCAGTCTACGTTTTCCTGCTCCATTGTACGTCGCTATCGCTGCGGTTGAGCGTGGTGCGGCGCTTTTGCGCCTTTCGTTGCCAACTCGCTGACTCCTGGTTGGCCACACGTGCATTGCTCATTTGGTGGGAGGTCGGTCATGTGGGTGGCCAGTGCTTCTCGAGACGAAATGGTCGCAAAACTGACTGTCGATGTACATACGAACACGGTAGCATGTGGCCGTCACACACATGTCGTATCGAGTTGCAACAAAATCGCCAGACTTTAAAAAAATTCAACGCAGAAAACAGCGGTGTATTCCGAACAGCATATTTTTTTGCTTTCCTTTCGTCACTCAGATGCACCTTATGAAGTTTTCTTGGGTCACGTCAGCACCTCACATCTTGGACGCAAACAGACCTCCTGAACATTGCAGCGCTACACATAACTGAACATTTGCTGATATACTGTCGATATTGTATGGCAATAAAGACCACCCTACATCTTGTGTAAATACACCCAAACGTGACTGTCAGCTGTCCATCGTAAACAGGGTCCACGCCCGAAATTTTGTCATTGCCGGCGTCACTTGTCCTCAACGCGGCACACATGAAGTGGGTTGACGGCTGATAACGACCTGGAATGCGGTCGCTATGCTGGTGTTTGCGGATTTGTCTGAGTTCGACGACAAGCAGAGGTTCGATAACTTCACCAGGAAAGCATCGTGCGAAGAAAACCACACCAGCGCAGGATTAGTTTTGATTTTCGAACGCACTTCAAATGTCCGTGCGCCGCTTCACGGCACCTGCTGCACGGTCCCCCCACATGGCCTACAGTTTAGATACAAAACATTTTCTTTCAGCGCTGCCACAATGTATGGTGTCGAGGGGTTAATCGCTTGAACGGGTTTGCGTTAAGTAGCACTTAAACTTCGCCAGTGCCTGTGTTGTTTCTGTAGCTGCGCGCCTTTGCCTGATGCAAGGTTGCGGCACGATGTGCTTTACTGTAACCTGTTGAAGTATAGCTGCTAGCGTGTATAGAAATCAATACCAAACGTGATTGCTAACAATAAGTAAAGGTCATTTGTTATGGATTTGTTCGGCGTAGCGGAAGAAGAATGCTGAGCGTTTGTGAAAGCTAAAGCTTGGGTTTAGGGTTCTGAGCTCTGGCTGAGTTGCGAAGTTCCAGGTTTCTAGCATTCTCAGTGAAAAACATTTCTTATGGCTGAACGTTTTATGCAGAGAGGTAGTGAGTCCTTAGTGCTGCTCTGACGCGACTGATGGTAGTTGACAACAAAGCGTATGCGACATGTCAACATCGAAGCCGCTGTATTGATCGTGCTCTGGTGTGATCGACAGCTGTGAATGCATTCATTCACTTACATGATGCCGCTCTGCAAAACCAGCACCACTTAATAAACCTGGAAAGCCAGTGGATTTTCGTCATCGCTAGCTGTGGAGTAAGCGCAACTGCCATATTAGGTTCGAAGGTGTCTCTGCGGAAAAATAGACGCGATGATGTCTGCACGCTACTCGGCGTGGGCCATTACGAGCCATGTTACAGTCGCGACCGCAAATTGGTGCGAACCGACTGATTCGGCGAAAAGTTTCGCTTGCAGTGGGTCTGGCTCGAAAACAAATTCAAACGATCCCGCCCCGTATGTTCATTTCGCTCGTTCTGTTTGCCGATCCGATAATTGTCTGTTTTCGACGGGTTTTGGCTTTGTCAGAAAAACGGATCGGAAATTGTCCTGGCCAGTCAATATTTGCTGCTTCGCGCCGCCTTGCATTGTTCCCTTGCTGAAAAGGCGGCAAATTTCTGTCGTTAGATGCTATTGGCCTCTCGGCGACAGTGTCAGATTTGAGAGGTTCTCGATGACAAAGCTCCGGGTTTGTTAAGCTCGTCAAGTGCCCAAACGCAGCGGATGTCATGCCTGTTGTCCCGAACTAGAACCTAATGTTGTGTGGTGCTGCATGTAACGACAAAACCAGGCCGCACCGTTTGGGTTGAACACATCTCAAAAAATTAAGCGCGTGCTGTGTTTGTTTTTCGAATACTCATATTTCTCCACAATTTAGCAAATTAAATGAAATTTAGGAGTTTTACTGAGTGTCAAAATTTGAACCCTGACATACATCACATCTGCGTTTCGCATCACGTGACATGAAAGCTCTACGCGAGTAAGTGGTGAACATGAAAGAAATCAGAAAGGTGAGATGCAAAGCAAGCAAGTTGAGTTCATTCCTGCTTTTTCAATGCGCACTGGTTGAAGTATTAGACAAAGGGCGACATTGTTTGGACAAAGTGAAGCAGAACACCTACTAGGATTATTTTAGAATCGGATTAAAAAACAGTTAACAGGTTAGATGAGAAAAAAGTGCTTGCTTTTTAGAATCATGCAACTTTTGCATATAGACTCACCTACACGTAGTATTTCTGTGAAGACTTCGCTTTTTACCATAAACCAGTCACCAGAGTCTGCGTCGTTCGACAGACTTCTGCAGGCGCCGTTTCTGTAGAAGACAAACGTCGTTACAAATGTGATATTTGCTGAGATCCGAATGCCGACCCTTGTGACGTCACTGAACCTGTTAATATCAGGCGAGATGTGAAAGAGCATGGCATGTTTACCGTGCTTTGCTTGGCGTAAGCGACAGAGGGAGAATTTTATATCGATAACCCGACGTGAGACCGCCTCAAAGACGCGAGGGAAAAAGGCCAGTATTCATAGGGAAGATTCGGTGGAGCAACGGTGACACAGACAATGACTGCCAGGTGTTGAGCACGAAGTGAAAGGAACAGTGGTTAGAGGCATGCTTCATGTAGTACGGTAACCGCAGTAATGACGTATTGTGAGGCGTGCTGCTGTTGCTTGTAGTTGTCCTTCTGAGGTGTGACAGATGTGCTGGGAAGTTCATCCTGAACGCTTAGGATCTTGTTTCACAGGCGTGCTCTAGTTCAGAGTAATAAACATCAGACGGGAGACAATTAGGTTGGTAGCACCTAGACGGTTACTGTGCGCCAAACAGTTTAAGTTAACGCGCCGTTTCAAAGCAATTTACCATGAACGACAAGCGTGTACAAACACAGGACAAATGATCGTTATCAGTTTTTATTCGGTGATTTGGAAGACTGAAATTGCAACTACAGTGTCTTCCAAGCACTTCTGACCGTGCATTGTTTTAGTTTGTCGCCTGCAGTTTGCCTGTTTGTGACATGGCCAGTTCAACTGTGCTCGCGTTTGCAGCTGTTCACAGCAGGTCTGCTTTGTTATGGGTGTGCATGGTGTATTCCATAAAAATGTAGAATCCCTGGTCATGGCGCGTAGTTGCAGATTAGATCGGGAGACAGTTCTCACTTAGCGTTGTCTCTAAAAATACTTTTCATGAAATCTGGCTGCCTTGTTTATACGCAATGTCAGTGCATCAGCTACGTTTAAGCCAGGCATGGCGGCGACTGGGTTGTCATTCTAAAGATTGCGTTAGACCAGTGTTTCCCGCCCGATGAGGCGCGGCCCGCTACTGATGGTCCACGAAGCTATTTTCTGGTGGGCTGCAAAGAAGACCAAAAACGTTACAGAACAAAACGCAAATGCGTATTATTGAGTATTATTTGGTGTAGCATTTTAAGCTTTAACATTTCCATGTACGATCCTGAAACAAGTTGCTTCATGTTCTGAATGAGATGATTGCAAAAATTTTCGTCATTTCATGATTGTGTTCGCCAATTTATCAGTATTTCGCACTACAGTGTGTCTCCAAAGAAGTTTGTCACTAAAAATGAGCTGCGAGTTAAAAAAGGTTTAGAAACACTGTTCGCTACAAAACAATCAATGTGTAGTTCCGCGAGGTATTGGCAAAGTGTACAGGTGGTTTGAAAGTCTAGATACACGCATGTGATGTTTGCTTGAAACAAGATATTGAAGTTTTAACTGCTAACACGAAAAAGCTGTCCCGCTCTTATTGTGAACCTGTTAATTTTAGATATTTCAAAGAATGGATGGGCGGGCCTAGCTGTAATTGAATGCTTGAAAGCAGTAAATGCGGTCGAACTAAACACCTTTGATCCAGTCATCCGGACGCAGAAACATCTTCGTGTTGTACAGTGATGGTGGATAAAGCTTGGAAACGTTTGTTTGTTTTGTTGCGCGATCGGGTGATACTCGAACAGCTGGCGAAATTTACAAATTGCGTAAGCAAGAAAACGTTATCTGCAGCGGCGCGGTTTTTTCGTGTAAATAAACAAACCTTGCGAGCGGAAACTTGGTAAACCTATAAACATGTGTTTTCAGTGCGTTGTATCGAGCAACGCCAAAGTGCTTGTCAAGCTACCAACTGCAGCGAGAAGGGAGAAATGCTTGTGGAGTTCGTTTTTTTTTTCACCTACCATAACCACGCTGTTTTCGCTACTGACTTATGCATAATGGCAAATAAAATGAGTCGTTTAACTGCCGAATGCCGTTTACCGTTTTTCTATCCTACTCTACCTAATACAAAAAATTTCCACGCGATTTATTGTAGCAGGGCGAGGTATCATCATTATTCGAAAAGTTTTCGTCGCAATCGTAGTGTATTTGGCGGTTACGGCTATAATATAGGTACACCTTCATTGGGAATGACCCATAGCAGTTATTCCTAGTTACTCTGTGTAATGGCGTGGAACTGAATTTTCCAACGGCTATTTGTGTTTTGCATGCTTTTACTTAAAGTGACAAGAGGAGATTTGCCAAAAATAGTCGGGGTGGTGTGTATTGCATTGTTTTCCCTTGGGAAAGCATTTTAGTGAAAAAATTTGTTATTTTCCAAGCAGATAAATATGGTATGTCAAAACTGTTCTTTCGGCTGTAACAATACTTACAAGATGTTTTCTACAGCTGGGCTTGTCGTGCCTTCCAAGATAGTGAGGAACTTGCAACACAGCCTCAAACTGTCCACACTGGCATTGTCGCCGTAACAGTAATAGCTGCAAGATGGTCACTTTGTAAACAGAAGCTCGCCNCTGTAAAATTATTTTCATCTATTCGAAGCTATAGTGAAATATTCTTTCTGGTCGCAGGCGTCGCGGTTACAACTTTAAAATGAAGGGGTTATCGTGATAGACAAATCGTTGTTGTCACTGTTTATCATTTTGATAGAGATGCTTTTCGCAGTCTTGGTTTCTGCAGTGAGAATGCTCTATCTGCTCCACGCCGAAATAGAAAGCCATTCCTTTGCCTTCCTGTTTCTCTTGTTTTCCTCGGTAACGTGGTAAACTGTAGCATTGTCACCTCACAAAGAATCGCTGATCACTACTGGCGTGCCTTGAGTATAAAAATCGTGTGATGACAAACATTTCGCACAATGTGTTTGGTGGGCAAGATATTTCTTTATTTCGAGTGGTGTGATGTTTGCAGAACATCATTGCTTTGAATTACCGCAAGCGCGTTACGCACCGATGCGTTCACTTGACCTCTGACGTCGAGAGTTTCTTGCGTGTTCTGTTTCGCTAAAAAGAGGACTTTGTTTTTCATCAAGTCAGTAAACACTTTAGGAGAAAGGAAATCAAAGCAGTTCATTGCCGCAAACACAAATACACTCCTTAAAATTTCGCTTGCAACGCGGGGCTAGATTTCCAGTAGTTCCGCTTAGTTTGTTGACAGAGTGATTTGCTCATAGCGGCATTCTTGGAGACAGTTTGTTGCCACGCTACGGGTGGAAGGTGATGACGTAACTGCGCTCAGATAAAGTTTGCCGCCGAGCAATCTTGCAAGCAGCGTCTTGCCGGCACCAAGTCTCGCGTAACGTCAGTTATTGTTGACTGTGCTTTCATAAAAATCCCTTAACACGCCAGTGCCAATTGCTACGCCCTGCAGCTGAGCTGCTTGGCTTGCAAGCCAAAATAGGAGCATTACCTACGTGTTCGCTGTGGGAACCGTCCATGAGACACACGGCGTGCGGAGACTGTCAACACAGGAACTTAATCGGTGTAATTATCACCTTGTTGCCGCATGAAATCTGCTATATGTGCCTGCTGGAGTGACCGGACGATTGCACAGCGTGATTAGACTGCTTCTGTCATTCATGTATTTACTGCAGTGGTCGCTCGTTGCCTTTCAGTTATAGCTGCGGCGTTTCCGACAAAGACTTGACCTCCGGTTTAAATGGCTGTATAAGAGGAAGCGCCCCAGGAAGAATATGTTTGTACCGATTGTTTGTCCTGATGTGGACGTCACGCGCAGAACTTGATCCGGTTGAAACAGTTCGGTTTTGGTGACCTTTAAATAGCAAATAAATCAGTAAAACTAAAACTATAAAAGTTATCGAACTTTGATTGTGTCATCACTTAACCATGCAGGCAATGCTCGGTAAAGTTATTCCGAGAGCAACTTTTTAACGGCATGTTACAACACCCAAGCGATTTCGGTATCGACGTCCCAACTTGGGCTTAGCTTTTGTGAAATACCTCCGAACGAACATTTTCTTGGTATTTTCATTATGGCATCCGGAAACTTCAACCAAACCCAACGAAGTTTGTTCAATTTTCAATGTGAAAGGATTCCAGCACCGGAGAATAGACTGGAACGTCGTTTTATAAGCCGCACTCGGCATCTCTATTTGAATAAACCTAATCCTTCTAAAGCAGAAGACCGCCCACTTCTTTTCCAACGTCACTGCGCGACTCGTACTTAAAATTCCGTTGCGGAACATCTTTTATGAAACCACCAAGCAAATTTGTCATAGGCTTTTCAGAGAATCTTGAATCAAAAACGCTATTGAAGGCAGCTGCACCAGTATGCACGATTAGGAAATTGCAGCGAACAACCTGCGGCTCTTTAAAGTTAACCTTGATTTTCATGTAAGTGCAAGTTAAATGCAATGTATACAACGTAGTTACGAATCTACTTATGAGTTGCAGTCGTGTGTTTTCGCTTTCATCAGCAGGTGTGGGTAAATATTTAATGTAACATGCATTCAGGCAGCCTTGATAACGTGATGGAGGTTACGAGAGTGTCCGGATCATCTCTGGACGACAAGAAAATGTGAACGCTGAAAATGCTGTCTGGTGTTCGGAGCGTATTTGTCTGTGGTAGGACTTAAAAACTGCGCTCTCCTGAATCTGCAGCGCACGAAAGTCACGGGTTGTTTAAAGAAGACCATTGTTGAAAGCGAGGCATGGGTACCGGCCACAGCTCTTATGACTTCACTCGGCTTCGGATTATTTTTCAAGTGTTTCTTTTCAACAATTTTGCTTTCAAAATGCAAGGCGTATTGTTCTGGTAAACTCTACGATTCTAACTTCGGTTTAATTATATATTTTCGTTAAATGCTCTCTGAAAAAAAGAAATTGTGTTCTTTTTTTTTGAGATTTCCACAAAACAGGTGAATGTTATACATTTTGCTAGAATGTTTGTCAAGTTTGTCAACCATATCATGAGTTTAATAATAATCCGTCGCTGCTTGTCGGAAAAAATGGTCTGCGACCAAAGCGGCTTCCTGTTTAAAAGTGGCCATTGAAATGGCTTACATTAGTATACAATTTCACAGTGGCTGCGACCTATTCTTGCCTGTCGTTCCTTTATTTAGGTTCACTGGGGCGATTCACATCAGAAGCGAAGTTGGGTTCAAGGGAGGGTGGTTGCTGGTTTGTAAATGCGCTTTTATTGGACGCAAGCAGCGTTGCTGGTCCACCTGTCGTTTGTCAAGGGCCTTTTTGTAGCTCGCGTGCGAGCCGCTGTACCGCTTATGTGAGGATCGAGAAAGGCTGACAAGGCGTTTCGGCTCAAACCGTGGTTAAAGGTGGTGCTCGACTATTGCATGCGACTATTTCTCATGTGAGCGCAATATTCGAATTATTCCTTGCGAAAGTGCCGTTAGAGACCAGGTGCGACACGAAAGAGATGTGCAGCATTCAGATACGAGTCGTTTGCAGTGAACTTGAATTTATGGAGGTTCCTTGCAGAATCGAAGGAGTAGGCGTAGTAATGTTTGAAATATTTTTAAGTAATAACATCGTGAGCGATAAAACGTGCAAGTGACAGCAGCTTCTGACNTCGTTCGCAATCATCGCTCTGATCTTTGTTCGCTCACCATGCGCGAAGACGGGAAGGAATGTATAACCGAGCTAGAGCGAATTGTAGCAGAAATGGAGGTCATCACACCTATCCTATACTCGCGCAAGGACACCAACGGCCTGCAAGCGAGTACGAGCTACGAGTCGGAGACGAACAATCCCGTCGTTGGCGGCGAAGTCTGGGTTCGACGCGTCAACAGCGAAGGCGTCTTAATTTCACCTTTTGAAGAAATGAAACAGGATCTCGCAAAAGATAACGGGAAAGACAAGCTCGGTGTGAAAAAACGCTCAGGAAAGAAAACGGGCAAAAAAACGAGCAACGCTCCTTCCCCTGTACAAAAAACGTCTGCGTTTCGAAGCAGTTCAGCCGCACGCCGTCACACCGTGTTCGCCGACGGCATGTACGTTCGTTACGAAGATCCAGCGGACCAGATGACACCTTTGCGAAAGCAAGAAATGGCCAGGTTTTACGGAACGCACGCCTCGATTTCGGAAAGCTTTTTCCCTCGAAGGTCGGCACGTCACAGCTTTCCCTCGTCCTCTGCTTCCATCGACAACGAGCTCTGCCGGTTCGGTGAAGCAGAGTCAGTGTTCACGGTGCGCGACGGAAGCTCGTCCGGTACGCTTTTAGAAATCGTTCGTCTGCTGTTTCTTCAGAGGTTGCTGGCCATTTTTCGAAGCATGCGAACATTGTCCAAACTCTAGGTGCGAATGCGATTAGTGTCAGCCCTATGTAACCTCTGGCGCGTGTAATAAACGCCACTGTTTAGTGTTCAGCCAGTGTATCCCTGTTCCGTTTATGATCTGTCTGCTGTTGCAAACGTTGGAGAAAATCGCCTGAGCTTCGCTATTGCAAATGCCTGTGAGGCACTGTACCTGCCTTGAATTCTTGCCGTCTGAACGACCTCGAGTCAAGAGTAGGTGCGGTTTGTCTCCCACAGCAATGTGGGAGTAATTTTGAACATGGTCCGGCCATTAGCCGGCACATTACGGTATGCAGCGAAAAGCACCGCATCGCTTTGATATACAAACTAAAATCTTAGATCGCGGTGTCTCAATGCAGAGAAGAAACGGACGGATATTGCCCTGGCTTTGACCTCTGAACTCTAACGGCGCAGATCGACGTGGGTCGTGGTTGTGCCCTCGGCATAAGCTGCTTTTTGTAAAGCAAGGCTTTCTTCACGTTGTTGCATTAGGCTCATAAGAAGCGCAGTAAGACTTTATACTAAGCGGCATTCCAAGCTACATTTCTTTGGACCGCTACTAAAAGACGTGTACTGTAGTTTCTAGCAGTGCTTTTGTCAGTGTTGGCTTGTATCGTCACGACTTTATCCAAACGAGATAAAATGTCCAATCCACAGTATCACACTTACTTTTCACCTTTTTGTTGTAAAAACTTCGCCGTCCCCTAGCAACGTTCGTTCAGTGATTCTTCTCAAGATCACAGTTTGCCCGACTCAACATACTTTCTTGCTTGCAGATTCGAAGACGACGAAAGACGAAGATGTTTTTTCCCCAGGGGCAACGTAAGCACGTCTTGCTGTCTTTCTTGACAAAATGAAACTATAACGGCGCAGGAGAGGTGTTGATTTTTTGCAAGCATCGCGCGTATTTTGTATTGGTGAGAGCGTTCTTTTGTTAGAAGATCATTTCAACCACAATAGTCCCGTCAACCGCATAACATCCCTAACGCGTTGGTTGTTATCTCGGCGCACATGACGCTTAACAGCACAACACCATGTGGTGAAATGAGGGGGAGGTACAGGGTAATTACAAACACACATACGTCATCAGTCGTCTTCACTTGATTGTTCAGAGCGCCTCAACCATCCTATCCGCCAAAGTCCTCGCTGACGCGTCCACCGCAACAGCAAATTGTCAGTAGGCCGCTTGCAACACCTCAACAAGTTTCTCCTTCACAAGCGCAGACAAAAGCCGTTTCGCTGGAAGAGCAGCTTTCACCTCAGCTTTTTCTTGCCATGACAGTCAACCCGGGTGCCAGACCAGTGGAGGTAAGTTAGCAAGAGTGCCTTGTTTGGCTCAATCAGTGTATTTGATTGGTTTCCTGGAGTCTCAGATGAACCTTTCGACCAACTGTTTTTAATCTTTACTAGTTGATTGCTGACTGTTTCAAGTTAGAAAAAAAGAACCATTGGAATCGCTTCCAATGACAAAATTCGAACTCGGCCTCAAACGTTAGCAACACTTCACCTTTCCGAAGCAGTTCAATGAATCTGTCGGATTAGTTGCGATTGGTTGGGTGGGTTACCTCAACATTTCGTGGTTGAATGATAAACACGAATCAGTCCACAGCATGTCTTCATATTCATGCTCAGAATGTTCCTTCAATTTTTCTCTCAGTGGCGATTTAAATCGAGCCTACTGTATATGACCTGCATTCCGACATTCGTTGAGCTTTTGAGCTCCTGACGTGTTCCGCTAAGGAGCCGCTCAGGCCCGTAGCCACGGGGGCAT
>JGI24022J15233_10004368_pt1 | contig 14576 bp, 13 predicted proteins | sample Ectturendosymbi2_FD_15233 | JGI IMG/M metagenome (IMG submission 15233) | reverse complement strand
TTCACCAGTAGTCATGCATTTGTTGAATAATTTGGACAACCATTCTGACACAATGCAACTAGCTATTTTCAAAATTTTGGATGGAATGTCATTGGGAGAGCTATTTGATTTCATTTTAAGGTTTTTGATGAGAAGTTGGATTTCATATGCATGGTTGGGGGGCTAAGCCCCTGCGTGGCGGCGGGACTGACTCTGACTCGACAAAAATGACTCCGACACATCACTGCATTTAACTAGCTGCCAAAATATGTTTTTTGGATTGCATACTCGAAAGAAAAATCAGGTTTGGTTTTGATTTGTTTACTAAATTTTTCTGTGAACAAACTGACTTTCATATCAGTTTGTTTTATATATCTTCTGGAGCACATCCAACATCAAAACTTGGTTTCATGTAGGAACAGCGTAAAAAACAATGGTTTAAATGAAACAATATTGGATGTTACAAAAAGTTGGCTTCAAGCGTTATCATGATTTTGCGCCGTTTGAAGAAAATGCGTGTTTTGTAATGAGTGAAGTAGGAAAGTGGCTTCATATTTTAATTGCTACAGCTGAATGAGAATAATTAATCTTAATACGTTGCTTTACAAAGCTTGTCGACATTGCACTAATATTGCATCTGGGTTCCTTGACGTAGTTATTATGACGACTCTATACATAAATACTTTTCACACACTCAAAATAAACCACAATTGCCTCTTTGAATAAAAAATATGTTGGCTGCTTAATTTTAGGTGGAAATAGTGTTGAGGATATCCATGAAAGTTCTGACAGAGTACCAAGGTCGTCGCCAATGGGAAACCTGGGTCGCGAATCTACATTTCATATCTCCCGTTTATTTTGAATATTTTACAGTAAAACTTGTATTTTTATCTTTATTTGGGATTTATTGGTGGCGTTTTTCGAAAATTTAGCGTAAATTGGTATCTCTTGTAACTGAATAAGAATTGAGAAAATCATGAGGAAAAATTTAGTTTCTCTGCTTGTTTCTCCTACAACAGCGGTTCCCAAACTTTTTTGAGCGCCACCCAACGCTCAACTTTCTGAACACCTTGCGACCCAAATCTTAATTTGCTGAACACCTCGCGACCCAAGTCTCGAACAACATATTGAAAAATAATGATTGTATGGATTTTTAGCAGCAAGTTGCTAAGTTCGTTTTCAATATCAGCAATCTACTCTTTTCTCAATTACCTGCACTACAGACAAACAAAGACGAGCAGTGTTTATGGTGAAATATACAACCTATAGGTATCTGGATCGCCTCGCCGCGAACCATTTTTTGACCCTTCGCGAACCACTGTCCTACAAGATTCGTCACACTACGTTGGTTTGGATTTCAATTTTGAATGTGGCTTCTTTTGGTTTTTTTGGTCCCTTCAACCTGAACTTGTTGACCCGTCTGCCATCAATATGGATTCAGCAGCATTGCTGAGGAGAAGACATGACCGAGAATAGCAACACTCAGTGTCCTTCAAAGAGATTACAAAACCTTGCAAATTTGGAACAGAAAAGGGTCTTGCAAAATGTTTTGCATTTCGGTAAACTTCCGAGAACTTTCACAGAATGTCGGATTGGTTGCAAATCTTTTGAAACAACAAGTGCCACGAAAATGTTATTGAATAAAAGTCTAGGCACTCAGGATTGACGGCGATCATTTTCTCGAATAATTAAAATGACAATGATACGTTAACCTGCTCACTTCACTATGTGACAGATAGTCGTTAAATATATGAACTTCCGCAGATTTTTGTGACACGCCAGCCGCAGAAATCCGAAATGTTTAATTTGTCTACTTCAAGAAGGGAAATATTTTGAATGCAAACGTGCAATATTGTACTTTTATATCTTGAAAGGCCGTAGATTTTTTCAAGTTTTCAACGAGCAATAGCGAATTTTAACTCTCTCCCTCGCTTCACGAATTCAACGCCTTGGTTGTCCAGGCAATAAGTTTTTTTCGACTGGTGCAGGTGGTACCCAAAGACCTCTCGTTACTTACAGTCGCATCTTTGATATTTTAAATACCGAGCAGTTTGCAGGTTAACTTGAAACAAGACATCTGCATCTGACAGTTATGTATAGGCGGGTGTTCTCGAAGTTCACCACATCCTATTTGACTTTCACTTTTTTAACAATGTCTATAAGGCAAACATTCCGGACTGGCATGTTGTAGGCAAGAAGCATGATGAATTGCATACGTGATGGTGCAGTACTGTTCAAATTTGTCACGATGTCTTATCATGCGGCAGATTGCTTCAGCTGCGAGCCACCGAAGCGAATGCAAACAGGAATCGGCGCATTTGCAGCAGTTTGTCAGCTTGTTGCGAAAAGAACATTGGTAGTGGAGAGCACCTTTCTTCACGAAGCCTTGGATAGCACACCGTGCAGCAATTGATCGTTTTCGCGTGGCTTGCCTGGAGAGGCGAGCCATTCGGCTTTTGTTGTTTTGCTAAAAAGAACACGACCGAGTGAGCTTCAGGCTTCAGTGGTCTGCGGCTGTACGTGAGTGGTATTGTAATTCACTGCTGCTGCTACAGCTCGCGTTGTGCAAGGTACAGGCAGCTTTTCATAAAGCTGTTGAATGAATTTCAATGCGTAGTATGATAAAGCTGTTGAATGAATTTCGATGCGTAATCAGCCTGATTCAGTTTCTTGTTAGGAACCTTGAAATGTCGGTTGTTTAGCTCATGTCAGATGTCTTCAACAGTGTTTTCTTTTAGAACCTACGTTGTAATAGAAGCTTGCAAGAAAAAAGCTTGACAGACATACTGAGGTTGAAGTAAACATACACGCCGAAGGCAATTTTAAGCAGTGGAGTAGTAATGGAATATGGTAGGGGTTTAAATTGTGTGTTTTGTGTGACTCGTATTTCTGTTAGATTGCTGACTCATATGAAACAAGAAACTTGATTTCCGTTTAGACACAGAATCATAATACACAAGAACAGCACCTCAACAGAATCAAGGGAAACGTGGCAAATAATACAAAAATGTCGTTGAAAACACAGGAAAGAACTGAAGTTCTAACGAGTCTAAAATATTTACCTTTGAGCTATATCTGAGGCACAGGAAGGGGTTTGACGAAATACCAGCTGTTTGACATGTCTACCTGATCTATAAAAATAGTAATATTTATTTTGCGTCAAACTCGTGGTCCATATCACAAGGTACTCGAATAACATGGTCCATATCACAAAGGTACTATACAAAAAAGATCAAATCAAATTCACGGCAACCGACGCACGAAGGCAAGAAAACGTGATTTAGCTAAGAAACTGACGATAATATGAGCGCATAAAAATTGAGTAGAATGTTCATGGCATATACATCGTACAGAGGTTGGGTGAATGATGACTAATCTCTAACCAGGGTTAAATCAAAAGGGTCGTGGTGCTAGACTCTATTTGCAAGCGTTACCTCCTGCTGGAAATGAGTGTGGGCTGAAAGGGTCTCAAGCAATCCCCCAAATCCAGGCGAGACGCGTGGATGTGAAATGCAACGAATGTGCAGTTCACAATAGGTTGGGTATTACAGTAGCCTACTGCCTAAATATACGGTTTTTGAACTACATCAGCAACACCAATACCCTTTATGTAATTACATAAGTTCGGACAAAATTATTGTATTGTCTGCAGAATAGGAAATTAATTTTAAGTCATCTAGTGATTTACATCAAATGAAGTCCACAGATTCAATATAAATGACTGCTTTCAACCAGGAATTGAAACTACTGGTGTGTATGGCAAGTCCACTGCCCCTTTGAGCTGCCTTGCAAAGAAACTTTATGTCTGGCGACCCCAGGGAGCGACAGTAATTCCACCAACGCCTGTCCTCAGCTGTGGTCAGAGGGAACGCTGCCAGCACATTGGCCTGTGTGCAAGTTCGATCTGATCTTAGCCATTCTCAGTGTATTAACCAGTATTGCTGCCCGCCACTTGCCTTTTAGCTACTGCTTTCCGACTGTTTGCACTTTCTGAAAGCCCCTTGTGCAGTGCTATGTTCCCCACTTTAGTTATCCTGACAACCGTATGGCCTATGATGAAGCCACAGCGTTGTGGCATATCGCACTCCGCTAGAAACTCCCGAGGCCTTCAAAAATTCAAAAAAAATATCATGGTTTGTTTTCCTAAAGCGGAGCTCAATCTGGTCAGGTAATTTATGAACTGTTGCAAATCTCGTTTGGTAGTTATGAACCACAGCGTGTAATTAAATTTCTTTTAGAGTTCAAATCGGTTTAGAAAGAAAACCAACACTGCGTTGTTGACATTTGGTAGTGGTATACGAAGTCCTTGAACGTGCCACGCGAGTAGGCCTACCTTCTATTTTTTTCTTCGCTAAACAACTGCATTCAGTTTTTGCTTTGAATCCCTTCATTTCCGTGTACCTTTCCTATTGGTTCGTAACAACTATTGTTACCGCCATTTTGTACATGCCTCTTTTGCACCAAGTCCAGCATTTTAAACTTTTGATCGAAGTTGTTTGGTCGAATGAATATTCCTGGAATAAGGTTGGACCACCAAGGCGCACGCGATCACAAAAAGGTTGAACAACTGCTCTAACCCGTTCTAGCGTTGCCAGCGCATACGGCCTTCCTTGTCATAAGTTGCCGAGTGGTAGGCATTTCTAGTATTTTCATAGAGCTCTTCTACCTCTTCGGTCATTGCCTATTCTGCTGTGTGGCGTTGCCCAAACACCACAGTATTTTACAAAAATGGCCTGTGACTTCATGTAATGACAGCTTGCCTTCATGTAAGCGTTTTTTAAAACAACGGCCAACGTTTACTTCAGGGGTCACCAACCTTTTTGGAACTGAGAGCTACTTGGAACAAAATCATGCGAAGGGCTATCAGTTTGATACACACGCTTCTGAAATAAAATTTGCTAAATTTATCTTTAATTATGTTATCATTAATAAAAATTAAAGATATTCATCAATGTGAAAACACTGATGATCAGTGCAACCAATTTTTTGACCATAATTTAAATTTTGGCTTTGCAATTTACAAATTTTGACTTTATTTTGACCTATAAATTTTCTACGTTTGCAACTGCAAAATAATTCAGCCTTGGGTGTTGAGGTTAACTGAGAAATATATTGATGCACTTAATACTGCAAAATTAATAAAAATTTGGTTGTTAACTTTGGGGGTGATATATTGATAAGTACATTAATTACCAAAGCAGAGTCAAACCTGAGAACATCATGAGGTTGAAACACTATGCACAATGGATTGAGCATTTACCAAACCAAATACTGTGAGACCACGTTTCTCCCCTTACTACGCCAATCCTCAGTGCTTCTCAACCTCTTTTTGCGACGACCCAAATATTATGCGTAAAATAAATGCAACCTTCGGCGACCTACCTTACCAAACCACTTTTCAAATTTGAGGTCAAATTTATTTAATTAAAAGGTCGAACCAGTGATCACAACTGCTAGCTTGTTGCTACATTACCGACCGAGAATAACAAGCGGAAACATTGTGATATCACAACACTGTAGGTTATTTTGAGAAATGCCATCGATTATTCTCTGGAAGGCCGATACGCCGTTGGCAACACCAAACGGAAGACGTCGGTATTGGTTAAAGTTCCCCGTTAGCCTCAAACGCCGTGTATACGGGTCTTTTGGATTTAAAGGTATTTGATAATACGCAGTTTTCAGATCGAGTGCGCATACTGTAAGAAATCTGGACCTAATATAATTCAAGGCTGTACGATCCCTTAAAAGGCGGAAATATTACAGTTTACGACTCCACGTTCTTTGAAGAAGCTGTTGACTCTTGACTCTAAAGCGCTGCTTGAGCTTTGACCTTTGCATTCTAACCCAAGTTTTTGCAACTTCAGAGTTCGTAACTGGACGATGCCCCGATGTCCAGCAAAGCACGGGCTGGCAGTCCCTGCATTTCAATGTCAACAACAGCAGATTGTAAGCAAGTCGGGGCTCCGACTACGGCAGCGATGTCGATCAGGCAGAAGTGCAGCCGAGATATTTGGGCTCTTCGGGCGTCCAGACCTCGAGACAAACCTTGGTGAAGCGTCCAGTTTTCCCGTATTCATTACACTCAACAATCCGAGCAAGTATCTTTTTCTGAACGGCAGCAGAATCGGACTCATCTTTTGTCAATGCGTCTTCAGTCGTAGGTACAGCAGTTCGTTGATCAAATGATTTTCTGTCTTGCTGAGGATTAGCAACAGACGCAGTTATCGGCCGCGAATAGATGGATTGTTTACTGCGCACGTTCGAGAATAAGCCGGTTCATACGCTGCTTCGAGTGAGAGGTCGTCTTTTTTCTAAAAGTCCCTGCCGGATGTCCTGCGAGTTTAGACCGTTGATAAATGCGTCCAGGATGAGTTCTTCGCGGTACTGTTCGGCACTCACCGCGTGGAAGGTACAATCTTTGGAAAGTAATTTTAGTCTTCAACGTAAGAATAAACCGCAGGAGACAAAACATTATCAAGCAGTCCTTTTCTGTTCACCTCGACATCAGGATTTATCGCGGCTTGGCCTGCCTCTACGGTTTGCAGTAATGATTCGAAAGTGGCGAGCCAGTACTTAAAAGCTGTAGCAGCCTCTGGGTCCTCCCGCGACGTTTGAAGGTCTTTTGGCTTTAGAAAACGAAGTTGCCCGTAGCAGCAACAGATTCTTTATTTAGAACTCATGTTCAATTTGCTATAACGTTAAGCAAGCTTAGTAACGCAGCATGCTGAAAGAAAAAGCAACAGAACGATTTAAACTAAACACTCGATTTAGTAGATTGGACGAACAGCGCACAACGGACCGACAAACACGTTCTGCGGTGAACCAACGTTTCTTAAATAAAGTGCTTCTCCAGGTGGCCTTGGATGAACACGCGGAGAAACGTGCGGTTGCGCTCAGCTGCATCCCAGCAAGCCATGCCAAAAATGGGCGACCAACCATTACCCGTCACCGCGATCATTACACGGAAAATACACCAGTTTTGTTTCTGGTACAGATGGAGCGAACACGGAATGTTATGACCAGGCTTTCTCAAACTGGCGACCTGTGGCGACTGCATTGTGGGTCCTTCACGTGAGGTCATCACAAAAATAGGTCGTCGAGCATATACATAGTGCGTTACAACTGATTACCGCAGAGATTCGTAATTGCCAATTTTGTACGATAAAACATCACTTTTTGTGTTATCCTTCCGTCCTGGTTGGACGTAAAAATTGATACGACATAAGATTGGGTTCCGTGAAAAAGATTCACAAATGGGTATTCGCGGCACGAAAGTTTCGGAAACTTTCGTGCCGATGTAAACCGTGCTCTGATATAAACCGTGCTTTATTTCGGTTCTCTGGTTGCGGGAAAATGTGACGGAATTTATACCCAAATAACTCAGGTTATTAATTATTGTAATGGCGTTTTTCCACTGGTCAGGCAGTGGCGTAGCCAGCCCAAAAATTTGGGAGGGGACAAAATATTTCATTTTAGGCGATTAACATTATTTAGTTTGAAAAACGCCTCTCAAAGCACAAAATGACTGTTCTAAAATTTTTGGGGGGGTTATGGCCCCTTTTTCCCCCCCCTGGCTACGCCTATGCGGTCGGGTCCGAAACGTTTAATTGACCGGACGTTTGCGCGGCTTGATGATTGGTTTCCGCTGCCTTGCAGGTTCAAGTATGTCCCGGCTGGGAAACCTGTTAATGGCTGTGGGTATAAGCGACGGTACAATGCAACTAACTGATAACTATTCACCCATTTGCAACTTCCGTATTTCAATTTTATCTAATTTACAGAGTACAAACCTTGCCGCTGGCTCATAATAAACTGTCTGCCAATAGCTCATGATTATGTTTACTTCATTCGAAGTTTTTAACCTTCATTCGAAGGTTTGCCTGCTGAGATAATTACAGTGGCCTTCTCTATGAATCAGATGCGAACAGTGTTGGCGTTAATAAAGTAACTTTTGCATTCTGTTGGAAAGCATTGTTTTTCTACAGTCAGGTCTAGGTTTGCTCAAGGCACACACTTCCTGAAACCTGCAATGGCAAATCCGTATTGGGAGCTGATTGCTGGTACAACCGGTGGTATGTTACTGTGGATCGTGAGCATATTCCGCTTCTTCTTTCCTCCAGCTCGGAAGGACGTCCATGGCAAAATTGTGCTTGTCACCGGAGCTGGGAGTGGAATTGGTAAGGGCGACGTGATGAACATTTCAAAACAAAACAGACTTATTTGCTAATTGACTTTGCGTTGTGGTTTGTGGTAGCCCTGTTCCTTGCGTGTTCCCTTATCATTTACCAATCAATGTACCCAATTATTTAGACACCGTTCCGTTATTGCTTTTTGCCTAAAGTAGCTGTCATGGCATGACAATCGTGTGGTGTGAAGCACTGATCACCTCTTTACCCTTGATCAAACCGTGAATATAGAATAATTTTTCGCGTTTAGCAGCTGCGTACATATGTTTCACGGGCAGAGGGCAATGTCTCACAACATCTCGACACAGATGGCTACAGTCTTGTCAAAATTAAGTAACGCTCCGTTGTAACAGGCGTGAACAAATCGTATTTTACGTATGTGGAATATGTTACAGTTTTTGGCACTTTTGTTATAAATCTGCGTTACTTGAGTTTATTTTGTTTTCGCTGAAAAAAAGGATTGACTGCAGGTGGGTAGCCGGAAATTCCATTAGCGGGGAGCAAACAACAACAACTGAGTATTAAAGATTTCATTCTGAACGATTTTATTCAGATTTAAGCCGGAAAATAAACAGTCTGTCGATCACTGATTCTGTTTCTATTGGAATAAGATTCAGAGTAACGTGAAATCAATCACTTATGAAAGAAATTTGCTGATTTAAAAAAAAAATTTGGCGACGGGCCGAAGCTACTGTTGCTGAACTTGAAATAGTGACCGCGGTGTACCAGAAATTTTTGAGCTTCAAGGCATATAATACGTATGTCACCGCCATATTCATGCATCGCGTTTTAGAACTGCAAAAAGGCAAGTCCAGTGACTTCGTATTAGGCTACGGGCTAACACCGATACTGCAACTAAGTATAAGTTTAATTTCTAGCACGCCACAATTGTCAGGGAAAAATTTTTGCAGTCGTCGTGAAATGAAGCGTACATTGGCATATGGTAGGATACAGCAAGCTGGTACGCCAGCATTAGCTGTTGCGGAAAGCGTTCCATGTTTTTATGTTTTTACTTGCGGATAGAAATTACAAGCGGTTAGATACATCACCAACTTCAGCACGGAGTAAGTCTTTCATTGGGCTTGAATAGCCTAAATTTTAGGGCAACTTTTTGCAGTTGGGAGAGACAATTGCCCCTCGGTTACGTGCGTGATTAACTGGTGGTGTATGACCATGACCTCACGAATTTTAACACGATATCACCTTGGTTTGGTTGGTGACTTATATATTTCGATCATCTTTCATCTTTTTCATCTCTTGAAGGGCAAAAGATGAGCTTGGAGTTTGCTAAACTTGGATCTACTGTAGTTGGTTGGGATATATCGGCAAAGGGATTGCAAGAGACAGAGGAAATCCTAAAAGAAGAGAATCTTGATTCAAAATGGCGGGCCTACAAATGTGATCTTACTAATCGCCATCAGGTTTATGAGATAGCAGATAAAGTAGGTCATGTTTCTGTAAATAAAAATAAATGTCATAAAATGTCCGATTTCAACATATGTATTATCAAAGTGCGGCTTTCTTTGTTCAACATGTAGAAACAAACTTACAATAATCAATGCATCTCTGATGCTGAAAAATGATGAATATCGAATGTTGAAAACAGTTCGTGTTGAGGCATAAAATATAACATTCTTGAAAAGAAGTTTTAAAACGCTGTTTCCGCGCTTAATGTGCATCCTGCAGGTGAAGTCGGAAATCGGTGACGTTGATATTTTGATCAACAATGCAGGCATCGTTACTGGAAAACCATTGCTTGAGTGTAAAGATGAACTGATGATCAAAACCATGGAAGTTAATGCAATATCTCACTACTGGGTAACTATGACGTTTTTCCTTCAATTTTTCATAAATTTATTTTCTTTTCGCAATACCAGCTTCAATGGAAACGCTTCGACTTTTTCGGTTGTCGTCACAGCTGATAAGCAATTCCCGATATCTATTAGTAACAACGCTTTGTTAGTCGGTGGCAAGCATTTTGTAAGTGAGGCACAAACGTGTGGTCGCTGCTTGTATGCAGAAAATCATGAAAATCTTGGTCTAAGTCGGTTTTTATAAATGCTCCTTGTGCACTTAACGATCGACAATGCTTTTCATTTATCTGTGTTATACTTCAGGCATTTAGAACTAGATCAAAGGTTTCTAATTACACCAGCTCTTCGTTCGAGAACGCCTGATTTTTCAATTTTTTCTTTTCTAAGACACGCAGTATATTTCCTCAGACATTGAAAGCTTTCCTACCAGCGATGATGGAAAGAAATTCCGGTCAAGTGGTGACGATAGCAAGTGGGGCAGGACTGTTCGGTGTTCCTGGGCAGGTGGATTACGCTGCCAGGTAAACACCGATCTTGTGTTGTTGTTTTGACTAAAGGAAACGTTTTACCAACTGAAGGAGCAAGTTGTGATGTAATACGCTGTCAGTTAGGTGGGTTGCCAAGAACAAATGACGTTGAACATGCAGCACTTGCAACTAAACGCGTATGGAGTGAGAGAAAAACACAAACAGGAGTCGCAAACAGTGTATTATANTCTACAAAAGTGAGGTTCATTGTTGCTTAATGTATTTTTATCTGGTCCAATTTTCAGCTAACTGATCAACATGGTGCCGATGCTTCATGACCTGGGGCCGGAGTTTTTACCTTCACTTAGGTTTTGTTTAAACGCCCACTGCTTCATGGTTTTCACCCAATGCCGCATTTTAAATTATTTTAAGGGGATAAACAACTATTTGTCAAAAGCGCGTCAACGAGCTTTATTTTAGATTCTAGTCGTGCTATGAACTTGGGGAATCGGAAAGGTTAGATTTTGAGACCGACTTCTAAAATGCTATGGCATTTTAGATCAGCTTCGACGATAACGCTCAATTTGAATGAGTTTTTGTACAAGGTGGTCGTAAAAGATGGATCCATTTTTGATAAAGTTGCATTTTGTATTGAAAGAAATACTTGCTATCTCGTAGACATTAAAAGTACTGTAAAAGCTTTTTTCCCATGCACCACCATTTTGCGAGAACAGCTACAACTTTATAATGTGTTCGATCCAAGCTCCTTGGTGCCGAATCACAGCGATGACACGCACATTCAACTTTAATGCCGCTGTCCAACATCTCATGGGTAATTCTCGTGATCTCCGTTCGAATGTTATGGGACTGGAATCTGCAGGCAAGGGTGGTCCGTATGACGGGAGATGAGCCTGTCACTAGGGAAGTAACAACGGAGGTATTCGCGTGAAGCATGTGAGCAATGCGGTGTTGTTCCATGCTGCTATTAAATCACAGTATTGTTGTTCCACTCCTCGCTACCCCCTCAGTTCCTGCAGCGCTGCAGGCGTTTTCTTCTTTAGCTCAGTTACCGGTGTCAAGCGAAATTTCTGACTTGCGAAAACGCCGAACTCACTACATAATGCGCACGCGCGGAGTGAGTGATATAGCAGGTCATGCATTTCGCAAACGGTGGCTGTTCATTGAAATATCAAATATGCTGAGAACTGATTATCAGGGTTGAGGTTGAGGGTAAGGATTAGAGTTACAAAAAAATCAAACGTTATTCCCAAACTGTCATTTGTTTTGGTCTATCTGACGTCTAACGAAAAGGTTGTATTTTCGCAAGAAGACAAAAAATTAATTGCCAAAGTTTATTCCTTTACTCTGAGAAGAGAACCACTGTGGCCCAAGATGCTATTACGGCCCAACGCGTACCAAACAGTCATTTTCTCTACACCAAATAGGCGACACTGAAGCTCATAAGGCTGAGCCTGATCCCAAGTACATGTACTGTTTGTTCACGTGACTATTGAGATGGGATTTTGGCCCGTCACTGAAAAAAATGAAGTCCAAGAAATCAGGTTGGTCTTTGATTCGCTGACTGATGGTTTGCCCAAAGGCACGTCTCTCAGCCTTATTTGCATCGGTCTGAAGTTGTGAAATCTGTATTTTATACGTAAACAGACGAAGATAACTAGATAACTGCCCATAACTGAACTCCTTGAAAGATCTCTCCCGGAGAAAGTCTTAGATTTCCTTGGAGACGCCCTCCTGTGCTTTTCTGTCCTGGCCGGCCGTGGCCGTCCACCGCGACCTTTAATGTTATCCTGTACACTTCCCATCTCCTTTAATTTGTCCAGGAGGCGCTTTATTGTGAGTCTGTTTGGAGCGTTTCTGCCTGGAACGTCCCTCCGAAATTGTGCTTTAGTTTGGACAATTGATTTCGTCACAAAATAGGCCTTCACAATCTTGATCCTCTTCTGCATGGCATGTTTTGCTCTTTGATGAATTGAAACTGGAAACAGAACTTTGGAGCTCTTTTTGCCTGGAAAACGAGCCTGTGTTAATTTGATATGACATGATAGCGATGCATTTTTGGACCATGTATATCGACGCCAAATATTTGCACAACAAAAGTACGGACGCTTTTCAAACCGTCTAAGAAGCGTTGTGCGATGCATTAGATTCAGCTTGTTGTTTTTCATCTGTGAGGTCGCCTTGGTTGGTGGATGCTACTTGCCTCTGTCCTTAAGCCCTAGCTTTCTAATTTTTTGCTTTTTCTTGACTGCTTTTTAACTCTCGTTGCCATTACCGCTCGCTAGTGCTCTGGCTGCAGGCACGAGGCGGTCTTTGCAGAATTCCGTAGTTTTCACAAAGAACAGCACGTGATTAAGAATCGCCTTACCAGCTCGCACCTTTCCTTGTCCTGATTTTGAAAGTTGAATCATCGTGAATACGAAAGTTAGTTGCACCAGTGTAAAAGAATTTTCAAGGAAATTTTCTTGCTTTTCGTACGTGACAACAGTTTATGCATAATTATTTGATAAAAATGCATTTTTATACAAACGTCATCTTGACTGTATGACAATAAGATTACGGTTTGAAAAGCTTCCAGTGGATATGATGAAACTCAAATGTTGCAAAAATCCGCATTTCGTCGCTGCACAAAATTTTAGCGTATGATAGGCATGGTTAATCAAACGTTTCGTGTGCGCATCTGGTATGTATGTGCCCCATACCATGCAAAATTTTGATGAAACACGTAGAAATTTGTTGGTCGTACGAGGTTCACTGTCTATCAAAATGAACCCTTTTCCAGTAAACAATCAGACACTACGATCGCCCACGTAGGCATCACCAGCTCTTATTCAAATAGAATCTGAGGGTTTTAAACTTGTTGATTATATTTCGCCCACTAGGTAAGCATCACCAGATCTTCCAATAGAATCTACAAGTGTTTTAAACTTTATATGGTATTTTCGACAGGTGATGCAAAGGTGCACGTGTTTTAATGTCTGACATAACCTTTCCTTCGAGTGTTTTTAAACTACTATCGCAAGACGTTATATCAGAGGGATACGAAATCGTAGACATTTGTGCAAACATGAGTGCTGCCTTGTTTGCGATGTTTCAATTACCACATTTTTGCCAAAGCAAGAATAACTTTTTTCCATGGGTTTCATAAGTTTATACGAGGTGACGGAACTTTGCACTGTAACTAAGACCAAAGCTGAAATACCGTTTAAATGTTTTTGACGAAAACTATATATCCAGTGTCCACCTAAAAATTGTCTGCATCAATATTGAGTTATTTTCTCAAGAGCATTTCAGGGACAGTCAGACAAATTTTCACATAAGTACTTTTGTTTTTCAGCAAGTTCGCTGCAGTGGGCCTTACTGAGTCTCTAAATATGGAACTGCAGCACTATAAGAAAACTGGCGTTTTTACAACCACTGTCTGTCCGTATTACATCGACACAGGAATGTTTCGCGGAGTCTCTTCACGGTAAGTACACTTCATAGTAAATAGCCTTTGTTTTTTCTTGGCAGGCGAAATGCTTTCATATTGTTGCAAGCCACTTCGACAGGAAGATTATATTCACAATATCAGTGTATACAACTTACCGCAGGCAGTGGCGTACGCAGAAAATTTTCATGGGGGGGTTTGGTTCAAGGTCATATGGTGGTCATTTGCATTTGGTATGCGCTGTTTGTGACATCACAATATGACGTCATTTCCATGTTTCCAAACCACCGTTTTGGCGAAGTTTGTTGACATAATATGCATGTTTTTCTACATCCATTCCCCTTATTTTATGTGTCGTTGCAGTGAATATAAACATCAGCGCTTCAAGTTAGGCTATCGGAGAAAAATAAACTCAAACGCTACGACACAGCAGTTCATCAACTGCAAAAATATCAGGCTGCGCGTCAAAACAGGGGAGTTAAACACACTTATCACTACGTCAGAGCAATTTACAACTACAAAAATCAGGCTGCGCTAAAGTCTCGTCAAATACTGGCAGTTGAGCATTGAAGGTTTGCAGCTGGACTGACTGGCACAGACCCTGGTTTGCGAGATCAATTTTTGCTAAAGAGGATAAAGTACGCAAGAAAATGTTTGTTTTTTGTGATGTATAGAAGTCCAC
>JGI24022J15233_10004366_pt1 | contig 14577 bp, 8 predicted proteins | sample Ectturendosymbi2_FD_15233 | JGI IMG/M metagenome (IMG submission 15233) | reverse complement strand
GGGACAAGGGCCCCCAACAGCAACTGATTTATCTACAAATTTGACTGTCTGCCAGTTTTAGTAATCGCTATTGAATAGCCTGTAAGTATTTTCAGTTTTGTTGAATGCAAATATATATGATTTCACTGGTGACTTTTTCTAATGATCGTTCTTTTGACATGGGTATCACTCTCTTCTCATCCATAACGCCTATTGCACAAATGTCACGATAACATTACTATTCACGTGCTAAAAGCTAGTGGTTGCTGACTGGCATGACTGCTGTTTAGTATCAATCAACGTTGCCACTGGGATCAGTCTTGTTAACATCCGATTTTTGCCTTCTTCAACATCAGATNACACCAAATTTTTACNCTACGGTTTCACATAAGCTAAATGCTTCTGTTAACAAACCTAACAAAGCGCGAGTACCCTCGTTGAATCCAAAACANAGCGAAATATCGCCATTAAATGGAGAAGTCGTTTATGATTTACGTAAAATGTTTGTTTCAACGCAGCGAAGAGAGCTTCTTTAGTTTGAAACCATAACCAAACACACATTAGGGTCAGTGGCTTAACTGACAGGGGGCAGAGAGCGACCTTCCCCCCTGGCAAGCTCAATGTAAAAGCTGGGCCCTCTCCGGTTCACATTTTGATATTTAGTATTCTTTAGGTTGTTTTTTTGCGTTTTTCGGGGCGTTTTATTTTTTTTGTCTTGTACAGACATTCACGACATCCAGAGATTCAGTATCTTTCTTAACTTTTTTTTCTGAGTTTTGGCTAGTGGGCACCCTTCATCTAAGCTTTGTCCCCAAGGGTCAAACCTCTAGTTACGCCACTGATTCGGGTGAGAGATTTATGAAAGAAACTTAAAAATCATGAATCTAACTTATTTTCGTCCTGAAATGAGAGGAAATGCGGAAAAAAACAAGAATCCAGTCAACGTCAGATTTGTCGCCAATGCATTAGACATCAGAAATTTATCTGAGAACATCACATCTGATGTCATGATAAAATATCAGAAGTGGCAACACTAGTATCAATGATCCCCAAAATGTAACTTTCTAACATTATATACACTTAGGTTCACCAGACGTCCTGTTTTAACCGGGACAGACCCGGTTTAAGGGCTTTGTCCCGGTTGGTCACCCAAAAAGTTGCGGTAAGGCATTCAGTCAAGCAGCACAGCCCTATGCGGATGTTATTAGAATGCTATGATTAGTCTGTTTAACCAACTTGCTGAAGAATGATGCGTGATCTTGCTTCGCAGTTTTAGATGTAAAGGTAATTGATACGTCATTGTAATGGATAACTGATCCAGTAATGGGTTGATTGTTAGCGCATTGGCTAGTCCAGTAAAGTTGACTAGTAGGAGGGGTTGTTCTTTTTGCAGTTGTAGGTTATTGAAAGGGTTTATTCATTCTAAGGCTCGTTGTTCTGAAGCGACCCGGTTCTCAATCACACTTTCGACAACTATATTTGTAAGATTACATCAGAAATATAACATTTGGGAAATGAAATATCAAAAACACTTTCAAAACTATTGCTCAATCGTTTCAAACACCATTGTCCAAATACGTGAACTTGCATTTACCTCTAATTACATTTGTTTGCCACATGTCTACCTAATAGATATTTGGACAAACCAAAATATCGCTAGTTTTTTCAGCATTACTATCCACTCCAATGCAGAATGGAGGCAGCAGACTCATTTTAAATGTAAACAGATTATAACATTGCCAAGCCTTATATGACAGTGTTGTAGAGCGAATATCAGAAGCAACAGAACTTGTTTCAGATAATGCTTCCTGTACGGTGAAAGCATTTCAAGTTCAAGGGCAGATTCAGCCAGAAAGTTTAGGGGAGGGGGCGATTTCAGTAATATTTCGCAGGCTAGCCTCATTACGGGTTCACTACTGTAAAAGAGAAGTATACTTCATGACACTGCTGTGACAAAACAATGGACTGTAAAATGCCCTTATATCGCGAATGCTGTTTTCCGAATTGTTCAAAATCATGGTGAAAAAGCTTACTTTCACAGGTTTTAGGGGGGAGGCGATCGCCCCTCCCCTGGATGCGCCCCTGTTCAAGTTTTCCTACTTGGTTTTATTCTGCATAGAACTGGTGAACTGCTGGGACACAACCCAGCATCAATAGATTCAGTAATTAACACGAGCTTCGACAAAGAAATGAAACAACAACGGAAACGGTGAAGAAGTCTTTCAGAAATAACCTTAAGTGATAAACAACTTTATTGAATGTCGATTATTACAAGCTTTGTCAAGTTGGTAATTAAATTAGGCATCTACTCTTAAGAAATGTTGAAAACATTGGAAATCAAGAAAACCGCTAAAATATATCTCGCTGTATCGCTGTAAATTAAGCATATTGCGCCAAGAAGCACCTCGGACAGTATAAATACCAGTGTATTGCAATGATATAAACACTTTTCCCTGTTACATTTCTGTATCAGAATCAATTTTCAGGTTTTTGGAAAAGCTGTCGTGCTTTAAACGGTTTTCATACCAAAGGGCTGCTTAAAGTTTCTGTGCAACTATTTGAAGGAATTATGTTGAACTCTTAATCCTGTTATAATGCTAAAATAATTAATTGCGCATTGCAATGTTTCTTAATAAAGAAATACTGTACCATGAATCGGGGCAGATGTTGTTACCAGAAGTACTGGTTTTCCTAAATTGACCCTTAACTTATTTTCTATTGCAAGTTAGAAATGGCAAAAAAGATCTTACTGTGGTTAGTGAGGGCGACAAATAGCAGTTGCTGTAGCAAGCATGCTGCTGCCGCAATGAAGATGTAAATTGAAGTTGGGAATCGAGCCATCAACTCAGGTGAACTTCGACGAACGCTCCAGCTCAGTCACCTACACAAACGCTTCACTAGTCTTAGCTCAGTTCTGGTATTTCTCCTAAGTAACTCTGGTCATACTCGATCGTAGTTCCTGCCGCGGTTATCTCACGTGGCATCCATGTTCGGTGAACCACAACCGCAACACAGTTGCTCCCTAATCCTGTTTCTGAACAAATTTCGTAGAGGATGTTACAGATTTAGATACTCTCCTCGCTTGCCAGAAAGAGAAAGCGGTTTTGCTCACACAGAGTAACTTTCATTAAAGATTGCCTGCAGGATCCTGAGTTTTACATTGGAAAGCAGTTGGCACAAGTAACCAACACTGCAAATTCTGCAAGAACATTTGCAGATACTACTTCTGACTTGCAACGCAAAAAACATTACGAGAAAAGAATATGACAAGATGGAATTCGAAGTTCGTTAGGTAGGAAAATGTCTTTGAAAGACCATGAAGAGGTCAATGCGACTCTAAATATGACCAATCACGAGATAAAAACAAATCAAGACCACTTGGCGTGGTCTGATCTCGTGAGCGGTGTTACTTCAAGGATGCAATGCAAGGAGTTCGATAATAAATTGTTGTAACATACTCCTGTGATGGTTGGTTTAATGAAAACATTGGAACAACTAAAAAATTTCAAATCTCAGTTATTACAAGTTGGTAACGAAAACTTCAAGAATTTGTTTCCAAAAGGCTGTTGCCATTTATTAATTGCATGGATAATACTTCCATCCCTTCTTTACCCAAGGTTTAAACATAGATGGATTGATGATGATCACAAAGCTATGCATATGCCACAGTAGACAGTAGCAACACAAGCGCAGATGATGAAAAGAAAACTCTGCAAAACAGCCAAGTGGAAAGACACTTGGAGGAAAATAATACACTTTGATGAAGGCCTGCTCTAATGTATTGAAAAAAATCGAGCTTGCAGCAATTGCTGCTACAGCCATGGACTATCGGGAACTAACAGCAACATCATCGAAATCTTTTAATTAATTGAGGATAACTTGCCAAATGTTCATCAATTGTAACAAAAACTTGTGATGCCGCTTCCACATCTGTCTCTATGTCTCTTTTGGTTTGTTTTCCTTATTCTGTAACTCTTGTGCTGTATTTGGTTATCACTATCTATCATTTTTTGTTATATTTTGCATGTACTCCTTCTTTGGTTGCTTTTTCATGTGGACACAAGCATGGTCAAATGGTAAGCGATGACAATTGCGAAACTTATTTTTACTCCGCCGCTGAAATCATCCGACATAACCGTATGTAATGTTTTCGTTTTCTTATTGTAAAATGATCTACAATTACAAGTTTAAGAGCAACTGCAGTGTAACTGAAAAATTCATAAGGGTAGTTGTAAATTAACTAAAAGAATGTAATATATCCAACTCTGCACGTCATGAATTGAAATAGGACAACAAATGTTTCTACTACTTTTGTTCAAAAGTCATGTACCCGAATATTTTGTGCTTACTTTTCATACATTTGTGGCAAATTGCAAACGCTAGAAAAAAGCCTTTGTTGCAATACATCGGAGGCGTTGCCAGCTGCTTCCATTTGCTACCTATATTGTGTATTGTCAAGATCTTCCATTTAAGATTTCTTGCCAAGTTGTTGACAAAACGCATGAATTTAAATTTAAGGTTTAACATGGCAACCATCTATACTGGGGAAAGGCTGTAAGTATTGTAAAGCTGAATACTGTAAAGCTTTACGTCCAGGGGCGGACCCGGGGGGAGGGGCGATTGCGACGATCGCTCCCCTTAAAACCTACGTAAGTTACAATGTATTTATTCACCATGATTTTGTACAATTCGGAAAACAGCATTCGCGATGCAACGCCATTTCCCCCCATTGTTTTGTCACAGCAGTGTTGTTCAGTATACTTCATCTCTTACAGTAGTGAACCCGTAGTTAGACCAGACTATTAAATATTACTGAAATCCTCCCCCCTTACCTTACTGGCTGGATCCGCCCTTGTTCACGTCTATAATGATACCCAGTTTAAACTACCGTCCGAAAACGTGATTTGCGCTCACATTGCACCAAACCTCACTCATCGTAGCAATATTTCACGCTACTTTGAAATATCGGTGTGAATTAAGCAGTGCGTTTTGCAACAAGTAACTGCGAAACTTACTGCTTGCAATCCAGACAAGTTTACTGAATGGAAACTCTGAGAAGAAGTATTAAAGTCACATCTCGCTGAGGTATACATTTTGGTTCTTTCACCTTTTTCAAAAATGTGTTTTATATGAGATCCGCACCACGGGTAATGCTTTACCTTAAGATCACTAGTTTGCTGCCGCTTGCACTCCTGAAGAGCGAGGACACTGATGGTGGGGCACAGAAAACTCCCAAAAGATATCTCCTTCAGATCAGTGAGCGGATCGTGCTACAGTTCTTCGTCTCTCCCGATTTCCTTGCTTTTTATCACACTCCGTGGGGGCGGAAGGTTGTGATTTGAGACAATGGCAATAAGCAGGCACATGGCTTGTTCAATCATGCATGTCTTCGTAAAGCTTTTGTCCAATCTTAATGTAGGCTTCTTTCTCTTCAGGAGTCATCCTAGAAACTAGCTCCTGGCCGCGTTCCACAACCTCATCGTACCTGTAGAGTTGCCCAGCAACCATCACCATAGTTTCGTCATCGACATCTTCGAACTCGTCCGATTCACTGTCGTCATCATGACGTTGTTGGTGGTAAGACGATGCTGATGAAAGTGGACCCTTGGATCTTTCTTGGACGAGCAACGTCTGAAACGAAAAAATAGCAACGTACTTTGAGAAACTTGAAACAGAATTTTTTTATACATGGCAACAAAAAACTTCAATGCTTTCAAACAATATCTTTATGTAACCTTTGCAAGCTTCACAGCTCAGTTTCCAGCATGTTTGTCAGGTAAGATGACTTTAGGGAAAGCCAGTAAAACCCGCAAAAAATTAATAATATTTTGCTAATCAAACAATTCGTCTAATTTAGAGGATCTAAACAACACTTTTTGCCGACCAAGTTTACGTAAGTGTCATCGATTCAGCGAATGAAAGGAGTGGGGCAACTCGTTCGCAAAGTCACTCTGATAAAAAAAAATACAAAGCCAATTTTTGTTTTGAAAGAAGGTAGAAAGCCTCTTGCTGCAAAAAGTCAGCTGCCAATATGAAGCAAATATGACATGTATTGAGCTCACCTCATCAGAACTACCGCTGCAGATTAACAGACGTGCACCAGCGTAATGTGGTGATATATGCGCATTACTACTTGCACGAACGAGGAAAATGTGGTGTAGCCGAAGTTGATTTTATTTTCCTGCCTATAGTATTAAAATTATTTTAGAACTTGGTGGCACCCACTCAGTGACGTAGCCAGCCCTAAATTTTGCGGGGAGCCAAATCGTTTGACTTTCAGGGAGCAGCAGTGTTTTGTTTGGGGCACCGCCTCTCAAAGCACAAAATGACAAGATATGCTAGAAATGTGGGGGCACGGCCCCCTGGCTAGGCCAATGCACACATTGAAAATTATAAATCGTTTTTGTTTCGCATTAAAAATACTGCGCCTAAGGAAAAAGAAGCGCACCACACTCACTTGTAAAACTTCATCGTTAATCTTCGGATCATCGACGGTCAGGGTTGGTTGGGACGAAATAATAAGAGCTTCGTTCGAAGCTCGTTTTGAGGGTTTGCTCACTGTGCTTTCCGCCAACCACAGCGGAACCTTAAACGACCAAACATAATTTTTGGCTGTGCTCGCCTTGCAAACTTACTTAAAAAATAGCTTGGATTTCGAAGCTTGTGGCAGCAATTATACTGCAGAATGCTCGACATGCTTCATCTATGCGAAGCGCCTGCTGGCCTTCACTAATAAAATCCTCGACGTATTTGGTGTGTGGATATCCAGTCGGTATACGCAACTAATTAAACGAAAAAGACCCATAGACAAATAAAAGCAAAAACCCATGGTCTTGTCTCTTACACATAAAAGCTATAAACATCTTGCCGATAAGACTATGCAAATGCTACGAGTACTATCATGATCAGTTAAAAATTGTTTTTATATAGATTTAGGCTAAACCAGGCCTGCACAACTCAGACAGCTCAAAGGGCCAAATTGGTTAACATAAATTCGTCGCGGGCCGCAAAGCCTATTTCGTTGTACTGTGGAAGAAATTCTTAAAGGACAATAAATTATCCGAAGTCGGGCTTTTGCAACATTTTCTGCAACAGAGAAAAATCTCGCGGGCCGCAAGAAAAGATCTCGCGGACCGTATGTTGTGCAAGCCTGGGCTAAGCCATAACTGAAGCATCAATTGCCAAAGTTTCTCTTCTTCCAGGTCTCTCCTCACAGATATCAACAGCAGTTTTCTAAGAATTGTTTCGATGAAATATATGCACCAACTTCGAATTCTCACAGCTGTGGTGCAAAGGAACGAATGCTTTCGGATAAACAAAAATTCACTTGGCCAACTTATCGTCAGTTGTACCTCAAAACAAGCGCTATCCCCGTACCTATTACCAATGGAAAGTTTCTTGCAGAAATGAAGGAATTTTTACAAGCAATGCGAAATTAATTCAATTCTGAAACTTTCGCGAAATTCAGACCTGAAGAAAAATTGGACCTACGTTTTACTACCTTCGATTTGTTTGGCGAATAATGCGACCCAAAAAAGATTGCTTCGCTTATTTTCACCCACGATGTCCAAGCGTACTCCATACTATATAGTATATATATATATCTCAAATGTGACCAACTGCATCACTTACCCTTACACCAGTTTATCACAAACACAGGACATTTGTGCTAAAAACGTGAGAACGCACGATTAGGCGTAACACGAGGAGTAATACGCCAATGCAGTGCGGGTCAAGCTTTTTGCTTCAGGCGGCATTTGCAAGATGACTAAAAATGCTAAGGAACGGTCTTGACTGCGACGATTTTGTTCTGTGCGGTGCACCTTGCAATATTGTGACGAGCGTAAGCAGGTGCTGCAATAAGCTATGCGGATACAAAGATATCATTTAGTGTCAAACANNTGTTNTTCATAGTTAACAAACAACCGGTGCCGAAAACAAGCACAAGCTTGGTCCNCAAAGAACAAACAGCAAGCAGCTGTACTTCAAATTATTCCACGCTTACCAAAAATGTAGCGCAATCACCTGTAAATTGAAGATAGGGACGACCTTACCGGTTACGACAAGAATAAACACCCCCACCTCTTTTGCGACATGTTCTTTTTGTTCTCCTCCCATGTCGATCACAACATCCTGTTCGTGGCCAAAATCGACAGCTTGTCTCCCGGAAGACCAGTGCTCACCCGGCCTGGGTTTGTGGCTTTTATTAGGTTTCGTTCCACTGCAACAATAGACGAGAAACAAAACTATAAAATCAACACCCCAAACATAGACACAAGCCAACAATTTTTGAAGATGTTCTGAATTAGTGTTTGTGGGAAAAAGCAACGTTAGCGCAAGAAATTCCGAAGTGCGCGCGGAGTTGAAACGCAATTTGTAAAAAAAGCTCTGTCCTGTAAATCCTCGCAGAGATTGTCGCGGGTGAGATTTACTATTTGTATCACATTGTTTTTCTTGTTTACCCAGGATGAAGATGGTGAATATGAGCAGGTTTGGGTTCCAACACTTCTTCTGACAATGTCACATCTTCCACTTCTCTTAAAAGCTTGTAAACGGGCTCCATTTGATCATTAAACTTCGCCTGAAAAGCACATAGCCGGCAATGTGGGCAATATCTCAGGAAAAAATATAAAACTACATTTTTTATCAACAAACAAATTAATGTTTGACTTGTGAAACTACACACGTTAATTGGCTTATTCGTTGTCAGCTTGGCCCATGCTGCCGACAGGTATTTTTGCGCAAACTTTTTTCAAAAAGATTTGTTTGTATTTCTAGTCACGGAGGACAAGCCGGAAAGGGTAGCGAATGCTTAAGAATTATGTTTATGGTGTGCCGTTTGTAAAAAGTAAATATCACGTTATATCAGACACACTGAACAGACGTAATTGCCAAAGTGTGCGTATTTAGCAGTCAAGCATTAATAGCGTTGAAGTGTGGGAGCTTAGGCAAGGTTGATTGATTTGGAAACTGTTCACGCTTGGATGGTATACCTGATTGCAGCATTTCGTGCATTATATCCGCTCGATTTAAAGTGCCGATGTAACAGATATACCATATATTGAAAATTACTCTTTCACGAAGGGTGCCCCACACATGTCAAAGTTGAACTTTCACGCGCACACAGTTCCAACCTTCAATGTTGGAGAGACATTCCCTACCACCATTTTCAGGTTCTTGGATCAGCTCGACACAAGTTCGAATCTTTGACCTACTGATACGGCAGCATGCGCTCTGCGGCAAGCGGTTTCAAGAGGGAAACTTCCGCCTGTCAATTTGGTCAACTGGCAGGTGTATCATGTTTGTTTTAAACACAGCAAAAATCTGTTCTTTTGAAGCATTTACATCTTAGCTATAACTCGGTAATGTAAACACAAACCAATTTAACCTCACAACAAAATGAAGCGAATATTTTTTTATTTTTACTTTTTAGCAATATTTTATTAATTGAAAATCAAGGACAAGTTCTCAAACTGAAAGACTACGACAGGTGGGTCCCATATCTGATTAAAAGGAACTGAGAGCTGCCAAAATTCGATCTACTAAAAATCAAATTGGTCGCTTTAACGAAACGTCATGCATTACCTGCCAGATTGTCTTAATTCATCGAACTTGCAGAATAGATAATGCAATCTAAAACGTTTGCTTGCCTGCGACACGCGTGAATTTTCCTCGTGGTGAGCTTCTTTGTCCTCCTCAACTTCTGTCCGACAGAAAGTACAGAGTAGCGTGCCTGCGAGCATAAAACAATCCAACTCTGGCACTATATACAAAGCTAGCATTAAACAAAGCTACAGAAAAAAACTTTACAGAAATTACAATCAGCAACACTTGGTCCTTCGCACGTGTATGATGCGAGTTTCCATAAACGCTCCTTTGGAAGACGTTGCAACTGACCTTCACACCTGCAAATTTTTCGCTATCATTCATTTTATGCTGAAATACAATCGTTGTGAGTGGACGAGTACTTTGGAGTAGTTTCGTTTTACTCTTAACTGTGCTCAATTTTGTGAATAATCCTTCACTGGTATCCAATTTTTGCTTTTGTTAGGATTTAGAAAGGGCGCTATTAACAAAAGCAAAAAAACATTCCCAATTACCTTCGACTTTATACCTTATGAGCTTTCAATACACTATCACAATAAGTGTCTTGAAAACCAACAGTTAAATTCGCAGAAGCAAGCTATACCGTTTTCTAACGATCTCATACCCCAGAGTCCTTAATTGGTCGCTGAGCAGAAAGATGAATAGTGTATTTTTAAAAAGCTTAGGAATTCTGTTACGCCCAGAGTTGTAGGGCCGGGTCTGAGTTTGCCAAAATGTTTCGGGCTAGGCCACCAACAACTCGCAATTGCGCATATCTTGACTCACTCAGTAAATTTCGATTTTGGGACTAAATCGGGCTTCAAAGTGAGGCCCGTTTACAACTCTGGTCATACTAGCAGATACATTAGGTGCGTCCAGAAGTAGAAAACATCATTGAAACCAAAGATATCTTGCCCGTGAAGTCATATAAGAAAAGGTTTGGTAGAAGTGGCAGGTTATCTTCAACAACCAAAATTTGCTATTTTCTACTGAGCGCTGTCTTTATCACATACATAGGTAAGGTAAAGGATTCAAGTTTCAAAATACCACAAGGGCAAAACAGCCGAATCTGCTCAAAAAGCATTTTACTAGGAAATCAATTTCGCGTCAATTACGCATTTTCAATCCAGTAAATTGCAAGCAAAAGCTAACAGGTGAATTGATGAAAACTAAAGAAAGACTTCTACAGTTTCAAACACACGCTAAGACATTAGAATTAGAGAAAACACGCGGACTTTCAATTACAGCATACGCCTAAAATGGTCGTACGTCAAAAACACGTCGCTACGAAAGCTGCAAAAACAGCCTACTTTCTGCACATGTTTGAGATTTCTAAAACTGAAATTAAAATCAAGGCACAACATATTAGGATATTAGGTCTTAAAAAACAAAAAACAAAAAAATTCAGACTGGCGATGTTTAGGTATAAAATAGTTTGTCATCAAGCTGAGAATACCAAAAAAAAAACAATCAAATACTTTTTGCACCAATGCTTAATTTATAGAATCTTGCACCAGGTTTACTTTTCCTCTATAGCTCAAAACATTTAAAGCAAAATAGATATTCCCAACATAACTGTACAGAATTTTCGATCTGATTTTTTGATACTGAGTAAGCAAATCGTCAAATCATCGTCCGCGTAAATCCATAAGCGAAGAGGTTCGTTTGCACTCAGGCCACAAACTTTATTTGCTGTAGTATTGCGTTCCCACTGTAGTATTACATTCCAAACAATAATTTGAATAGTCTTTGCTTATATTTTTTTTCGGTATTTCCGCTTCAAAAATTATACGTTTCAAGCGACTGCACACATCGTCTATTTTCAGTGACTAGTCTTTTGGTATTGTGGTCGTGACATAACTTGAATCAATGAATTTAAATCACAGCAGTTGTTTCTGAATTTAAATTGTCTAGAGTCGTATTTTTGATAGCAAAACGGTCGAGCGCTTAATTCGTACAACTTAAGTTTCATAAAAATCTTTGAAAGGCTTGACTTAAATCATCAAGCCTTGATTACGCATAAATCTAATCAATTTTGAAATTAACTCTATTCAAAACCTTGCCTAAAACTGACTCAAAACAATCCTAAGATTGACTGACAGCACATCTACCCAAGTTCAAAATAGAATGATGGAATTGAGGCACCAATTTTATGAATCGGAATGAACTTCCCTGAAATACGAGTATCGAATAACCTGACATGAAGAAATTTCCAGGTAAAGCCGAAGTAGTATAACCAGGATTTTTTAGTTCCAGCAATAAATTTTTAGAATTACAAAAAAAAGTCATGTTTTTCACTTATATTTCGGGTTTTAATATTTTGCGATATGTCTTTCAATGTTCTTCAGAAGCAAACATGCTCTCACGATGAGAGCAGAAAATACGGCAGAAATAGACATCACTCGATGTCTGTTCTAACTGAACAAAGATTGGAAAGTCAGGCGGGCCGCAGTGGACACCGTGCTTGATAGAGCTGAACACAGGACAACATGGGAGATGCAGATCGTCTGAGTAGATAAAGTCTTGAACAGAGTATGGTTGCTGATCCATACTCAACAAAGTTTTTTCAAGGAAAAGTAAAAGAGTAATTTCTGCTGTACGTTTGCGTACCTGACATCGGGTCGACCAGCTGGTTTACCTCTAAGTCACTGTAAGTATTTTTGCAAGTTGGACATTTGAAAGAAGGACGATTAGTCGAGTCCCGTTCCATCGTTTCTATTCTCTTGTGCATATGATGGAGCTGGTAACAACATGCAACTTGTAAAATTACGGAATACTACATTGCAATTACAGAAAGAATATGACGAGTCTGGCTATTGCTACGTTTAATACAATCAATATATCACTGCAAGTTAAACAGCTATCAGATAATTTTTTCAAATGCAGAAGATCACCACATTTGTATTTCTTTGTTGAGTTTACATACCTTGTACTTAATGACATTAGCCACGCTTCTGTAATTCACGTAATAATAATTATGTTTCGTCATCTTCCCATCTTCCTGAAAAAATACACGACGGTTTACAGCTTACACAATGAATGTAGTATTCTACTTACGGATCGATGGAAAACAACATAAAAGTTGCTGTCTGTTAATTCCAAGTTTTGCAATTTTTTTTTTTAACCTAAAGTACATATTTCTCATGAAGAACTTGAAATTGAAAAATTTTGAAAACTTGAAAAATTTTGTCCTTTAGAGTCACTTCCCTTGATTTAAAAGTTTTACTTTAAACTGTTCGATTATTTCTGGCTTCAACTGCCGAACAATTCCATGCACTGTAACACCTGAGCTAGTTTTCTGTTTACACAAGCTTTTAATGTTCACCACTGAACATTGCTTTAAAATGGCTGAACCAGAACATGGATAAATGCTTTGCTCACCTGTGACTAATAAAGGCAACGTCTTTTCCTGATGCTTGATTATGTGAACTCACAAATTGACAAAAGCACTAAACAATGTGAGTTTGAGCTAGACACAAGTATTTAAAGAATCTCAAAACATAACACAGGGTTCCCACACATTTTCAAAAAAACATTTTCCATACTTTTTCAATTCCTTCTCAATACTAAAGACTTCATTACCAATACTAAAGACTTCAAGACTTCATTGCCATCATTTAGCTTCATTTTTCAAAAATTGTACTCATGGAACACAATGCGAATAACATTTGCAGAACTGTCATCAGTGATGAAGAACAGAATTTGAATAAACAAATGGTTGAATTTAGAATTTCCATACTTTTACAATACTTCGTGTGCATTTTGGCCAAATTCAATACTTTTTCAAGGTCTTCAAAACCAGATTTCACCATTTAATCCTTTTAAATACTTTCAATACTGCATAAGAACCCTGAATAACATTCAAAACTTTTCAGAAACAGGGATTTGGGCAACAACACCATAATTGAATCTATAGATTGGGCAACAACACCAGAATGGAAAACAAACATCTTTGCTCACACTTAATTGACCATGAGAAACTTTCACGAAAATAATCAAAAAGAACAGAATCTCTTTAAAACAAAGCAGTTTTGACAGCATGCAGACATTAAAACTACCTACTATCATAACAAAAGACTGTTATTAGGAATATAACACTTGTCACAAGGTAAGCAACGTATGATACAGGAGAACCTCTTGACTTTGTAAAAATAGAACCTTTCACATCTTGAACAAGATTTCAAATGACTTTAAAGCAAAGGTTCATAATTTTATTTTGATTGATTCATTATGGAAAAATATAAATTAACATTCCAAAAACTGTATCAAATTTGAACTCATCTCTTCTAAGCTATCAGACAAAAGTTACGCCTTGCAATGTAATTTCATGCATCAAACACCATTCATGTTAAAAATAATGTCAACAACCACATGCATCGATTATAAATTATAAAAATCAACACAAAATTCCTAAATATGAATGTGAATTAAGAGATTAGTTATGCATTTCTCATGAATTGTGAAAACAGTCCAGTCCAACAGCAAATCAAACATACAGGAGTAAGGATTCATAAAAACAACACTACACATTAATGAGGAAAGATTTCCAGTACATTTATTTTCATGTGTATCAAGCAAGAACAAAACATGTCAGTCATCCAAACATTTGTGGAGAGCTAAACAGTTTTAGCAATATAAGTAAAACACTAAACATGTATCTCTGAGTAAAAAAGAAATATATGAAAGGGCACCAATATCGCAAAACATCTTAATTTGACTTATATAATATATCGCTTAATTTTTTTTACCTGGGTTTGTACATAAGATCGACACTTCAGGAACTTGTCATTTTTCAATTGGTTTAACACACTTCGAAGCTGCTTCTTGTCAAATTTCAGAAGTTCCTGATGTAGAAAAACAGAATGTTGAGGCAGCTTATAAACAAACTTTTGAAATCTAACACAGGACTGAGGTTCCATTTTGCGAGAAATCTGACAGTGACAACTTCCCTTAGCTTTGACAATCTGACAGTGACAACTTCCCTAGCTTAACATCTTAGCTTTAATTTGTATG